>JAEEGI010029301.1_pt1 | contig 10414 bp, 4 predicted proteins | sample 8958751 | NCBI WGS metagenome assembly JAEEGI01 (sample SAMN16246545, study PRJNA631951) | gut metagenome | biome: gut microbiome; feature: rumen; material: KS-attached | host: Bos | place: Iran: Karaj | collected 2018-10 | reverse complement strand
TTCTGCTCCAGTGAATATACACCAAGTGTCTCATCGTCTTCTCCCACAGTAATAAGTCGGTGTTCAGGATCATATCCTTCAATATACTCAAATTGTGGGTCTGCTAAAACATTGCCGTCATAATCCATTAATCCCCATAATCTGCTGCCTTCTGAACGATAAACAACATATCCGTCAACAGGAATGTACAATTCTGAATACTGACAAGGAATAGTCTCTTTCCCTGATATGTCTATAACGCCCCATGCAAGTTTTCCTTCTTTGAGGCGCGCTACAGCAGAGTGGTTTCCGTCACCATAATAGAAACCGATTGCAAATACATATTGTGGGGCGACAACTATATCTCCTTTAGAGTCAATGATTCCCCACTTCCCAGGAGCAATATCACAGTACTCCCCATAGTATTCTCCAATATAGACTTCCGGACCATTCCATTCTTGAACATTGAAAGGACATCTATCATTGCAGAAACGGTCTGTATCCAAAGAAAAGTTGATCTGCCGTTCATTTCCGTTCTCATCAAGAATAAAGTGGGCGTCAACTCCATTTATTGGGCGGGTGACAAAAAGACATCTCCCCATAATTGATTTTGAGCCAGTATAAATTGGAGGTGCAAACCATGTCCCGTCGTCTCTAATGAGATGCTTTCATTAAGAAGGGATCATTACATAGCAGCACCGGCAGAAAGAGTTTAGGAGATAAAACTGACAATTTGACCGCTCTTGATCATGCGGACTCTTATTGTCAGTTTTCTTTGTGTTTGCATCCATAATACGGTTCTCATTATCAGTCAGAATTGTTTTGAGCATTTCAGCGCTTACAGCATCTCAGGATGCGTTTCGATTTCGTACTGGGTTTTCCATTCGTCCAGGAAAGGGTGCAGGGTTTCCCGCTGCTTGTTTTCCAGGGCGGAGGATTGGAGGGCGGCGCGCTCTTCCTCGGTGAGCTCATGGACGCCGTCGGGCAGGTCGCTTTGGTACAGCACAATATGGATGCCCAGATCGGTCACAAAAGGCTCGGTGATTTCGCCGGGCTTTTTTAACGCGGAAACCGCCTGCTTGAACGCCTCGGCCCAGTTTTCGCTCTCCGGGTGGAACAGCAATTCCCCGCCCGCGGCTTCCCCGGCTTCCTTGCCATACTCAGCGACAAGGCTGTCAAAGGATTCTCCCGCCGCATAGCGCAGGGCGATTTCATCCGTGGTTTCCTTCAGCATGGGCAGGGCGCTTTGCTCCAGCGCCACCACCTGATTCAGCAAATCCGCGTAGGCTTGCGACTGCGCTTGATAGGCTTCTCTCTCCGCCTCCACGTCTTTTCCCGCGATGGCGGCGTCCGCCACGGCGTGATAGGCGTCCTCCAGGGCGGTAGCGCCTTCCTCCACGGCGGGCTGCAGGGCGTTGATTTCGTCCACCACAGCCTGGGGGTAGGGCAGCAGGATCTGCCGGATGACGCGGTAGCCCGCCGGGGTAAAGAAGGATTCGTTGCCGGTGGCCAGGATCTCCCGCTCGTAGCGGGGAATGTCGAATTCATAGGCTTCCCGATCAGGGCCGACAAAGGTTTCCTGCAAATAGGCCTCCACGTCCTCGTCGGTCACGGTCACATCGGCGCAGTACAGTTCATAGATGCGGCTGTAACGCACGTTGACCAGCGCTTCCTGATACACGACATCCAGGGTATAGCCCTGTTCGGTCAGCCAGGAGGTGATCTGCTCCTCTGTCGCGTCGTAGCCTTCGTTCTTCACCCGCTGCTGGAAGCCCTGCCACAGGCTTTCGTACACGTTGCCCGCATAGGAGCGCACGAGGGTTTCTTCCGCGTCGGTCAGATCGTTTTTCCCCGCCTCGATCAGCTTGTTTTCGATCAGGGCCAGGTCGATTAGGTGGTCGATGGTCTGCCGTTTCAGTTCTTCCTTTTCCGCCACGGTGGGGGTGTAGCCCTGATACGCCATCAGATCCAGATTGGATTGATAGGAATATTTCGCCAGGGACAGGGGATACGCCACCCGGCCGACCCGGACAACGACCGGGTCGGCGTTTTCCGCTGCCGCCCCGAAGGGCAGAAGCAAGAAAAGCAGGAGCGCCAAAAAGCTGCTGTATCGTTTCATGTTCAAGTTCCTCTTTCCCACGTTCTTTTATTCCGCTTCGCTTTCTTTCTTCCTTTTCACCAGGATGAAAAGGATCGCGCTGACCGCCGCCCCCATTCCCATGGCATACCAGAAAAGGGGTGCGGTATCCCCGGTATGGGGCACCTGCTTCACGGTCAGGGTGGCGGCGCGGCTGGTGGCGCTGTAGCCAGAAGCGTCGGTAACGGTGAGGCGGTACTGATTCCCGCTCATCTCCTGGGTCACGGCTTTCAGGGTCAAGGTGTCGCTGTTTTCGCCGGGCAGATCCTCCCAGGAGCCCTGGGACGTTTTCACCTGCCACTGGTACTTGTAGGGCGCGCGTCCGCCGATCACGGCGGCATGGAAGGCGGCGGGAGAGCCTGCGGGGGCGTTCACATCGTCCGGCTGGGTCAGGAAAGAAAGCACGTCGGTATCCAGGAGGATCACGACGCTGTTGTCCACGTCGCCCACTTCCTTGTAATTCTTGCCGCTGATTTTCACCGTGACCTTGCTGGCGCTGCGCCCGTCGGTGAGCAGGGAGAGGGGCAAATCGAAGTTCCAGGTTTCCTTATCGCTGACTTCGTCTGGCAGGCTGTAGCGGAACACGGGCTCGGTTTCCTCATCCAGGAACGCTTCCATCACCACGGTGTTCGCGCTGCGGCTGTCGGCGCCGATGTGGGCCCAGTTGGTCACGGTCAGGGTTACCATGGGCTCACCGTTATTATCCCACCGCGTGGCCTGGATGCCCAGGTCGCGCACGCTGGTATCCAGCTGAATGCGGTCAAAGGTAAGGTCGGTCTTGTACATGGAGAAGTCTTCTTCCGCTTCCTCCGCGCCGTCTGCCGCCGCGAACAGCAGCATACCGCCGTCGTTTTCCTTCCGCACCGTGCCGTCCCGGCTGATGGAAATGACACTGCTCTGAGGCATTGCCGCAAACAGCAGCAGATTGGCGTCGGAAGCGCCGTTCACGTTGCTCTGGAAGGAGGAGTCCGTGGATACATAATACCGGTCTACCTCCAGATAAATTTCCTGCTTGCCCTCCCAGCCCTGGGGGATGAGCAGGGAGATATTAAAGGCTTTGAAGGTGCTCGGCATCAGCATATTGGGCTTCATTAAATCTGTTTTTTCTTCCATGACTTTGGGCCCAGATGACCAGATCTCCTTGGTTTTTCCATACCGGTATTCCGCCCCGTCCACGTTCATGGAGCTGGCTTCCACCCGGGCCACAGCTTCGCCGGAGCGCTGCTCCGTCGCGCCGGTCAGCCCCTTGCTCAGCGTGACAGTGTTGTTGGCGGGGTTCAATATATCCAGGTGGATGGTTTCAAAGGCTTGGGCCTGCTTGCCGTCCGCCTCGTGATAAGCCACCAGGTCAAGGCCTGTCAGGGGCAGATTGCCGTTGTTGAACACAGTCAGCAGCATATCGTCATAGCTGCCGGGATTGGCCAAGGTGTCCGTCAGCACGTTTCCGACCAGCTTCAGCCCCGGCACCAATTGGAAGGTAAACCCATACAGTTCTTTGCCATATATATCATTTCTGTGTACGAAATAATAGCTCTGCTTTTCGCTGACGATTTGGATATCATCCGGCGAGCCTTTATCCTCGTCGGTTTTGATGGTGGCGAGCACGAAGGGCTCGCTGATCGCGTCAGCCGAGTCGTCATACCATATCGCGCGAATTTTGAACAGGTTGGACTTGCCATCCTCCGTCTGTCCCGCTGTTTCCAGCCACCAGAGGCATTCCCTGCCGTACAGCCTTGTCCAATGCAGATCGGCCCGGGGCATATCCATATCGTAATCCCGGATGTTCCAATAATAATACCCATATTGAGGATATTCCTCTGTGATTTGGCAGCTCATCAGGCGATAGTTCATTCCATCCTCCGTCTGCTGGAGGAAGAAGATAAAAGGCTTTAACGCCGACGGATCACGAGACGCCATGGAGACGACGCGGTTGGCGACGGTCATTCCGCCGGCCATTCCGCCTGTGGTGGACATCCCCGGCCAGTTGCCTACGGCGTTGACATTCACATATCCGAAATTCAGATCGCACAGATCATCCGACGAGCCGTTGCTTTTCGTCAGGGAAAAACGCATGAAGGAATCTTCGTCCAGACGGCCGTGATTTGGCTCAAAATACTGGTAATCAACATACTGGTTTTCCCCCGTGAGCCTGGGTCTGTTTCTTTGCGATTGCGACAGCCGCTTTGCATAGTCATACCGGGCGAAGATGACATCGCCAAAGAAGAAGCCGTTGGCATTCCCCCTGCTTGGCACATCCTGGGCATTTGCGGCCACGGAATACTCGTACAGCAGCGCGTAATCGTCGCCATATCGCTTGCGCAGCATACCCATAATGCGGGGCTTTTCGCATGCCTGGTGGTTCTGGCCATCCTCCAGGGGATAGCACATGGCCAGGTAGTTGTTCGTGTCCTTTTCCTGAGGCAGAATCACATGCCTGAGGCTCCGGCCATCATAACAATAGCAGCTCACGTAGGCCCAGGTTTTGTCAGGCACTTTGACAGTGTGCTTGCTGCCGTCGTCCAGGATCTCTGTTTCCTCGTGATAATCCTTTGCCAGGATGCACACGGTAAACAGCGCGTCCGTCAGCTTACAGTCGCCCTGGCCTTCCACATAGGTGGTGATATTTTCGCCGGAAACGTCCGCCACCCAGTAGTCAAAGTCAATCACGTCATAGCCGTCGCCGGGCATAAAATGATCCTTTGCGTCACCGGTCTGACCGTTTTGACAGTACAAAGGCTGATAAAACAGATCCTGGGGCGGCTGGCCGATTTGGGAGGCGTATTTGACAGGCACGCTCACCAAAAGGGAATGCTGGTATGGCGCGCTGCCATAAGGAGCAAAGCTGCTGTCGATATACAGCAGGACGGGTTCAGCCGCTGACGGGTCCTGATCCGTGAAATGGATTTGGGCGGCGTTGCTTTCCAGGGTCCGCATGCTGACGATCGCCGCCTTGCCGATATGCGCATTCTTCGTATCGATCAGAGCGCCCGGAATGACCAGATCATTGTTCCCGGTATCCACCTGGCCGCCGCCCTCCTGGGGCCCGTTTTCCTCGGCTGCCTGAGCGGAAGAAAGGAAGGAGGCGATAAAGCGCTGCACAGGGTTTGTTGGCCCATTGTCGCTGATCCGCTTCCGTTCGGGATACAGCATAAATTTGACCGGGGGATTGAGGATGGCATAGGTGGTCTTCGTCCAGAAAATTTCCAGGATCACGTCCACCGAGCCGCCCGCGTAAATTTCAAAGGTCCTTTTCGAGTCCGTGCGGCCGGCGAAATCAATGCTGCCGGTTTTAGCATATTCATCGATGAGCTGATCCAGGTCAAAGTTTGCCCCTCCCCGGATCACAAATTCCAGGAAGCCCACGCCCCGGACGGACAGGCTGAGAACGCCTTTCATCCCCACGCAGGCCTCCACGCCGATTTCGATGCGGAGGATGATATTGAGCGCGCCTCTGGCATACTCAAATTTTTTGAATTCCGGGAAGGATGCTCCGGAAGGCCAATAGGTGTCCACCATGATGGCGACTTCCGGGAAGATGGTAAACGTGGCGGACACGAACGCGCCCAGGGAAGCCAGAGGCCATTGCAGGGTATAGCTGCCTTTCAGGGTGGCGGTAAAGCCCGCGCCGCCCTTGCCGAAGATGCGCCCGTAATCATAGCCGTCCTCGGAATACTGCACCTGCACAAAGGCGAAAAAACTGATGTCAAATGAAATCGCTCCCAGGGAGAGGGGCTTCCATTTGCTTCGCCCCGCCCAGTCGCCGCCGTTTTTGGCCTTGTTCTCCGCCATATAGCCTTTGCCCTTGGCCTCGTTCGCGGCCTTGTCCAGCGCTTTCTGATCCTGCGTTTTCCAGTTCGCCGTCATTTTCTTGGTCATATCGCCCAGGATAGAGGTGCCCATGGTGAGCGCGCCGCTGCCGTTGATATCGAAATATCCCCGCAGCTGGTATTTTTCCGCCAACGGCAAATTGAGGCTGATGGTCATGCCGCCAAAGGGCTTTACCCAGCCGGATGGCAGCGTGATCTGGAAGCCGGGAGTCATCACAAACTTGGTGTTGGGGTCACCCAGGGGCTTTTTGAGCGTGCTGGCTTTCAGCAGCAGCTTCGCCTGATAGGTTTCCTTTTGCCCGTTATACGTGATTTCCGCGTACAGCTTGCCCTCCGCCGGGGCCTTCATGAGCCATTGCCCCTCGAAGGTAAAGCTCTGCTCGCCCTTTTTGCCGTTCGCTTCACCCACGGTCAGGGGATTATTCCCGCTCTTGTCGGTGAAATACACCTTTAAATGATAATCGGAAGGGCTTGACACCTTGAGTGCGATGGGCTGCTTGGTGTCGTTCAGCGGGCTGGTGATCAGGGCGTATTCCGAGGCGATCATATCATGATCCCAGAAGGACCAGGACACCAGGTAGGGTTTGCCGTCGTCCTTGGTCATGGGCACGGTGAGGGCTTTGCCCTTTTTGATCCATACGCCGGGAATCTCCATGCGGCGGTAGCCGTCGGCGCTGACCTTCACATTCAGCAGGCTTTCCCCGTCCGTGTCGTTCTGGAAATTACGGATGGGAAACATCACGGCGCCAGTTCCGTCCGTGGTTTCTTCGTATTCTGTTTTCCCGGTTTCGTTCACGGTCACGGTGGCGCCGGCCACCTTCAAGCTGCCGTCCACCAAATACACGCCCACGTTATTATCGTCCAGGATTTTGACGGTCATTTTCTGGTCGCTGTCCGCCAGCGCGCTGCTGATGGGGGACAGCCGGGCCATCCGGGTCATGAGCGTTTGATCCGGAGCCACGCGCACGGCGCTGGCCGATACCGTCATGGTGCGGGCGGCGCGCCCGTCCTGGCTGGTCATGGCATCCATGGTTTCCATGAGCCAGTAAACGCTCTCTTCCCGGGAGGCGTCTTCGTTGGGGACATTGAGCAGCCGGTCATAATGGGTATACAATCTGTCCCAATCCGTGGCACGGTCAACCACTTCTTCCATCAGCTGCTTCAATTCCTGCCATTTGGAACGCATTTCATAGGCATAAATCGCCTGATCCCTTTCAGACAACGTATCTTCGCTTTGGATTTCCTCCGCCATGGTGTAAATGCTGGCGGCCAGCATGGTCAGGCGGTCGGCGTCATGGTTCACCTCGTCCTGCCATTTCCTGGCATAGCTGTATTCCTCATACAGCATATCAATGCCGCCGCCGTTTTCTTTTTTCAGCGTTTCATAGGCCAGGGGATGATTTTCTTTCAGGTCGTAGAGCATCACGTCATAATTCTCAAAGCTGTCCAGAATATGATTCAATTCATTTTTCTGGAACGCCCTGACCCATCCCGACAGCTGCATGGCCGTCATGCTGTAGTCGGGTTTCATGCCGTCATGATACGCCGGAGCCTCGTCGCTCAAGCCCGTCAGCGCCACGGCGGCGGAAAGCTCCTGGGCCGTGGGGAACGGATTCACCGCTTCCGCGATCACGTTCAGGGGCATGGCCTGCCACAAAAAAACGCAGGCCAGCAGAGTAGAAATAAGTTTTTTCATCGGTATTCCTCCCAGAAAAATGTGTCTATCGTTAACGCTTCCGAGCGTATGGAAGAAGGGAAGAAAGGGTCTGCTCCGTTTCTCCCTCCCGCAGGCGGCGCGCCGCCACGATGCGGCGGCTTTCTTCCGCGCCTTCGCAGGTGACGAGCAGGAGCAACTGATCGTCCGCCGAAACCGGAATGGGAGAATAAAGCAGAGAATAAGCTTGCAGCTTTTGGATACAGTCAGCCCGCGCTTTTTCCTCCATGCCTGGAAGCTGCATAAACGGCGCATAATGCTTCATCCCCTGCACCGTGTCCACGTCCGCGATGGCAAACACCGCATACTGACCATCCTCATAGAGCGAATTAAAATCAATCACCGCGTGACGGCGGTAATACCCCACGTCCTCATACAGCCGCAGGCTGCCGAACATGTCCCCGGTTTTCATGTTGTGGCCGAAGATGATATACGTGTCGGGCCGGGTTTTCAGGCTGATGCCCTCTTCCAGAAACAGCGCGCCGTTGGCGTTGTGATACCCAAGATAGTCCCGCCTGAGGTAATAGGTGTTGTCCCGCTGCACCACGGCCTGGGAAAGCTGGTCCGGAATGGACAGCCAGCCCACGATGTCCTTGTTCTGGCGCTGGAGCTTTTTGAGGGTAGGCGATACGGTCATGCTTGGGTTATTCGGCCAGTCGCTGATTTTCGGGGCTTCTGTGGGCGCGCCGTTCTCCGCGGATGCTTTGGAAAACGTCACTTCAAATTGCCGGAGGACAGGCCCGCGCGCTGCCGCTTGTTCGTCCGGACCGGCATAGAGCTCCTGAAAGGTCTGGCTGATCTGCGCGGAGCGGCGGGCGTTCACGGCATAACGAAGCAGGCCCGCCCCGCAACCAAGCAAAAGGCAAACACTCCCGGCCAGCATCCATTTTTGCCGGATGGAGATTCGCCTTCGCCGTTTCCGTTTGGTGTGCAGCCTGATTCGCATGGCCCGTCCCCTTTATGTACGCAAATAACGCTTTCAAAAAGAAAGACAACTGAATTGTAACATATTTTCCCTTATTCTGGAAGCAGCAAAATGCTGTATCTGGTCATTTATTATCCGCAAATTATAACATTTTTATTAAAATCTCTTGTTTCAGCTTGATAGAGGCCCAGGGCAATCGCTTACGAAAAAGCCCAGTTTTTAACAACAGACAAAGCATAACCTGAATCCGTGAAACTCGCACCTTGAAAACTTGCCAGGCACCTTGGAATCATTGGCGCCATGGCACATAATCAAGTACTGTAGAAATACACCCAACAGGTGCTGAAGACATAGTGTTTTCAAGCCCTCCGTAGTATAATAGAAGCACAAGGAACGGAGGGATTCACATGTACAAACCGCGCATTGAAGTCGTCTTCGGAAACGAGAGGATCATCTCTCCCAGCGGACTGAATATCGTTGGTGCAATGCTTGGGAAAAGTGACTTCAAGAAGCGGTGTGACCGTCGGAAGGTTGATCCGAAGCGTAGTCAGCCTCAGATTAAAGATGGTGATATCCTGCTGACATAAATCGGCCTTCTGACATTGGGCAAGACAGCGTATGATTCCGTTCATGAATTTGATGACGATCCGGACTATTTCCAGAATGCACTGGGAATCGCCAGGGAGATTCCGTCAGCGGAAACCATACGTCAGCGGATGGATGACATCGGCGATAGCTTGCGGGCCAATCTGCTGGATGCCAATGTGGATATGTTCGTTGCCCATAGCGTATCTCCCAGCGCATTACCGGGAGGAGAAGTTCCTGTTGACATGGATGTGACTCCTTTCGACAACTCCAAGACGATGAAGGAAGGTGTATCCCGGACATACAAGGGCTTTGACGAGTTTGCGCCAATGGTTGCCTATGTTGGTACGGAAGGCTTCATGGCAAACATCGAGCTTCGTGAAGGGAAGCAGCATTGTCAGGCCCATACCCCGGAATTCCTGAAAGAAACACTTTCTGTAGCACACCGCATGGCGCCAGATAAGCCGTTACTGATCCGGATGGATTCCGGCAATGATGCTGCTGAGAATCTGGGAATCCTGATAGAGGATGGTTCCTGGTTCATCGTCAAGCGGAATCCACGCAAGGAGTCCAAAGAAGGATGGCTGAACGAGCTGAAGGGCTGCTGTAAGGATATCCGCCATCCCCGTCCCGGAAAGGATGTTTATGTAGGAACAACCTGGAAGGATGTCACCTACAAGAACAGTTCCGGGGAAACGAAGACGATGGGCATGCGGATCGTCTACGAAATCATTGAGCGTACCATTGACAAACACGGCCAGATCCTCATGATCCCGGATATTGAACTGAACATGTTCTGGACCAACCTTGGATGGTCCGATGATGACGTCATTGCTTCCTACCATGCGCACGGAGAATGCGAACAGTACCACAGTGAACTGAAGACAGACATAGATGTGGAACGGCTTCCCTCTGGAAAGTTTGCTACCAATGCGCTTGTTCTGGAACTGGCGATGATCGCCTTCAATCTGCTGAGAATGATTGGCCAGGAATCCCTCAAACACAAGCAGCCAACGAAGCGGAAGGTTCGCCGCCGGAGACTGCGGACAGTGATCGAGAATCTGATGCTCTGTGCCAGCCATTTCACGAAGCACGCACGCCGCATGATTATGGCTTTGGGATGCAGCAATACATGGCGTCATGCCTTTTGGGGTGTCTGGCAGCGGTTTGCCCTCACGTAACCTGATGACAACTGCATAGTCACTGGATGGGGCTGTGTTTGGGTTACTTTCTTGACGATGTTTTCC
>JAEEGI010029300.1_pt1 | contig 10414 bp, 6 predicted proteins | sample 8958751 | NCBI WGS metagenome assembly JAEEGI01 (sample SAMN16246545, study PRJNA631951) | gut metagenome | biome: gut microbiome; feature: rumen; material: KS-attached | host: Bos | place: Iran: Karaj | collected 2018-10 | reverse complement strand
TCGCGCGTGAGGTGCCTCGACCTCCGCGCCGTCGCGAACCGTTCCTACGGCGACAAGGTGGCAGGCGACGGAGAGGGCGGCTGGACCGACCAGGGCGAAAACCATTTGCGCCATGCGCCGTGGGGCGTCACGGACTGCAATGGCGTACCGTTCGACTTCATTCGCCCCGACCAGAACGGCGACCGAGCCTGCGTGATCCTGCGCTCCACGCGGCAGCCGTATCTTCCCGACGCCGTCCGGGGCATTGCCGTAAACCTTCGCGCGGAAGCGCTCTACTTCCTTCACGCAGGCGCCTGGCTGCGCAAGGGCGAGGAGGCCTTCCGCTACATCGTCCACTACGCCGACGGCACGACGAACGCCATCCCCATGGTTGCCGACCGCGACTTCGGAGACTGGTGGATCGACGGACGCCGCGCCGGTCTTGCGCGCACCGTGAACTATGTCACGGGCTGGGTCAATTCCGAGGGACGCGGCTTCCACGCCCTGCGCTGGGAGAACCCTTGTCCGGACAAGACCATAGCCACGATAGACATCGAAAGCGCCTGCGGCGAGACCATCCCGATCATCGAGGCCATCACAGCCGAGCTGACCTCCGACAGCCCGTTCGCCCGTCACAGGCTCAAGCTCAAGGGATGGGGCGGCGTCAAGCCCGAGGCGCGGGACGGCGGCATCGAACTGTCCGTCACGGACGCCACGGAGAACTGGGCGGGGGCGAATCTGCGGCTTCGCGAAGCCGCGCCGCTGCCGCCTCAACTCGGCGACTTCGACCTCGTGTTCGAGGCCAACGGCGGTCGCACCCCGCTTGGGCGGAACGGCGTCGGGGGACAGCCGTTCCAGGTTTCAGTCGAATTCAAGCTCGCGGACGGTTCCGGAAAATCGGGCCCCTACATCCGCCCCGCAATCGAAGGCGGCGCAATCGACGACGATCCGAAAACATGGCAGACCATTCGGATTCCAATCAGGCGTCTGCTTCCCAAAGACGCCGAAGCCGTTGCGCTGTCCGCCATCTCCGTCCAATATTGCGTCCTTCCCGTGGAACGGGCTGGCCTAATCATCCGCGCCATCCGCCTTGACAGACACTAGTGTGTTCCTTGCGCGGGCGCGCGAAGATGTGTTATTATTGAATCATGCAACCGATCACCAAAGACAACTGCGATTTCCCGACCCTGCGCCAGAGCGGCTGTGTCTACGTCGACAAGACGGCGTGGTTGCACCGTCTCGCGACGGACCCGCAAGGGCATCTCTTCTTCCTTGCGCGGCCACGACGTTTCGGCAAGTCGCTGATGATCTCCACGCTGAAGGCGATGTTCCAGGGGCGGCGCGACCTCTTCGAGGGCCTCGCTATCATGAACACCGACTGGGACTGGGAGAAGGAGAAAAGGCCCGTCATCCACCTCAACATGGGAATGTGCGCGGCGGCCGACTACGAGACGTTCGCCTCAGCCCTTCCGGGTTGCGTTAAAAGGGCGCTTGTCAATGCCGGAGCACCTTACGACTCCGCGAAAGTCCCGTCGGAGAATTTCGGCAACGCCATCGACTCCCTCTCCGCCAAGGGAACGCCCCCCACTATCCTTATCGACGAATACGACGACCCGGTCGCCTGTGCGCTTAAAGACCCCGAAGAGGCGGAGAAGGTGCGCGACGCGCTCGCGCCTCTCTACAAGCAGATGAAGGACCGCTCAGGCCAAATTCGATTCCTGATGATCACTGGTGTCTCGAAGTTCACCAAGCTCTCCATCTTCTCCGCGTTGTCCTCGCTCGTGGACATCTCCTTCGAGGACGCCTACGCCTCGATGCTCGGCTACACAGAGGGGGAACTCGACAAATACTTCACGGAGCACATGGAGGCCCATCGCCAAGTACTGGGCATGACGGCGGACGACTACCGCGCCGAAATCAGGCGCCTCTACAACGGCTACCGCTTCTGGAAACGACGCGGCGAGAAGGTTTACAACCCCGTCTCCATCAACCTCACGATGGCGAACCGGGCGGAAGAATTCGAGCTCTATTGGGCGGAGACTGGCAAGGCGTCATTCCTTATGAACTTCCTGAAGCGAGACGATGTCCTGGCCATCGACCCGGACAATCTCGATTCAGTCGCGGAAAGCGAACTCGACGTGTCCGACCTGAACTCCTTCCCAGTCGCCGGCATGCTCTACCAGACCGGCTACCTCACCATCAAGGACTATAGCGCCCGATCATTCTGGCTGGAAATTCCCGACGAGGAGGTGCGACAGGATCTGTCGGCGCTGATGTCCGGACTTGTCGCGGACAAGGACGTCCGCTGGGCCTCCTCTCTTGGTGAAAGGCTGAAACGCGCACAGTGGGACAGGTTCTTCGACGGGCTAACCGCCCTCTACGCCGGCGCCGTCTACGGCTCGACGGAGGGCAGGCCGCACGAGCTCTCCTACGCGCGGTGCCTGAAGTTCCTCCTCCAGGGGCAGGGCTTCAGGGTCATGCAGGAGGTCTCCCACGCAAGTGGCCGCACCGACCTCGTGGCCGACCACCCATGCGGCACCTACGTGTTCGAGCTGAAGGTTGACAAGTCGCCCAAGCTCGCGATGTCACAGATTCAGCGCAGGAAGTACGCCGCGCCTTGCCGCGCCGCCTGCAAGCCCGTCTGGGCCGTGGGGCTATCCTTCGACGGCAAGACACGCCAGTTCAAGGGTGGCGTCGCCGAACCGGTGAAGTGATGCGCGGCCCCACTAATGACCAACAACTCACCACAAACAACTGACCACTCACCACTTACCACTAACCACTAACCACTTAGTCAGGAGAGAAGCCTAATGAAGAGCAATACTCAAGTCAAAACCGCAGCCCCGATTCGCGTGGGCGTAATCGGACTCGGACGCGCCGGCTACGGCATGCAGTGCCAGGAGCTCGCGGCGCGTCCCGACAAGTACACGGTTGTCGCCGGGTGCGACATCGTCGCATCCCAGCGCAAGCGCTTTGCAGACAAGTTTCCGGAAGCGAAGGTCTATGCCAAGGCCTGCGACCTCATCGCCGACCCCGATGTGGACCTCGTCACCGTCGCGACGCGCACACCGACCCATGTCGCGCTCGCAATTGACGCGCTACGCGCCGGCAAGTTTGTCATGTGCGAGAAGCCCATAGCCGTCTCGAACAAGGTGGCGCTCCAGCTCAAGGCCGCCGACCGCAAGTACCCAGGCCGCCTCTTCATTCGGCAGAACCGCCGCTTCGAGCCCTGCTTCAACGATGTCCGCGACATCATCCATTCCGGCATCCTGGGCGAAGTCTACGAGATCCGCCTCTGCCGCCACCACTACGCGCGGCGCGACGACTGGCAGACGATTCTCGCCGAAGGTGGCGGACAGCTCCTCAACTGGGGCCCGCATATCGTCGACCACGCCCTTCAGTTCCTCGAATCGCCTGTCGCCTCGGTGCGCAGCGACCTCCGCCGTGTCGCGGCCGTCGGCGACGCCGAAGACCACGTCCACCTCACCATCTGCGGGAAGAACGGCCGCATCGTCGACGTCGAAATCAGCGGAGGCGTGGCCATCCCCGCGCCGATCTACTGGGTCGCCGGCACGAAGGGCACGCTCATTTCGCGCGACGAGAAGACAATCGAGATGCGCTATCTCGACCCGTCTGTGAAGCCTCCGCGCCGCAAGGCGAAGCTTGGTCTCATGAACTCGTTCGGATCGCCAGACAAGCTCGTCTGGAAGACCGAGACGCGTCAGGTCCGCACCGACTTTGACCTCACCAGCATCTGGGACAACCTCTTCGACCACATTCGCTTCGGCAAGCCCTTCTGGGTCAAGAACGACGAGGCCTTCGAGGTCATGCGCGTACTGGATCTTGCGGCTAGGGGCAGACTCTAGTATTGTGAGAGTATGGGAATAAGGGAATGAAGCTTATGGGATTGTTGAAAGGTGAACCGCCGATTCTCATAAATTCATAATCCCTTATTCCCTTATTTTCATGATTCAATCTTCAAATTAACTCCGATTGGTGGCAGGGCTACGCTAACGCTCCGCCCGAGTGGAAATACATGAGTGACAATACCGAACTGCGGCATGAATTCGAATGCGGTCGTGACGAAGTTCTTCGGATGGAGAAGGTTCGCTATTTCTTTCATGCATTGCGCTGGGTGCTGTGTTGTTTTATTGCTGGCGGAATCATTTCAGTAGTTTTGGCTCTGCTTTTTCCGTCCAAAGTAAGTTCTGCGTTCTATTTTGCCATGCCCGCCTTGATTGCACTTTGTGCAGGATTGTTTTCTTTTCGAAGATTTACAATCTGGAGGAAAGATATCACCCGCAAGTTAAGCGAGAGGCAAATACATCTGCAAGGTCTGTCCGTAATCACGGACAAAGGCATGACGGCGCTGTACCGAAAAGACGATTCTTATGTCAAACTTTTTGAATGCACATGGAATCAAGTGGCTTTTCTCATTTGCCTAATGGGAGTCTGCATAATAGTGCAGCGCAATTTGCGTACTGTTATCCTGTATGCGCATTTTGTACCCAAACCAGCTGAATTTGAATCGCAACGCGCCATTTGTCGTTATTTCAGCCCCGCATATTGGACAAGGATTGCCTTTTTGCGCTTTTTCCGTATCTCCCTTTGGGGTGTGGCCATCGCACTATGTTGTGGCGTGATGTTGGGCCTTGCCCATCTTTTGTCATTTCTGATATTTGTGCTTGGTGCGCGCTTGCTGCAGGTTGTGCAAAATTGGATTCTACACTGAATGGTTCGGGCGGCCCTACGTGAAGAGCGGCAGGTTGCTCCACTTGGCGAGCCACTTCGCGAAGGCGGCGCCGTCGGCGGCGCGGACAAGGGCGCACCAGTCGAGCTTGTTCTCTGCGACCTCGAAGAAGACGGTCTGGAGGTTGAGCCGCGCATGTTGGAGGGCGCCGTCGAAGCGCCTGCGTCCCTCAGTCGATGTGACGGGTCGCTTGAGTGTGCCACCCAGGCTCCAGAGATGCTCCGAGACGCGCGCCCCGTGCCACGGCGGCTGGTGTCCGTCGAAGTCGACGGCCGCGCCCTTGCGCACGTCGTAGACGCCTGGCGCAATGTGGGCGGCCTCGGCGAATTGCTTTGGCTGGGAGGATGGCGCGAAGACGGGCAGCGCCGTCGCGCGGGACGAGAGTTCGCGTCGCTCGACTCGGTCGAACTCGGCCGGCAGCATCACGGACATCATCGAGGCGAGGCAGTCGAAGAGTGAACGGCAGTCGCGGGCGTCGAGAAGAATGTGTCGCTTCGTTGAGAGAATCGTCTCCGTGGCCGTCGCTTTGCGTGCGGGCCGGAGAGCGACGACGCGTTGCCCGAAGAGACGCCAGGGGCGCGTGTCGACGGCTTCGGCGATATTGGCGTCCGTGCGGCAGTCGAAGGTCCAGATCTCGCCGTTGTGGAGCGCCACGAGCGAATAGGTCTGCTCAACGGGGATTTTTTCGGCTATCTTCACACCGACGTTGACGCGGACGTTGCGGACGCCGATTGCGACAAGCGTCGAGGCAACATAGTCCTCGAAGTCCCATTCGATAGGCGCGGACTTGCCCGTCGCCTCGCGGAAGCTTTCGCGCCACGACCAGTTGTTCTCGGTGCCGGAGGCTGCGATGGCGGAGATTTCGCGCGGGGTGAGGCGCACGGGAGGGCGGCTTCCGTGCCAGACGATTTCCGCGTCGCGTTCGGCCATGAGTTCGAGGAACGACGGCATGTCGGCGGCGTCCGCCTCGTCGGCGCGCGGGGCATCGTCGAAGGCCGCCTCGGGAATGAGGCGCCCGCCGGAATCGGCCTGGTAGCGCGTCCATGGAGCGCCTGGGCGGTTCTCGGCCGCGCCAATGACGTCGCCACCAGACTCGCAAACGACACGCGAGACGGCGGCGAGCATCGAGGGCGACGCGCCGGAGATGTCGTATGTCCAGTTCTTCGCGTCCTTGCGCATGAGAAGCCAGTCGCGGAGGCGCGAGGCGACGGACATCGGCGTGTCTGTGCCGGGCTCGCAGGCGACGACGGTCTTCACGGAGGGCCACTGCCGTGCGCAGAAGCGCCGCAGCTTCTCGGCCTTGGCCGCCCAGTCGGCCGTGTGGTAGATGAAGATTGCGCCCAGTCCGCCGGCACGCTGGAGGCGGAAAGCCGATGCTGCGGCAACTGCCGGGTGGGCGGCCGCGAAAAGAACGAGAGATTGCATTGGGGTATTTGTCATAAGTGTATGATAGCAGAAACAGACTTTCTTGTGAAGAAATTGGTATAATTGAACCATTCAACCCACAAGGAGAAACAACATGGCCAAGATCAAGTACGGCATCATCGGATTCGGCGGAATCGCGGAGAACCGCGTCGCCAAGGAAGGCTTCGCGTGCGACAAGTCACGCTTCGCCCCGCTCAAGAAGGCTCAGCTCATCGCCGCGACGGACGTCAACCCGGCACGCCAGGCTGCCGCGGAGGCCCTCGGCCTCAAGTGGTATCCCGACGCCAAGTCGCTTCTGGCCGATCCGTCAATCGAGGCGATCTACATCGCCACGAACAACGCCACCCACGCCAAGCTGGCTATCGAGGCGCTCAAGGCCGGCAAGCACGTCATCGTCGAGAAGCCTGCGGCGACAACCGTCGCGGACGCGAAGAAGATGGACAAGCTCGCCAAGTCCAAGGGCCTTTCCCTCACGGTCGACCACATGATGGTCAACAACGCGTGGAACATCAAGGCGAAGGAAGTCGTCGCCAAGGGCAAGCTCGGCGCTGTGAACGACAGCTGCTTCCACATGGAGTTCGCATACGGCTACGATCCTGCCGAAGCGGCCACCTGGCGTTGCTCCAAGATCGAGGAGATGGGCGGCCCCATCGGCGATGTCGCCAGCCACTGCTTCTACGTCGCCGAGGAGATCTTCGGCAAGCAGATCAAGAAGGTCGCCTGCGTCTACTACCCGAAGGTGATGAAAATCGCCGCCGAAGACGGCGCCTACATCAAGTTCTTCTTCGAAGACGGAACGCAGGGAAGCGTCAACGCCTCCTTCTCCGAAATGCGCGGCGGCGCGGTTGGAACGCTCACCAACCTCGGCTACGAGATCTACGGCGACAAGGCCGTTCTCCGCGGCTTCGGCACGATGTTCCAGCTCTCCGGGTACGACGACGAGCCAATCAAGCAGCGTCTTGAAATCGACTTCGGCAAGAAGACCGAGATAGTCGCCCCCGGCAAGATCCAGAACATCTACCAGGCGCTCATCGAGGGACACGCCGCCTCCATCCAGTCCGGCAAGCACCTCGACGCCGCAGGCGCCATCCACAACATCGCCCTGTGCGCGGCTTCGCACAAGTCCGCGCAGTCCGGCGGCAAGATCATCGCCGTTGCGCAATAGCGGCGCGCTGATTTCGCAAATTTCGCAAGCCGTTCGGGCGGCCGCGCACGTGCGCGGCCGCCCGAACGGCTTGCATTACCCGTGTTCAAAGCGGTATAATCTTTGCATGTCAAAGAGTTCTTCATTTTTGCGAGGCGCGGGGTTCGCGCTGTGCATGGCGGCAGTGCTGCCGCAGTCTTCTCTCAGGGCCGATACCTCGGCCACGATTCTCGTCGATTGGCGCGGCCTTCCGCAGGTGCAGGGCATTCTGCGCGACAGCTCGTCCGTCGACTGGGGATTCGTCAACTTCGTCGCCTTCGGCCCGGGGTGGTCCTACACCGCCCAGGACTACGCAGCAAAGGACCACAAAAAAGAGCGCATCGAGGATCCGGAATTTGGTCTCGGCCTCCTCTTCACCGCCAAGATCTGGGCCGGAGGGCGCGGCCTCGCCATCCGCGAGGAGTTCTACGATGTCTCGAAGGACGAGAGGGCCAGAGCCCATGTGCGCTGGTCGATCACCTCCCTCGACGAAAAGCCCATGGGGCTGGAGCGCGCCTACCTGCGTTTCCCGATCGCGCTCTCCGAGTTCGCAGGCGGGACTGTCTCGGGAAAGCCGCTCCCGATGGAATACGGTGAAGAATGGATTGGCGTCGGCGACAAGTCCAACATCGAAATCGTCTCCGTAAAGGGGGGCAAGAAACTGCTCATGTCCGTGACCAAGGGCAACGCCGTCATCTGGGACGCCCGGAAGGACAAGCAGAAGCGTTTTGAGGTGCGCCTGGAGTTCCCCGAGTGCAAAACGGCGATGGAGTCCCACCTTGAATTCGAGGTCGAGGGGCGCTTTTCCGCCGAGATGAAGCGGCAGAACGGCCGCGTCAACCTCTCCATCCCGCCGCCCCCGCTGAAGCTTGCTGCGAACGAGGACTGGTGCGTCTTTCCGTGGACGAACGCCGTCAAGGCGGGGTCCATCCTCGACTTCTCCGACGTCGTGGCGCGCGCCGCCCACGCCGGAAAACTGGGCTTCGCGCGCGTCTCGCCCGAGGGCCACTTCTATTTCGAGAACGACTTGAAGAAACTTCCGCAGCGCTTTGTCGGCGGCAACCTCTGCTTCGACGCGAACTTCCTTTCAAAGGAGAAGGCACAGCAGGCCGTCCGCGACTTCAAGGTGCGGGGATGGAACACCATGCGCTTCCACCACATCGACGTCACCATCACCAAGGACGAGTGGAACAACCTCTGGAACCGCAAGACCTACCCCGAAATCTCCCCCGAGAAGCTCGACAAGCTGGACTTCCTGGCGGCCGAGTGCAAGAAGGCCGGAATCTACGTCACCTTCGACCTCTACGCGATGGGTGGCCTCGGCTCCTGCGAGGGCTTTGAGAAGCCGCTGAACAGCAACACGATCAAGGCCGTCGTGCCAATCCACAAGCCCGCCGAGGACCTCTGGTTCAAGCGGGCCATGGAGATTTTCGACCATGTGAACCCCTACACGGGCGTCAAGTGGAAGGACGAGCCCGCGGTTCTCTTCGTCACGCTCATGAACGAGGACTCCATCGCCTCCGTCTGGTGGGGGGCGAAGGATCTTTACATCGAGAAGTTCAAGGAGTGGCTCGAACTCAACGGCTTAGCCAAACCAGACATGTCGAAACTCGGGGAAAGCCGCGACTTCGCGGAGTTCCTGTACGAAGTCAAGGCAAACGCCAACCGACGCATGGCGAAGCGTCTCCGCGACGCCGGCGTGAAGTCTCTCATTTCCGGCGGCAACTGGTGGGATAACATGGCCCAGGTCTTCGAGCGCGAGGAGCTGGACGTCGTCGACAACCACCAGTACGCCGACCATCCCCAGGGGAGCGGCTACCAGAAGCTTCCGTTCCACCAGAACAACACGGCCGACGTCCACAGCGGCCACCCGACCTACGCCACGCCGATCATGATGGCGACGACGCGCATCTTCGGCAAGCCCTTCACCGTCACGGAGTACAACTACTGCAACCCCAACAAATGGCGCGCCGAAGGCGGCCTCATGATGGGCGCGTACTCCTCCCTCCAGGATTGGGACGCCCTCTATCGCTTCGCCTGGAGCCACTCGCAGGCGAACATGTTCAAAGCCTGTCCGGCCAAGGGCTTTGACATCGTCACCGACCCTGTCGGACAGCTTACCGAGCGGCAGGTCGTCCTCCTCTTCGGCCGCGGCGACGTGGCACCCGCGCGCAACTCATTCGCCTACGGCGTCACCAAGTCCGAGTCCATGGGGCAGGGGCTTGGCGACATGTGGAAGAAGGGGCTCTTCCCGCACCCCTTCACGCAGCTCGCCTACACCTCGCGCGTCGGCTCCTTCGCGGCGAAGGAGGGTGTCCAGAAGCCCGCGTTGTCCGTGACAAAAGTCTATTCCCAGGCCACCAAGGGGCAAATTCCGAAGTTCTCCGGAGAAGGGACCTCCGACACCGGCGAAATTGCGATCAGCACAAAGAAGGGCCACATCACCGTCGCGTCGCAGCGCTCCGCCGGTGTCTGCGCCTACGACAAGGCCGACCTCGTTGCCGGCCCGCTCTCCGTCTCCGGAGCCACGGCCTTCTGCTCCGTAAGCGCCTCGTCGATGGACGGCGCCCCGCTCGACTCATCGAAGCGCGTTCTTCTCTTCCACATCACGGACGTCAAGAACACGGGCATGGTCTTCCTGAGCGACAAGATGAACGACCTCAGCAACTGGGGGGCGCTCCCGTACCTCGCCAAGACTGGCGAGGCCACAATCACGCTCAGGAACTCAAATCCCGGCCTCAGGGTTTTCGCACTGGCCGCCGATGGTTCGCGTCTGCGCGAAGTCCCCGCCACCTACGTTGGCGGCGCATACCGGTTCACCGCCCGCATCGCCGCAGGCGAAGGGGCCAACGCGCCGTCGATGATCTACGAGATTGCCGCAAAGTAGCGCATGGTGTGTCTCCACGCTTCCTGCGGCTGGAGGCCGGAAGTCAAACGATGCGGAGTGACTGCCCGTCTTCGGCAAGAATGCCACCGTATTCTTTCGCGAGGATTGCGCGCGCCATTGCGTCGGCAGGCCAGAGAGTTCTCGCGATGTGATTGAAGACATGCTTTGTGTCGGGTGAGACGAGCTTGGC
>JAEEGI010029299.1_pt1 | contig 10415 bp, 5 predicted proteins | sample 8958751 | NCBI WGS metagenome assembly JAEEGI01 (sample SAMN16246545, study PRJNA631951) | gut metagenome | biome: gut microbiome; feature: rumen; material: KS-attached | host: Bos | place: Iran: Karaj | collected 2018-10 | reverse complement strand
TGTGAGCCATCAGGAAGCCGTTTACGATACCGTTCCTTGCGAACATCTTGGAAACGTACAGCAGGGAGATGAACTGAGGGATGGCGATGGTCATTACAAGTATGGTCCTCCAGCCCTTCTTGAACCTGATGCCCTTCTTGTTGATCATCATGGCCACGAAGATGCCGAGGAAGTAGTTGGTGAAGGTGGCGAAGAAGGCCCAGATCAGAGTCCAGGTGAGGACCTCGCCGAAGGTGGCGGAGTACACGTTGCTGCCGCTCTGCCAGTTGAGCATGGTGTTGAAGTTCTCCATGCCCACCCAGTGGAAGAGGCTGTTGAAGTATCCGTCGTTGGTGCCGTCATAGTTGGTGAAGGCCACCAGTATCATGAACACTATAGGCATTACCGTGAAGATGGTGATGCCTGCCAGAGGCAGAGCCAGCAGGGTCTTGTAGAAGTCCTGATCCACCAGAGCCCGAAGGTCGTCTCCGGTGCTGGCCAGGCGGTGCCTGCTTGCGATCATTTCCTGGCTGATCTTGGCCTGCTTGATGTTCATGCGCCAGGTGATGATGAATGCGATTATAAAGAAAATGGTAAGTACGCCGTAAAGCAGTATCTTGAAGGAGTTGTCGTGGTAAGTGGTTACGTAGGTATCCAGCACGGCATTGTACTCCTCCATGGGACCCTGAAGGCCCAGGGAGGGAAGCATGGAAAGCCAGTAGCCGCCGGTGGTGACCATATAAAAGATAAATACCGCCTCAAAGAGCAGGAAGAGCAGGCCTCTGAGCCACTGCCCCCTTGCCAGATTCGCAAGGCCCATCACTATGAAGGAGCCTTTTGTTATGGCGTCGCCGTTTTTGAAGGTGGCGCCCAAGTCGGCAAGATTTGCGCCAAGACCCTTGAAGATGCCCCCGATACCGAGGCCTATACCCTTAAAGAATCTGGCGAAGCCTCCTGGTATGGAGGTGAAGAAGTGGCCCACATTGTGTGCGATTTTCTGCCCCTTGGACAATTTCAGGTATTCCAGATCGCTGTTGTTAGCCATGATATCTGTTCCTTTCGAAATCATCCTTTAAAAAAAGGCAAGGGTCCGGTATGGACCCAAGCCTTTCAATGCAATATCAATTACTCGAGAGATACGTTGCCTGTGTCTCCGTCAAGTGTCAGAACGATGGTGTAGTTTCCGTCCTTCTCAACCTTGAAGTTGTCTCCGCCGTTGCCGAAGGAAACATCCCAGGAGAGACCCTGACGGCACTTGAGCTCGTCGCCGGCCTTCAGGTCGAACTTGTCGTTGGACTTCCATACTCCGGGAGCAGTCTCGGTCATCGGGAAGTCCTTATCCCACATGGAGCCGCCAACTGCGCCGATAACGGTGAACGCGTTCTTGACCTCGTCGCTCATGGTGAAGATGCCGTCGATCTTGGACTTGTAGGTGTCCAGAGCAGCCTGCAGCTGAGCATCGGAACCGTCGGAATTCTGAACGTCCTCGCCGATGGCCTTGGAGGTATCCCACCAGGAACCGTGGATCTGGCCCTGAGGTACGGAGTATTCATTCTGCTTGAGCAGAGCTGCCAGATGCGGAGCCTTCTTTACGTCTTCTGTAGCCTGAGCCTGCAGGTTTGCGGGGCCCCAAGCCAATTCCTTGAATCTCTCCATCTGACGGTCATAGTCAGTCAGGAACTGAGCCAGCAGGTGCAGAACAGCAGCCTTCTTGGCATCGGTCTGGGGCTTTACGCCGATCAGCTTATAGCCGTTGAAGGAGCCCAGGTGATAATCCTTGCCGTCCACATTGAAGGAGGGCAGATCGGTGATTCCCATGTTGTCGCCCAGGATCTTCTTGACGTCCTCAGCGGCCCAGGTACCGGTAACGACTACAGCAGCACCCTGGTCGAATTCAGCGGCGGAAGAAGAACTTACATAGAAGGGGCTGGAAACCAGCTTGTACATTCCCTTTACGGCGATCAGACCGTTGGGTGAGCAGAAAGTATCGTCAACACCGATGAACTTGCCGTCGGAATCCATCTTCCACTCGGACTTGCAGCCGGTGCCGAAGAACCAGGAAGCGATGTACCAGCCGCCGGTCTTGGTCTCGAATGCGAAGAACTTCTTGGCGTCCTCGCAGTCCTTGATCAGCTTTTCGAGGCTGTCCACGTCTGCATCGGGGATGTAGCGCTTGTCGTAGTACATGAAGTAGCCGTTGTCAGCGGATGCAGGATATGCATAGAGCTGGCCGTCCACGGAAGCTGCAGCAACAGCACCCTTGTCGTTGGCTGCGCCTACGGTCTCGCTGGCCTTTGCGCCCAGCTTGGCCAGTGCGCCTGCCTGCACCAGTCTTGCGAACTGGTCCTGTGCGAACCAGAAGAGGTCCGGGCCTGCTTCGATGTCGGTGATCATGTCTGTACCTGCATCAGCCTCGGACTTGGGGTTGATGGTGGGGGTGAACTTGATCCCCTGATCGTTGGAGCTGTTGAAGGCCTCGATCTGGCGCTTCATCAGATCCATATTTGCCTCAGCTGCCCATACCTTGATGCTGTAGTCGCCGGCAAGGCTGTTGGGGTCATTTGCGGGTTGATTGCTTGTCTCGCTTGTATTGCTTGGCTGTTCATTGCCGCCCTGATTGGTGGAGCTGCCACCGCACGCGGCAAGAGAGAATACCATTGCAAAAGCAAGCATCAGTGCCAATACTTTTTTCATATGATTTTTCCTCCTAAAAAAAGCTTTTTCATAGTCAAGGGGCAGGTAAAAACCTGACCCCCCTCACAGCACACATTATACTACTGTTTTATGAACATGCGTGATAAAAAATTCACATTATCTAAATTTGATAAAAATAAGACAATAATATAAAAAGATTAGAACGATTCATTATATATGGAAAAAATATGCTTATGGCTACGGAGCCGGCCGCTCGCCGAAGCTGCTTCCGGCAGCGGGCCCGGAACCATGAAAACCGGTCTATGGAAGCGCCTCCCTGAAGGCCTTAAGGGACTCCAGCGGATGTCCCTTGGCATCGAACAGCGCCTGATTGTCCACGGCGCAGCCGCCGTAGTATTTTCCTGCGTCCTCGGGGTCGTACTCCGCCGCGTAGCTGGAGGCCCAGCCGGAGCCATTGGCCTGCCAGAGCCATTCGTTGGCGCCCTTAGAGCCGCCGGGGACCGCTATCCAGCAGCCCTCCCAGTAGCAGACGCCTATGCCGCCCTTAACGGAGGCGACGGTCTGAATCACGTCCCTGATGCTGTCAGCCTGGCCCTGTACGGTATAGGGATAGGGCCTTGCCACGTCAGATGAAGCGCTGATGGTATTTGGGGAAAAGTCCGTATCCTCCGGCGTGTAGGCATAGGAGGTCTCAAGCACCATGACCCTTTTGCCGTAGCGTTCGTTTATGTAGGACAGGACCTCCGAAAGGTTTTCCAGGGTTCCATGCCAGAAGGGATAGTAGGAAACGCCGAAGACATCGTAGTCCACAGCGTACTGATCTGCCATGAAGGCATAGCTTTTTATAGTGGAGGCATGCTCGGGATTGGTGAAGTGAAGGGCAACTAAGGCCTCAGGAAAGAGCTCCCGCACCGCTCCTGAGCCGCTGTTCATAAGGCGGCAGATGTTTTCCCAGTCCTTTTCCCCGCAGAGGGCTCCACTGGTCTCGTTTCCTATCTGGACCATGCCTACGTCCACCCCTGCTTTCTTAAGCTTTTCCAGGCTTTCGCGGGTGTACTTGTATAGCGCATCCGCCTTGCTGTCCAGGTCCAGGCCCTGCCAGGCTTTGGGGGCCTGCTGCTTCCCCGGATCCGCCCAGAAGTCCGAATAGTGGAAGTCCGCAAGGAGCTTCATGCCGCAGGCTGCCGCCCTTTTTCCTATGGAGACAGCCGTATCTATATCGCAGTTACCGCCGCCGTAGCCGTTGCCGTCCTTATCGCAGGGGTCGTTCCAGATGCGGACCCGGATGTAATTGATGCCGCTGTCCGCAAGGACCCTGAACACGTCCTGCTCCTTCCCCTCGAAGTCATAATATTTTACGCCGCTGGCCTCCTCCGAAGGCACAGAGGATGCGTCCATACCCAAAATAAAGCTTTTCCTTAAGCTTTCCAGCGATCTCTCATACATGAGCTCTGTAAACCTCACAGCGGCCTTGAAGGCAGCGCCGCCCCTTCCCTGATGAAGGCCGTTCTTCCCAAAGCAGAGCACGTAATCCGCGCCGCTTACCGCTGCCTCGTCAGAAAAGCCCGCCGGGACGCAGTATCCGTAAGGCACCCCATCAACGTCGAAAACAGGGGTGAAATCCGTCGCGAAAAGCTCCAGCCGGCTGAAGCCGGTTACCTCCTCCAGCGGGGCAAAGCCCTCCAGATACTCCTCTATATCCGATGCCTTGAGCACATAGATATCCGCCCTGCCCTCCTGGTGGCTGCCGAACATGTCGTAGTCGAAGGGGTGGACCTTGACCAGCTTTATGCCCTCCGGCAGCTCCTTGTCCAGTTCGTACTCCAGCTGAGCCTCGTCGATCTTCGGCGCGTCTATGTAGATCTCGATCTTTTTTTCGGCTGATGCGTCCGTCAGGGCGTTGAAGATGAAGGATATTATTAGGGACAAAACGATGATGCAGATGGCGTACATGTGGGTCTGGTGAAGGATGTTCGAGAGGACCCGGAGGATCCTGCGGCCTAAGGTCTTGTCATCGGTTTTAGGCCTGAGATAGGGCATTATGAAGCTGGCCACGTAGATGTCGAAGCAGCCCGCAAGGCTTGCGGCGATGCAGGCCATGATGCGGAAGCGGCCCTCGTTCAGAGGGTTTACGCGCAGGAAAAGAATCACGCAAAACAAGGCGGCCAGCGCGCTCACCGCCCATGCCGCCTTCTTATACCCTTCTCTTATGCCCCTCTGAGCCTTGATCTCCTCGCTGCTGTAAAACTCCATTTATCGTGATTTGTTTGATTCTTTAGTTTCCGCCTGCAAATATGGCTCCGGGTTTTCTGAGCACGCAGCTGGTGTGGCCATCCAGGGTAAGGGTGCTGCCCTCGATGGATGCGCCGCCCTCGCCTATGAAGTCCTTAAGCACCGTAAACCCTCCTCCCGCCAGCTCAGGCAGCTCTACGGTCTTGGAGCCGTTGGAGGGATTGTGCAGCACTATTACGCTGCTGTCCTTCCAGGTGGAGATGAAGCCTCCCACCTTGGTATCTTTCAGCCGCAGGGACTTGTAAGTGCCCCTGGCGATCTCGGGGTTGGCGCTTCGTATCATTATCAGCCGCTTGTAGTAGTTCAGCAGGCTGTCATCCGCAGCCTTCTGCACATCCACACCGTCCTTCAGCTGATTCTCTGCCGAATAGGTGCTGCCCTCCGGGTCGGCTACAGTGTCGCCGTCGCCCCAGAGCATCGCAAGCCTGCGGTTTGCGTCAGTCTGCTCGCCGCCTCTTGAGCCCCTGAGACCTATCTCCTCTCCATAGTAGATGAAGGGAGAGCCCGGACCCAGAATGTACAGATTTGCCGCGAACTGGGCGTTCCAGGTGGCAGGGGTCAGGTAGCCCGCGCAGCGGTCCATGTCGTGATTGGATATGAAGGGAACGATGGTGGCGTCATCCCTTAACTTCTGCACGTTAACTATATACTGCTCCACGTAATTGGTAAGCCTGTTGGCGTCCCCCGCCTTGGCCACATCGGCTATCATGCCGTTGGTCTGGCTCATGGAGAAGTTGAAGCAGTTCAGGGCTTCGAAGTACTTGTCTGTGGTGCTGTCGCCGTCCCAGACCTCAGCCACGGTATAGACCGAGGGCTTTATCTTTTTAAGCTCGGCCAGATACCATTTCCAGAAATCCACGTTCTTCTGGGTCTCGCCGAAGTAGAGATACTTGGCGGCGTCGAAGCGGAAGCCGTCGATGCCCATGTCGAGATAATACTTTGCCACGTCCAGCACCGCCCGGCGTACATCGGCGTCCTCGTAGTTGAGCTCGGGCATGCTGCCGTCAAAGTTGCATTCCACGTAGATATCCGTGCCGGAGACCTGGGTGAAGGTCCTGCCCGCGGGGACAGGATCCCCCTGGGTGTAATAGCTGTAGAAGTCGTAGTAGAGGTCGCTTTTGTCGTTGTTCCTGTGGGCAGTCACGAAGGACTGGTACCAGGGGTTGGCTCTGCCGGTGTGGTTGATGACCAGGTCCAATATCAGCTTGATGCCCCGCTTGTGGCAGCCCTCGATCAGCTCCTTCAGGTCCTCCATGGTCCCGAACTGGGGGTCGATCTCGTAGTAGTCGTTGACGTCGTACTTGTGATAGCTCCTGGAGGTGAAGATGGGTGTGAGCCAGATGCCTTCGATCCCAAGGCTTTTGCCGGACTTTGGATCTCCGTCGTTCAGGTAGTCCAGCCGGTTTATTATGCCCTTGAGGTCCCCTATGCCGTCTCCGTTGGAGTCGGAGAAGGAGCCCACGAAGATCTCGTAGAAGACTCTTGCATTGTCCTCTGCAGGCGACAGGCTGTCCTTATTTGCCTCGTAGAGGCTTAAGGCGTCCAGATCCACATTGTCTATTACAGCCTCGCCGCTTTTGTCCAGCTTATACAGCCCCCCCGGGCTGCTCATCACAACAGGCTCTTCCTTTTTTCCGCAGCCTGCCAGGCCCAGTGCCAGGACCAGCGCCAGCAGCAGCGCGGTTGTTTTCTTTATATCTTTCATAGCCGTCATCCGCTCTCTGCAATAAAAAAACTCCGTTTACAGCTAAATATTAGCACATAAACGGAGATTGTTAAAGTTTTATTGTTTTAGTGGACCACGAAGCCCGCGGGAAGCTTCCAGCTGGAGTTGCTGTAGTAGAAGGTGACGGAGGTCATCAGGTACTCGCCGTTGTACCACATGCAGGAGGAGCTGCCGCCGTCCAGATTGGCAGCGTTCACCGCGCCGTACTGCTCCATCACGGAGATCAGGTCTCCGCTGGAGGCGCCCAGATGCCCTGCCTTGCCGCGGCCGTCGGTGACGAAAAGCAGCACCGAGCCGTCAGCCCTCTGGCCTATGGCGGTCCTGGGATTGAGGCCGCTGCCCTGGCCGTTCATCTCGCGGCTCTCGCCGTTGATGATCAGCTGAACAAAGTGGTTGTTGGAGTCGCTGGCCTCCTCCTGGAAGGTGACCGCGTCGCGGATCTTCCGCTCCTTCACCAGAGCCTCCACCTGATCCTGCTTGTAGCCGTTGATGTCTATGATCTCCAGGATATTGTCCTCGGTGAAGCCTATCAGCACCAGACCGGGCCACTCCCAGGGCTTGTTGTACTGGATCTCGCCATGGCTGACCAGAACGCCGTAGGGGTTTCCGCCGGAGTTGTTGTGTGAATTGTAAAGGCCGCCGTTGATGCCTGCGATGGCGCCGTCCTGAAGACAGAGCTCCTCAAGAGGGATGCCCTGGGCCTTCCAGGGGTAGATGCTGGCCACGCTGAGCCTGGAAGGATCCTTGATTATCATCATGGTGCCGGTGTACGTGGCGCCTGCCACCTCCTCCACCTCTATGTCCTTCTGGTCCGTATTGGTGCTGTTGTCGAAGCTTATCAGGTCCGAGTTGACCTCAGCGTTCAGCTCCTTCATGGAGTTTTCGTCCACTATGGCCTGCACCTGCTCGGGAGACAGGAAGAGCCCCGCCAGGAACTTCAGCTGGCCGCTCTCCAGCACGGTGGTGACGAACATCTTCTGGGCCGAGGGGAAGCTGTCGGAGCAGATCATCTTGATGGTGATGCCAAGTGCCAGGACCACAGCCAGAAGGAAGGTGAAGATCACGAGCAGCACCCTGCCTATGCCCCTTCCCACCTTTCTTCCTGTGGAATACTTCTTGTAGCGCCTTGCCCTTCTGTTGGCGGCATTGGATACGTATGTACTTTTTTCGGTGTTGGTATCAGTACTCATTTTACTCTCCCTCCGCCAGTATCTCTATCATGGCAGCCCACTTCCAGGCCGGATCGTTCTTGCCGTTATTGGTATCGTCAGCGTAGACGAAATAGAATCTGTCGTTTATCGGATTTGCCACATCCAGTCCGTTGGCCAGATGCATGTTCATCTCAAAGCTTATATCAACAGAGAACACCGTGTCGCTGAGACGACGGAAATTCCGCACGCTGTCGTTGGTAAATACGGGATTCTTAAGCACGTGCTTGCTGGTGAAGGCCCTGTCGATGCTGGTGGAATAGGTCTTGGCAAAGCTGTAATGGCTGGAGCCGTTCAGCAGCGAGGGCGAAAGCTTTGCAAAGCTCAGGTCCTGGGTAAGGAAGAGGCTCCAGTTGTGAGCCACCTCCAGCACATCCACCGAGGAGCTTATATCTGCGGGGATCTCGTCCGTGCCCTTCGAGGCGCTCAGATCGTAGCTGTGAAGTCCGGGCTCCAGCTCCACGGGGCTGCCGCTTCCGTCCTTGATCTCGATCGCTGCATCGTCCTTGAGTATGGCTATCTTATAGCTGGTGAGCATGGGTACGTCCTTGGCGAAATCCCTGAAGCTGGATATCTCAGGATTCTCGGACAGCAGCACATCAGCCGCCGCCGGACCTCTGCCGTCCACGCTCACGCTGTAGGTCTGGGGCACCACTATGTCCGCGAAGGTCATGGGCAGCTTCGTTCCGCCTTCGTAATTTATGGTGTTTCCGTAATGGTCGGATATGACCAGCTCAGGCTTTTGTATGCTGACCACATCGTAGCGGACCATGCCGCTTTGAAGAGCCTCGCCCTGGAAGGGAGCGCCGTTCAGGGTCAGGTCCAGAGCTGAGGGAAGGGTCAGGCTGTAGTTGTAGACATCAGCTGTGATCCGTCCGCCCTTGACCTTGCTTGTGACCTTTTCGCCCTCCGGGCTGCTTATCTGAAGGTCCTCCGGGTAGAAATAAAGGCCCTTGAGCTCGTAGTTATTGCTGTTTCCGGTGCTGCTCTTCAGCTCTGTCTCCCCAATCTCCACGCCGTTCAGGCTGGCGGTGAAGCTCTTGGGCAGGCTGAGGCTGTAATCCGTGGGCGCAAAGACCGGCTCCACCTTCTCCAGCTCCCAGTTGCGGTAGCTGAAGATGCCCAGCTTGGTTATCATATCGCCGACGGCTCTGAGCTTGATGCGGCCAAGGGTAAAGCCCTTGTACTGGATATCGAAGTACTGCTCCGTCTCCTCGTGGGGCTGATTGCTCCTGACCACGGCAGTTTCCTCGCTGCCAAGAAGGCCGGTGAAGGTCCTGGCAGGATTTTCGATCCCTGACTCGAAGCGGCCGTACTCAGCCTTATCGAAGCCGTATTTTTCGAAGAAGCCGGTCTGGACCGCCTCCTGCAGAAGCTGCTCTCTGCCCTTTTCCGCAGTCACCTCAGGCTGCGCAGCCTCGAATTCCTTCAGTATGCTGCGCACATAGAAGCTGAGGCCTGTGATAGCCAGAGCCAGTATCAGCACATATATAAAATAAAAGGTTCCAAAATGCGATTTTTTTCTAGTCACGATATCTTCTCCCCTTGGGTCTTCTGAATATCATTGCGGCGGCTGCGATCAGAACGATGCCGACGATGCCGCAGGCGATCATGATCCTGCGGGCTTTTGCAGCCTTGGCAGCCTTTTCTGCGGCTTCGGCCTCCTCGGCCTGGCGAATGGCCTCCTGTCTTGCCCTTTCCTCTTCCTCAGCCTTTTTGCGGGCAGCCTCCTCCTCAGCGGCCTTCCTTGCAGCCTCTTCGGCGGCTATCCTTTCGGCCTCGGCCTTTTTCTCGGCATAGCTCATCACGTTCTCAAAGAAGTCTCCGCCCTTTTCATCCTTGCCCACGGAGCTGTACCAGAGCCCGTAATTGCAGGGGCTGTAGGTCTTGATCTGGCTGGCCTTGGTGATGGGGGCGCCGGAGGTGCCGTAGATCCACCTGTAGAACCAGGTCCAGTGCTGGCTCTTGTGGCAGCGGAAGCCCTCCTGAGTCATTTCAAAGGGGGTCTTGCCGCCCATGCTCTCGTAGGGGGTATCCCAGTCCATCACCACCGGATTCTCCGGATAGAGATGCAGATAGAGCTTGTCCGGCGTCCATACGCCGTATTTTTCAGCGCTTTCCGGGAACTGCGCAGCGTCTCCGCTTATGGTGACCGCATTGCACAGCACATCCGCGTTCAGGATGTGGGCGCCGTGGCCGTATTCACCGTCCAGATCGTGGGATACCACGACCAGCGGCTTGAACCGCCTCAGAACGCCTACCGTAAAGTCCAGGAAATCGTTGTATTCGTAGCCGTAGGGAGCAAACCGCCCGAGGATCTGCCCCAGGGTCGCCTCCCGGTCCTTCCCCTCCGCGTAGATGTCGGGAAATTCGGATATGTACGGGTAATTGCGTATCCCGACAGCCCAGAGGCCGTCCAGAAGTTCGTGGGGACGGGTGTAGTTGCGGGTGTTGCCGACGTTGAAGTGCTGGATAAAGTAGACCACCTGCACGTCCATCTTGCGCTCCACCGCGTAGTACGGAAGGAGTCCCGCGAAAAACAGCTGTTCATCGTC
>JAEEGI010029298.1_pt1 | contig 10415 bp, 1 predicted proteins | sample 8958751 | NCBI WGS metagenome assembly JAEEGI01 (sample SAMN16246545, study PRJNA631951) | gut metagenome | biome: gut microbiome; feature: rumen; material: KS-attached | host: Bos | place: Iran: Karaj | collected 2018-10 | reverse complement strand
CATTGGTTTTACGGCTCCTTTAACGGCCACGACCATTCCATTATAGGCTTAAGGCGTGACGACAAAACGAATAACAACGGTTTGTTCGGGCAGTTTTACGGCGCAGCGCTTTGCAATCTTGCCGTGAAAGGAACGATGTACGGCGATTACAACACGGGCGGCGTTGTCGGGAATCTTGAAAGAGGCTGTCTTTATAATATTTACAGCGAGGTAACCATCAGAAACGCGGCGGACGATTTCGCCGGCGGGATCGTCGGAAAATGCGGCTATGCAGGATATATCGAGCACTGCACGCAGAACGCGAAGGTGAATTCAAACGATCAGGATAATCACAGGGGCGGCATTGTCGGTTATACGGACGGAAACGTACGCTACTGTGTGAATAACGCGCGGGTTTACTGCAACTGGAACTGCGTCGGCGGAATTGCAGGCACGCTTTCGGGCGGAAGGATCGATTACTGCGCAAACTACGGTACGGTCGGCGGCGGCGACTTTGCCGAGCGGATCGGCGGCATTGTCGGTGAATCCAAAAACCAAGGCACGATTTACGGGTGCTGCAACGAAGGCACGGTTTTCAGCGACGATGACGATTATGTGGGCGGTATCGCCGGCAGATGCGACGGCTGGTATGTGTCTTGCTCAATCAACCTCGGCAGAGTATACGGCGACGATCAGGTCGGCGGTATCAGCGGCTGGGGCAAACCCGTGCTATGCTTTAACGCTGGAATTGTTACCGGTGATTCCGAGGTGGGCGCTGTTTCGGGAGCCGACAGCTGCAACCAGTGCCTTGCGCTTGCATGGAGCGCGGCGAATCTTTCGGGAACAGGATGCGATAACAGCAACGCCTGGGTAAACGCCGCAGATATCGTCAGCGGTAAGGTGTGCCGTATGTTTAACGACGGCGGCGCAGGCTTTACCCAGAATATCGGCAGCGACCCATATCCTACCTTTGGCGCGTCCAAGGTAACGGAACGCGGCGGTAAATACGTCAACAGTGAATACCGCGTCAGCGTGGATTATGAGCGCGATTACGGCGCGGTAACAGGCGCGGGCGAATATAAATCAGGCGCCGTTAAACTCAGAGCGATCCCCGCGGCGGGCTGTGTTTTTGAACGGTTTGAAGTCAAAAGCACGAAAAACGGAACAATGACCGCGTGGAACGGCACTGCGCAGCCATGCCCCACCGTAGATATCAAGACGTATCAAAGCAAAACGATCACCCTGACAAAAAATATTGCGCAGAGCTATTCCGTTCGTGCGGTGTTCAAAATCTTTGACGAAGTCCCCGAGGATATGAAGGTCAGGGTGAAACTTGAGCTGGAATGTGTGGACGACGCGGAGGGCTGGAACAGCTCGACGATCCCCGTTTCGCTTGTGGATACCGCGGGTGTTGAACATTCCTGGGAGGTCAGCCGGTATGACCTTGACGCCGTTGGCGAAAAGCAGGAACACACCTTCGATCTGGGTGCGGCGAACCCCGTTGCCGTATATGTAACGCCCGATTTCGGCGGCGGTTTGACCTTCCGTGATTACGGACTCAAAGCCCGTATGTGGATAGGCGGCAGCGGTCAGGCAATTGAAAGCGGAAACATAGTTATCCGTTCGTGGCCCTTTATTTCGTCAAAATGGGGCGACGATTATATGCACATCACCTTCGGCGATTCGGGAAATGCAAAGGTCGGCTTCGACTATGACGATAAAGAGGATGAATGGCTTGAATCCTTCACAAGCTGCAGGACGGCGTGGGAGAAAGGAAAGAGCAATGGAGAATACACCATCCGCCTTGAAAGCGCGTGGCTGCTTGACGGCCCGTTGACGCTTGATGGAAACAGGAACGTAAGGATCGACTTAAACGGCTATCCGATCATCCGCAGTATGAAAAAGACGGACGACGACGGCGAGGTGTTTAAGATCGACGGCGGCGGGGCGCTCACGATCGTCGACTCCAATCCGTCCCGCCCCGGTAACGGAAACTTTACGGGCGGCAGCATTCAGGGCGGCAGAAGCGATAATACCGCAGGTCTGATCGAATGTCAGGGGACGCTGAATATGACGGGCGGCACGCTCTATAACGGCGGAACGACCGATAAGGGCGGCGCGATCAAGCTGACGGGAAACGGTATTGTCAATCTTAACGGAACGCTGATTTCAAACTGCTGGACGGATAAAGCGCGCTCCACGCAGAACGAGGGCGGCGCCATCTATATGAGCGAAAACGCGAAGGCGAACCTGAAAAACTGTACAATCCGGTATTGCCGCGCGCTTGACTACGGCGGCGGGATCTATATGGAAGACAGCGGCAACGCCCTCAACTGCGAAAACGTGAATGTGATTGCCTGCAAGACGAATGAAAACCTCGGCGCGGGCGTTTATCAGGACCTCGGCGAAACCAACTGGATCGGCGGCAGCATCAAGTCCTGCCGCGCCGAAGAGGACGACGGCGGCGGATTCTATCAGGACGAAGGCAAGGTCTATATGGAAAACGTACGTTTTGCGTCCAATTATTCCGAGGATAACGGCGGCGCGTTTTACTGCAATACAGACGACGGAACCTGGTTTATCGGCTGTGATTTTGTGAAAAACAGAGCGGACGACAACGGCGGAGCAGTTTATATGGATAATAACTATTTATATCTTGAAGACTGCAATGTAACCTCCAACACGGCCGGCCAGAATGCAGGCGGTATCTATGTTGACAGCGCAGGCTCCGTGGACGTTTACGGCAAAGTGGTGATCAGAAATAACGACGGAACGGGCACGATGGATAACCTCGTTCTTGAAAGCGGCGCTTTCATTTACGACCACGGTCTGTTCCCCGGTTCGGAGATCCATCTGCGCAGCGAGAGCGGCGGCAGCGTGAAGATCGGAAACGGCCTTACAAGCGAATGGCAGATGATCCAATACTTCCGTCCCGACTACGGGCATCTTGAACTTGTCGAAACGCAGGTTCTGGACACCGAGCTGCGCGCCTCAACCTTCAATATGGGAAATACGGCGCTGATCGTTGGTCTTGCGGTTATCATTCTCGCAATCGCAGGCGCTGTGTATTACAAGAAAAAGCAGAGAAAGGAGGAGCACAATGAGACGGAATAAACTTATTATACGCGTTTTTGCTCTGCTGCTTGCAGCGTCTATGTTTATCAGCGGCCAGCCGTGGACGGCGGCTGCGGCGCAGTTAAATCAGGATTATGAAGACAGCAAGCTCTATATGAGCGATATAAAAATGTTCTACGGTCAGACCGAAAAGGACGCGAAGAAGGCGTGCGAGGATGAAGGCTATATCTTCTGCCCGACCAATATGAACGAAGGTTCTCCTTCTCAGTCAGATAAATTCGGTCCAATGGGCATCTATATGGGTTATAAAACCACCGAGGACCCGGATGAGGCGATTACGGATATCACGCTGCTGGATATGCGGTATACCCACTTTGACACGATGACGTATGAGGATTATCTGGATTCCCATCTGTCGGAGTACAAGGACCTCGCCACGCAGATGACGATGCTCGTCAAGGAGTTCCTCCAGAAGTACGAAGCGGGCAGCCCGAATGCGATGATGGCATTCGATTCGCTGAATCTTATTTATGTGGACGAGAATAAGTCGCATTCCGCCGAGGATAACCTGCTCGGCAACTATCTGACGGCGAAAAACGACGTCACCTTTTTTGAAAAACTCCTGCAGCGCTGCAATGTGTCCGTGCTCAGCAAAATTATCGATTTGCTGTGTCAGGGTATTGCCGACTATGAAGAGGACGGCGCCACCTGGGTGGACCGCGCCAAGGTGAGCGAATTCCCGGAGGCATATGAAAAAGCCGATTCCGCTTTAAGGAATAAGTATGATGAAACCTTTCAGGACGCCGCAAAGCTGCTGATTGCGGATATTCAGAAATTTGCCTCCACCTATCACGAGGCAAAGGCGCTTTACGATGAATACGGCGAGACCTTCGGCTATAAGGAGCTGGAGGGAATGACCGAGGAAAACGCACAGGAAAAGCTGCAGGAGGCCGGAACGGATTGCCGCTATCCGGAATACTGCGAAGCGATGAAGAATTATGCGCTGCTGGAATCCTTCCTGTATACAACCAGGGGCGAAACCGTTGTCAGCAACGGCGACCTCCTTGAGAGCCCGGAAGGAGAGGAAACCGCCGAAAGTCAGCCGGAAACCTATCAAACGGATGTGACGCTTGCGCAGTATTTCCTGGAGCTGGCGGCGGATAAAACGCTGGAGGAACATCCTTCCAAGGTCTATTCTATCATCAAGGCCTTTACCGTCGGCCAGCGCACGGCGCTTGCTCTCGGCGGCCTTTCCGCCATCATCGGCGGCCTGTTCCAATCAAAGGAGTATCCCTCCAAGCGTAAGGAAGCCGTCAAGGAGGCGCAGCAGAAGCTGAAGGAAGCCGGCTGCGAGGACGGCAGAATGTATCTCTGGATGGGCGTGGACCGTTCATTGGAAGGCAAAAAAGTGACGGAAACGGACGTAGTGCAGGAGGCTCTCCGCTCGGGCACGGATTTGCAGGAATCGGTGAACGACGCCAAGCGCAAGGCGCAGGAAGAAGAAAACCAGGTGCTGATGGCCATTGATATCGCCACCCTGGGCTACGGCGGCGCGATGATGATTGCGTCTGCCGTTATGGGCGCTTCGCTGTGGGCATACGGCACGGCGTTCTGCGGCCTTGGTATGGCGGCGATCACCTTCGGCTCCACCGTTCTCGGCGCGGCAATGGTTGCGCTCGGCGCCGTTCTGTGCGTGATGTGGGTGCTCAACGTCATCGCCATTGTGGTCGGCCTTGTGATGCTGGTGTATTCCATCCTGAAATGGACCGGCTGTTTTGAGAGCCGGGAAAAAATCAGTTATGACGATATTCCCGACGTGATCTTTGATGTGCGTGAGAGCGCCGAAGGCAAGTACAAGGTGCGCTATGACAGCGTAACAAGCAACGCGGATATTGACTCATTTTCGCTCAGGGACGAAAATGACGACAAGGTTTATTTCAACGGCGTACCGCTCAGCGCCTACAACCTGGAGAACCTTTCCAAGGACCACGCGGAGATGAACGCTTACCAGAGTGTGTATGACCGGTGGATAACGGTGTTTTATTCCAAATCGCCCGCTGCCGGTAAGCCGATCGAGGTGACGCCGGGCGAGGAGCCCTTTGTCACCAAGGGCGATTATCAGTCGCCGGACGGCTACCGTCCGCTGGCGCTGATTACCGCTTCCACCGCTGTGAACGTTAACGATGTGGAGGTATACGGCAAACACGGCCTGCCGCTGTATGTGTTCTTCCCCGGCGAATCGCTGGGCAGAGCGGACGGCGTTATCTTTGACGACGGCGAAACGTATATTACCGACGTGCGTCTGTCTCATGCCGGTAATCAGGCTGACGCCATCAACTATCTGAAAAATAACGACTTTACTTATTACGACACCAACCTGACCCCGTATGACGGCTATACCTATCTTGGCTATAAGATAGGCTCCGAGGCAAACGCGCTGACGGATCTGCGCGTTGCCAATACCTATACGGACCCGAAGACGCCGATGCTGTTCGGCGACGCGTCTTACGGCAAAGCGGGAGACGCCACGTACGGCACCACGCCGGACGGGTTGAGTCTGTATAAAACCACGGCGAAATCGGCGGGCTCGCCGATTGTCGGTCTCACGATTGAAACACAGCGCCTGCCGCTGGGAAGCGGAATGGAGCCTGTGTGCCTGTTCAGCGGCGGCAATGCCGTGGACTTCAGCCACAAATGGAAGGACAATATACTTCAGGTCGATGATGAGGACTGGGCGGACGACGTCAAGGGCTACTTTACCGCAACCATCGGCGGATACAACTATGTTTCCAGATCAAAGGATTATGCGCGGTACTATCTTGACGAAGAAGACCCGGTAAACGGCTATTATCTCTATTTCCAGCCGAAGGAGCAGTATTTCAGCGAGGTGGACGGCGCCCCGCAGCAGCAATATGTGTCCGGTTTCTCCTACTTCCTGGCAGGAGATAACCAGACTGTGTTTGATAAATTCGGCTCAAATTACGAATATATGCAGACGTTTGCCGTAAACAACGGCTTTGAGCTGCTGGAGAAAAACGGAGAGCCGCTGCGAGTTATGTCCGATTCCGCCGGTGAAATGACGCTCGGCACCGTGTGGTATGACAAAGGCGGCGGTAAATTCAATACCTATACTTATGAGCAGTTCCACACCGTCTCCGACGGGCGTATCATGGCGACGAACAACGGCGGCTATTCGATGTATCTCGAATCAAGCAGAGTTATGTATGAACTGTGGGATAACGTCAGCCGCAGTGAAAACGACCATATGATCTATCACACGGCAATGTACTTCGGCGTGTCGTACACCTATAATCCCAGGCGCGCTATCACCGGCATTGCCGGTCTGATTACCCCGTACACGGAAACAACGCATCAGATTAAGTACACCGGCTTCAGGACGCCTGCCGGCGCTCTCCAGCCGTGTAATGTCAGCATAATGGGCTGTCCGCTGTCGCAGGCGGGTATCAGCGCAAGCTATTACAATATGTACACCATGACCTTCCCGCTGTATACCAACTATGAAGCGAAGCAGATAACCCGCCTTCCCTGGATGGGCTGCACCGAGAAGGTGCAGGACGGCGAAACCGTCAGAGTGTATAACGAAACGGAGGTGCTGTCGCATTATCTGCTGACAGCAGGTCCGAAGGAGGGCATGTATCCCCTCAAGAAAGAGGACGTCGTTTTCAATACGGCGGAAAACCCCGGCGAGATGAACGGCTATGTTCCGGTTTGCGATATGCGTATGCCCGGTCAGTACGATTATCCGATGAACTTTGCGCTGGAAACCACCAACAAAGGCTCGGAGTATCTGTATATTTACCTGGCGGTGAACGCCGGCGGAAGAGAAACGGAGCCTTCCAACAACGACATCCGCCGGATAGAGGCGGAAAAGGAGAAAGAGGAAGAAGCAAGCGGCGAAACGACAGTCGAAGAAGCCGCTTCCGAGGACGGGACGGACCCGATGGCTGTTACCGAAAACGAGGCGGACAATACGGAAGGCGCTGTTGTCAATTATTCCAACCGTTACACGCCCAAGAAGAATGTGGCGGCTGTTTTCTGCGGCGTCGGCAAAACGCCGGAGGAAGCCATTGTCAACCTCTATTCCCGCGCCGCCGAAAAATGGGCGGGTCTGGCCATTCAGCACAGCGACATTTCCTATAATCCGTCGCTGACGGAATTCGACGAGATCATTCCCGTTGACCTTTCTTCCGGGCATCCGTGGTATAATCTGAAGGTGAACAACACCTCCGGCAGCATTTCTCTCGATGACGGCGCCTGGATCCGCGGCAACGAATTTGCGTATTACCGCTGGGATGGCCACAGCGAAGCGGTGTCGGACAAATCCATCGACGACTACGAAAGCGATATGAAGTGCGCCTATATCGGCGTTGTCCGCACCAACGATACAAAAAACGTTGCGTACAGCTTGCTCAAGTTCTATTCGGACGACGATACCGCATCCTCCACGCTGACAACCGGCGCTTCCAAGTTTTACCTGGCAGGGGGACCCGTCAGGTCGTCGGAAGGGCAGTATTATCTTTACTATTGCCCCAACGACGGCACCTCTCCCAATGCGGCCATCATCACCGATATTCACATCAGCAACGAAATGTTCATCAACGGCTACAATACCGCCTTTTCGGCGAAGGAATCAGACCGTGCGGGCGGTGTGCTGCCGGCGTATTCGCAGATGCGTATGCGCACGGATGAGCAAAACTACATCCATGTCGGCTATTCGCGCAAGGATTTGCCGTACATCGAGAGTCTGTATATCGGCGTCGGCAATTCCAAGAAGGAGGCCTTCATTGATATGGTCGGCTCCACCAACGCCTGGGCGGCGACGGATGTTGACTGCAACTACAATTCCTTCTCCGATAAATGGATTGCCATCGGCTACCGGCGTACCAACCAGAAGGCCGCAGCCATCCGCGACGTGTTCCTTTACAGCGGTTACAACCCGCCGGAGACTGTCAACATAACCGACGGCACCTATATGTTGAAATCCAAAAAATATGTGGCGTATGCGGAAGACGTCAAGGACAAGGCAACCGGCAAAAAGACCTCCGTTCCCGGCGTCCCCTATAAACTGCTGGTCCACAACCTGCAGGGCGGCGGCTCGGATGTGGTTTCGCTGAATGTCGGCAATAACGGCCCCGGTTTATATCTCTATTACACCAATAAGGATTTCTACTACGATAAGGCAAAGGAAACCCAGGTGAAGCCGATTACGAATCTCGCCTTCACATACGGCGATATTTCGCTGAAGGAAGCCACGGCGGACGATCTGGAGAACGTTTACCGGAAATCCTATTTCCGCACCGCGGTATTTGACCTGGAAGCCTATCAGAATCCTATTTGGGAATGCGTGCTCGGCGTCAAGGGCAATCCGCAGAATTACAATGCCTCCGGAACGGGCGCAGCGCGCTTTTCCATGAACGAGGGCGTCCTCCCGACTTCCGCTAAATGGCACACCGGCGACCACCGCGTTTATATGTATGTGGACCGCTCGCTTTCAACCGGAGACAGCGGTTATCAGGTGCGTGAAAACGGCAAACTTCCGGAATTCGGTTATTATTCGCCAATCTCCGCCTTCGGAGTACTGAAGCAAGTGAATTGATGCAGTCCCTTCCTTCCGAAGCGGAGGGAAGGGCGCTGACAGCAAATAAGTAATCATTATTTTTAAGGAGTTTTAGTCATGAAAAGAAAACTGTCAACCAAACTGATTTCGTTTCTGTTAGTACTGGTGCTGGCGCTGACAACGCATGCGCCGGTGATTGCCCAGGCGGCGGAGAACAGCAAGGGCAAGTACGTCAAGGATGTGTTTATCGCCTACGGCTATTCCGAGGAGGAGGCCATCAACTGGCTGAAGGCAAACGACTGGGAGCCGGTGAAAGACGGCAACCTGAACTCCGGCAAAACCTCCAAGGCGAAAGGCTTTAAAGACGCCGTGGCGTATATGGGCATCAAGCGCACCAACGACCCGAAGGAAGCCATCACGGATATGGCGACCATGCATATGTTGGGCGACGGCTACAGCTTCGACGATTACGAAGGCTTGGTAGCGCAGAAGAAAAAGGATATTGATGAATTTATCTATACCTTCAAGCCGGCGCTGGAGGAATACCGCGCCAACTTCAACGGCGAGGGCAGCGAGGGCGGCCGGAAGCGCGCGCAGTATGCGCACGACCTGCTCAATAAATTTATTGACGGCGACCCGGAGGACGAATATGCCCGTAACGATACCGGCAAGCCGCTCGGCGATTTGCTGCTGAATCCCACCAAAACCGAACTCGGCGACGAGGCTTATAATGCGCTGTCCGCCGAGGAAAAAGCCAATACTGCCGACCTGCAGCAGATTATTCTGGAAAGCACAGGCCCTGCGGCAATGACCGTGGAGCAGGCGCTGGCGCTCGCCACCGACACCCGCTATGACGCGTGGACGGACCGTCTGGCGGACCTCTCCGGCTCCAATCTTATGGATAATATTGAGGAGTACGTCCCTGCGGCGGCAGGTCAGAACCTGTCCTATTCAGCGGCTATCAACTACCTGAACGAAACCTTCCGTGATTCGGCTGTTATTCTCGCGGACCAGTGGAAGGATATTCACGATGAAATCGTCTGGTTTGAAAGTTACCTGGAAGCAAACGGACTGGAAATGGGCGACGGTGAAGCCGACGAGGACCACGCCGCAAGGCTCACCGCGTATTTCGAGGATTTACAAAAAACGGACGAAGACCGCTATGATAAGGATTTCAGCCGTTTTGCCAATGTGAATCTGTATTATTTTCTTTTAGATGACATAGAATATGCCGGCGATTGGGGCGACACGCTCTATGACCTGTTCGCGCCCGAGGACGCGACTGCCGATTATTCCAAGAATTACGAATATTTCACCGGCATGGCGGCGGCGCTCTCCCCGGGTCAGCGTGCGGCGCTGGATTTCCTGCCGCTCGTATCATTGCTGAAGCTCGGCCTGGATAACGATTCCACGATGGAAGCGGAATTCCCGTCCGTAAAGGAATGTTTCCCGGAGGAATATGCGGATACCGTTTCCGTTTACGCCGGCATCAACCGCGCCATTTTCCGCAAAGGCGTTGCGCTTACCAATGACGCGATGATGCTCAAGGCGACGGGCAAGGACCCCTATGAATCTCTCTGGGAAGAGGGCGGTATTCTGGATATCGTTGCGTATACGACATTCGGTCTCGGCGCGATTACCTTTGCTACCGGTATTGTTCTGGCAATAAAAGGCAGCAGGACGGTAACCGAAGCATTTTCAGACATCGCCTTTATAGCGGAAGATTTTGAGAATTCCTTTAGCGCTTACTTCCATACAGCTTGGGGAGAAGCTAGAGGATGGG
>JAEEGI010029296.1_pt1 | contig 10416 bp, 7 predicted proteins | sample 8958751 | NCBI WGS metagenome assembly JAEEGI01 (sample SAMN16246545, study PRJNA631951) | gut metagenome | biome: gut microbiome; feature: rumen; material: KS-attached | host: Bos | place: Iran: Karaj | collected 2018-10 | reverse complement strand
TGCTGTGCCACGGTTCTTTTTGCCCTTGTTCAGCAGAGCAGGATCATAACCGGCAGACTCGGAGACGGAATGATCTGTGCCGCAATAAACGGCAGAGAGATTGTCATTACCGACAGCAAGGAGAACTCCTTTTCCAATGTAACCCGGTGCATGCGCTACGGTTTCAGATACGAGGACTGGGATATTCAGGAATTCAGGGAGCCTGAATTTGACTTTCTGCTGCTGGCCACTGATGGTATTGCGGATGATATTTCTCTGAATGAAAAAAAGTTCGGGTTCTCCCGCAAGTTTGCTCTGGAGTATCTGGCGGAGGAGCAGAGGCTCAGAAGTCTCAGGATCAGACAGATGCTGAATTCCTGGCCTGTGCCTCATCACAGTGATGATAAAACTGTTGCCTGCATAGTGAGGGATTCGTTCAATGGATAATGTCAATCAGAATTCTGACGCTGAAAACAGCAGCATCGACAGTGGCGGCTTTACCTTTTCCTATCAGGAAAGAGATGCCGATTACCTGAGATTTGAGGATGAAAACGGTTACATACACAATGTTCGCTGTGTGGAGCAGGTTCATGCCGGTACAACAGAGCAGAGCATCGCTGATCCGGTGCTTGGACGCTACGTGGTAAAAGAGGCTGTTCTCGGTTCCGGCGGGCAGGGCATAGTTCTGAGAAGTTCAGATCCCTTTGTGGCGGTGAAGCTTGCCCAGGAAAACAAACAGGATATAACAGATCCGGGTAAAATCAGTGCCTTCAATCAGCAGATGAAAAATCTGATTTATCTGCAGCTTCCGCCAGATCTGAATGTTTCCATGCCCTATGCCGTTCTTGCAGATCATGCCGGTTATGTGATGCGTCTTCTTAACACTGCAGAACCTATAGGAAAAAGTCTGATGTCAAATTCCGCCCGTCCTCTCACATATGTGGGCGGCAGGGCTGTTTCCCGACTGGCGGAGAAGTATGATACGCTTCTGATTTCATCCGGGGAGGATCGCCGGATAAACATAGTTCCAAAAAACAATGATGATAAAAAGCCGCGGGGAGTCCCTCTTCTTCGATACACAATCTCCGGCGGAGCCAGGATCCGCTGTGAAGCTCTTGGAAAAACGGCAGCCGTTCTCGGACGACTCCACGGCAGAGGTCTGGTCTACGGCGACATATCGGGAAACAATGTTTGTATTAGGTCTTAAACCCTAATTTTTAAACTGTTCTGAGTGGAATTATACCATCTAAAAGATGGTCGATTTCACTCAATTTTTGCCTGTAAATTTTGCGAGATATACATCACATTCCGGCGTAAAAATATTTTTTTTGAAGGTATGTCGTAAATTGCCTCTAGCAAGCATTCTACGGCGATGTTTTTTCTTTGATGGCAGTTTTGTCATTTTTTCTCGTCAGCGATCCCTATGAGCAAAATACAGGCATATACGGATCTTTTAGAGAGTCAGTGTTGGTAAAAACAGGAGTTTAAAAGCCCGAAAAAACGTGTTTGGTATAATACTTACATAGCATAATATCAGCAATATCAAGGGTTGACGATGTCAAAGGAAGAGATTAAAGCTCAGTTTGATTCTGTAGTAGAGCAGTTAAATGGAGAATTATCTACACTGCCAGAATCAGTATCTCTTCTTGTTAATCTTCTGATTGCGACCTTCAATATGCTTTTTGAACTTACTGCAAGTCAGACAGATAATTTAAAGGCATCTATAGATTCGCTAAAACAGACGATAGAAAATCTAACAAGGTCAAATCAGAAACTTGTAGAAACCCAGGAACTGAAGAATGAGCAGATATTACAGTTCCAGGAACTGATAAAGTCTTTGAGGACTCTTCTTCATTCGAAGAATGTAGATTTGGATGCATTGAGGCGACTTGTGTTTCAGGGAGGAAGAGAACAGAAGGAGCAACCGGCGCCTCAGGAAATAACAGAAAAACCGCAGAGTAAAAGAAAAAACAGCAAGACAAGAGAAAGACAGAGTAATAAGACAAAGCTGGACTGTTGCGATATTGAACGGACAGATTTTCTTGATGTAAACGGAAACGTTTTAGGAGCATCAACCAGAGAGGAAGCAACAGCAAAGGTTCCTCAGCAGATAGAAAAGGACGGGAAAAAGTATGTTTTCAAAGGTTGGAAAGAATGTTCCGACAGCAGGGTAATAACCTATACAACAAAGGTTAAGGTTACAAAATACGTTCCTTTATATGAAGAAATCCGGGAACAAGAATCAGCACCGGATGCTGAAGCAGAACGTATTGCAGAACAGGATTCAGCAAATAGAAATACTCCTGCTGCAACAATTGTCGGATTAAATCCGGAAAAGGATTTTCTTCCAAAGACAGTTGTAGGTTTCGATTTTATGTCAGAGATGATTGAATCAAGGATGATGAATCGAATACCGATGAACAGGATAGCACAGGCGGTCAGTGATGCACTCGGGTTCAGTATAACAAGGCAGCAGCTTGCAAGATATTTTATTTTTGCGTCAGAGTGGATAGAGCCTGCTTATCAATATTTGATTACCAAAGTGCTGGATAACAAGGTAATACATCTTGATGAGACCTTTATTCATTGTCAGGCAGAAAAGAACACCGCCAGTACATGAATAGTGTTTACATCAGCAACCGGATGTTTCTATCATTATGCGAACACCAGGTCGCAGACAGTTCCGTTTGCAATTCTGCAGAATCATTTTGACGGCAGGAACTGGGTCGATAACAATGGCAACGATATCGTGATTTCAACAGACGGCTGGTACGATGTAGAATGGTTAAAGGATGATAAAGAAAACTTCTACGCAGTTCTGGTAGGTTGCATGGTTCATCTTCGCAGATATTTCTGGGAAGTATATGACGTGCATGAGAATCACAGAAAAGCAGACAGTGAAGATTACAAAATTTCGGAGCAGATAATTAATCTTCTGAAATTCATCTTTCACAGGGACAAGGAATGCAAAACCTCTGAAGAACGAACAAAAATAAGAAAAGAGGGAGAGGTAAGAGAAAAATTCGACGAAATTAAGAAACTGGTTGATGAATGCTACAAGAAGATGCAGAAATGTAAAAATCCATCGGATGTATATACAGCCAAGTTTATAAAAGCTGTTAAGTACGCATATAACCAGTGGGAAAAATTCACCAGAATCATGGAGGATGGGGATATTCCTCTGGATAACTCTGACGCAGAGAGAGCCATACGTGACTTTGCAGTGTTAAGGCATTCAACCGCCAGTGGATTTGCTTCAGTTGAAGGAGCAAAGTCTACAGCCGTATTCTCATCATTCCATGAAACCTGTAAAAAGCACGGAGTGCATCTGGGAGAATACCTTGCATACCTGTTCAGGTATATTGGATTGCATCGAGAAAAATTGACAGATCCTGGTATTCAACCTGAAGAGAGAAATGCAATTCTTGAAAAGGCTATGCCTTGGAATTTTAAGAAGGTCTAAACTTGGATTTTAGACCTAATACAAAAATCTTAAAATCAATCAATAGAAACTAAAGAACTTCATGCCTGATAATTACCAGAAAGATGATTGCCGCAGCATTCTCATGTTGTATAGAATGTTACTTAAAACATGAAAAAAAGAGGTCAACAAGGCAAGTCCACCAAAATATTTATTGATCCACTTATTTATCAATAACATAAATCCTTTCACTTACTTTTGGATTATATAATTCAGGAGTGAGAGATCCTTAAAAGAGATACAACTGCACAAGCTGGCATCGTAACTCTCAACGCTTTTCCCGTTATCATAGGAACTGCAGTTAATGCTAATACGACAATAAGTATTGAACCAAGAAATGTTCCCACAGCAAGCGAGCCTCCCCCCATAAAGCCCCGGGCAGCCATTGACGAGGTAGCCTGTGATGCTACTCTAACTCCAATATAACTTAATATTACTGACGCAATAATCGGCGCAACTTGTTTACAAACTTCTTTTGTTAAAGCTTTAGTTAATTCAGTCGCAACAGTTTCGGCAGAATTTTTAATTATTTTTATTAAAAAATCTAAAGCTTCATTCGAAGCTTTTTTCGATTTAGCCAGTAGTTCTTGAGCAAAATCTTTCATATTTTTTTCTAAGACAGAATTATAAACATCATTTAAAAAATCTCTCTTTTGCTCTTCTGAAAAATGTTCAAATGCTTTAGGTAAAAGAATTGATAGGTATTCTCTTTCCAGTAATTCTACTGATAAATTGGTATCTATTTTACTGTCTAAACAATCAAGTGCATCCGTTAATATTTCCCTATAAAGAACGCCTGATCCACGAAAAGTATTAACTATAGAATCTCCGCCAAAATATTGAAACTCCGCAGCAATTCGTTTCCAATATTTATCATATTGATCACCGTATTTTTTGTATTCTTCACTTGTTGAAAGGGTTTCTGAATGTCTTTTTTCTTTATCAGAAGGATCATAGATCAATATATCAGCCAACCCCTTAAGTTCATCATTGCTAAGAGAACCTAAGAATTCTAAATCAGGATCAAATCTATACATATTATGAACTCCATTGCCAAATCTCTAAAAAAACAACATCATTATTTCTTCAGCATAGACTGAGCCTGCTCATCAAATTTGTTCCAGACTTCAAGCAGGGTGAGAATAAATTTTTTGAGAGTCTTTTCACGTCCGGCAAGCTGCCTTAAGGCGTCATTGGCAACCTTGAAATGAGGCACTGCACCGCTTTCTGAATTCACAGTTGAATCCCCGTTGACGGTTATGTAGCGCCAGCAGATCCATCCGTCCACCGGTTCCTGATGCGCCTCTCCCTGAAACTGCTGCAGCACATCCCTAAGTTCACCGGAAAAATCCAGCGGTGCTTCATCCATACTGTCAGCCTTCAGTCCGACATAGATTTTTCCCGGGGCGTACCAGTTGATTTCCGAGCACAGCCATAAATCAAGTTTCCGGCCGTCTGCTTCAAAGGAGCCGAGAAATTTTTTAATCATTGGACTGCTCATTTTTTCAGGATCGTCACTGAAATAATTTTCATCCGGCTCAAGAGCGCGGGCCATCACCGGGCGTCCGCCGTTTTTAAGATTCTCCAGCACGGTTTCATAAATTAGAACAGCAAGTTCCGCAGCTGTTCTCTGCTCTCCTGATAATTTAGCCATGATTGTTTTCCTGTTTGCAAAATTCTGTCAATTAATCGTTCCGGTGCCGTCAGCCTCTGCTTCAGCTATTATTTTCCGGTACAGTATTCAAGATCCAGTACCACTGCCCTTACCGGGATCCCCTCGTACTGGTATACAAATTTAATGGTATTGAATCCGGCATCGCGGAACTGCGCTGCATTGATCTGTCCGCAGAACTGCCGGCGTTCCTTTTCATTCTTTGCGCTGAATCTGCTCTCGCGATACACCGCATCTTTGAATTTAGGATCATTCACATTGTAGCGGTAATAGATGACATCGTCACGAAAATCACAGCCGAGACTGCGGATTTTCTCAGAATTCATCTGTCCAGAGGCAACCTGGCACTGCTCCAGCAGCAGCTGACGTTTCATCTCATCGTCAATCACCAGACTGCCGGCCGGTTTTTCACTGCCGGTACAGATTTTTCTGGACAGGTTGAACTGAACCGTTTTCCGATCCCGGTAGTAGGTGGATGATTCAACGCTGTAAATTTCCGGATTGGCATTGAAAATACTGCAGAATAAATTTCTGGTCTGGGGCTGAACATTGCTTTCGTCATAAACCAGGGTCTGCTGCCGCTCATCCACAATGGTATCTGTGGAATAACGCAGATGAATGGAAATCCCGTTGCGGTTTTCCTCTGTTCTGCAGTCTTCAAGTTTATAAACATCACTCTTCAGCGCATCAGCCAGAATACCGCAGATCCGTTCTATACCGCCCGCGGCGGATGCGGAGGAGCACAGACCCAGCATCAGCATAGTAATAACAGAAAGTTTCAGTTTCACAGGATCTCCTCAGGTAAAATTCAAAACGCAGCTCACTTAAGATAACCGGCGCAGTCATCACGGGTTACGGAAACTCTTTCGAATTCACGGCCCCTGACATAGGATACCGATTCAATGCTGTAGAGCTGTTCCGGTTCAAAAACACCGGGACAGGACTCCTGCTTGAATTCCTGCGTCATATTGGTTTTATCCGTAACAAAAGGCCCGGCGGCAGCACTGTCGGGATCGATGTCCAGATCATACTTGATATACAGACTGACACCCTTGCTGCCGGTCTCGGTGCGGCATTCCGTAATTTTCAGACCGTCACCGGGTTCACCTGCCCGCAGTTCAGCACAGAATTTTTCAGCACTGTTTTAGTTACCCCAACAGCGGCGCCGCACAGAAACAGCGCTGCTATAAAAAAAATAAGTTTCACAATAATCTTCCCCTGTTCAGACTCAATAAAAGTTCTTTACTTTGCCGTTACGGTATTCCACCAGAGTATTACCGTCACGGTTAAGTCGGAAAATTATATCAAAAAGCCTCATCGGATCGAGGTTATCGATATTCTCAAGCGAGTACATGTACTGATCTGCATAGGCGGTACTGATCAGCAGTTCATAGAAATTATTTTTTTCGTTCTTTTTACGCTTGTTGATCAGTTCCACCAGCGCCGGCGAATACTTGACCCGGCCGTCGGTGACGCACAGCACGTCGGAACGGAAGAAGGCGGGATCGTTCTCCATCAGATACAGGCACTCGGTAAGAGCCTCATCCAGATCAGAGCCGCCGTTAAAAGACTTGCTGAGAAATCCGCTGATTGTTTTTTCCGGATCTGATGTTCTACGGTTCACCAGCAGTTTTTCAATACTTACGGAAAAGTTGATAATAAAGCAGTCTCTTTTAGCGGAAACACATTTGGTGGCAAGACTCATCACCACCGCCTTGGCATAGCTTTCCGGGATCCCCTGCATGGAGGAGCTGGTATCTACGCACAGAATAACAGGTCCGCGCTCATGGGACGGGGAACTTGGAATTTTCTCCTGCCCTTCATTTAAATCTGCAATACCTTCGAGGTCAAAACGGATCAGATTTCGTTCCAGATAATTGATATCAAACAGCGGCTCCACCACCGGATCATTGATTTTAACCAGTTCCTGGGGCAGGACATAACTGATTTCATTGCCGAGGGTGATACCGGAAATAGACTCCGGACTGTTAGCCTTGTTTTTATTTCTGGAGGAATTGAAATCATCCCTGGCCCGATCCTCCTGGGAGCGATCGAGATCCATACATCGGCCGAGACGGTTGAGCAGTTTCTGCAGTCCGGTATTGTGCTGGATAATTCCGAAGTAATGAATAAACTGATCATCGGACTGACGGATGGCACCCTTATTTTTCCCCGCACGGTTGAAGGATTGTTTCTTGGTCTGAATATTACTGCTTAGAATGGATTCAACCAGTTCGTTTATAAACTGTTCGTCATCATCCTCAAGATCCTGCTCATCAGTTCCGGGTTCGGTCTGCTGCTGATCAGGGGCATCCGGTGTTTCGCCGAAAGGTGACTGCGGCGGCAGATCATAGGCGAACCTTCCGCCGGGTTTAGGAATTTTCCAGTACTGGTACGGCCAGAAGTAGGATGGATCTGCTCCGAAATCACTGTTGTATCCGAGTTCCTTGAGGTAGTCGGCAATGGACTTGACACTCTCCAGATCAAAATCCTCCGCCGGCTGTTCACCGCCGCTCCCGGCAGAGGAACTGCCCGCACCGGAGCTCTGACCGTCCGCTTCACCGCTTCCCGAACCTGAGAACTGCTCATCAGAAAAATCCGCATCTCCTGATTCAAGAAATTTACCGAGATCATATTCTGCAGGAGCATCAATTTCACTGCCCTCATCAGACATTGACGGGTCCAGATCTGCTGCCATCGCATACTGACCGGTACCTTTTGCCCCCTCAGGTACATTGTCCTGAGTGACCGCAGCGGGACGGGGCATTTTCTGACCCGCTGACATTTCGCTCAAGGCATGGGAGAGTTCCTGGATAAATCTGGTCAGACTGTTGATCCCGGAGCCGGAATCATCATTTGCAGATTTATTTTCCTGATCTGAGCTACGCTCCCCGGTTTCAGACTGTTCCGCCCCTGGGGGATCTGCGTCTGTCCGTCCGGCAGGTTCCGTCTTTGCATCAGAGTCTGAAGTTCCGCCGCTCTGTTCATTATCACCCGCGGATTTAGAAGTTGCTCTGCGTGAACTGTCCCCGGTCTGTTCGCCTTCGGAAGATTCTCCGGAACCGGCGGTATTTTCCTGCTGCTGCGGAGGAACGTCGGCAAGTCCGATCCCGCCGGAACGCTGTCTGCCTGGACGCGGTTTTCCGTTTCTGTCCCGACCGGACTTCTCCGGTTCGGTTCCGGAGGCGGGCTGAGTTCCGGTCCCGGATGAATTATTCTGTTGCTGAGGTTCACCGCCGGCACTTCCGGAACTGCGGTTTTCTACTGCCTGAGCTTGGGCGGTGCCTGATCCTCCGCTCTGACTCTGTTCTGTTCCGGGCAACTGCGGTGAAGCTGACTTTCCGGAGTTTTCATTTTCTGATGGCTGAGCCGGAGTCGGCGGCGGGGCTGAGGTGCCGTTACTGTCTTGCTTCTCCTGCTCACTGTTCTGATAAGGTCTGCCGTTGTGATAATCATCCATCATCCGGTCGGTAAGTTCATCGTAGCGGTTTTTAGTTTTTTGCTGCTTACCAGGCTGACTGCCGGTGTCACGTCCGGTTTTACGTTCGGAAGGATCTTTCTGCGGAGTGTTACCGGCTGATGAATTATGTGCACCGGAGGACTGGAAAAATTTCTGCTGTTTGGCATTGCCGAGGTTGGCGGTCTGGTAGGGTTCTGTTCTGCCGGATCTGCCGGCGGCAGGATCCGGAATGTTTTTCCCCGAACCGGACAGATAGTTTTTTACCGGAAGTTTAAGACGGTTGCACAGTTCCACCCTTTCCATCTGGGAGGCAAACTGATCTGCAATAACCTGGTCAAAATACTTACTGATCTCGGAAATATATTCATCCTCCTTCTTTTTGACCTCCTCAAGAATGTGGGAGACAAAGGAGGAATGAGAGCCTTCCAGTGAACTTTTGAAACTGTTGATGGAACTGTGGTACTCGTCCCAGGTCTGCTGATCTGCATTGTTATCCGGGACATTGATGGAGAAGTAGCTGTTGAAATATTTTTCCAGCAGATCGAGTTTATAGTGTCCCTTCTCCCGGAAATATTTCTGGAAAAGTTCCTTTTCCTGCGCCAGCACCGAACTGTTGATCTGATCGGCGGAAAGCTTTGAAAGTTCCGACAGAGCTTCCAGATCTGCCAGATACTGATCATCGCTGACCACCCGGGGTGAGAGCCTGGCATTAATCCTGTTGATGAAATTCTTCATTGATTTGCGGAGAATGGACATATTCTCCGCAGTAAGAGCACTGCCGGATCTATTCTCCCGCTCCATCAGTCTGGCAAGGGTACGGCTTGCATGACGCAGAAGTCTGGTACTATTTGCTGTAAACATTCTGTAACTCTAGGAAATCGTTCTTTGCCTTGCGGATATTCGGGATCAGATCGAAGAATATTTCCTTCAGGCACCGTTTGTCATCGTTGTTAAGGAAGATCTCCTCGTCAATTTCATGAATAATTTTTTCAAACAGACGGTCGTACTCATTGAAGTAGTTCATGATTTTCTCTTCAAATTCGCCGCGGCGGTTGAACTGTTTGATCAGCATCAGCAGCAGGTTGATCGATTCCTTCTTGATTATATGCTGCTGCTTGGTATTCTGCCCCATAATCGTCAGTACAAAATTTCCCTGTTCATTGGCACTGAGCTTGAAACTCAGACTCGGACTGCGGACCAGCTGTTCGTTATAGATGGAACGGTACACGATATCGAGATCGTAATTCAGGATCGGCAGCCAGTACTCTGCTGTTTTTCTGATGGAACGTACCCAGATCAGCCGGTTCTCACGATCTACCGCGTAAATTTTCATTTTTATCCGCTGGCCGTTGGATACAGGGCTGTTGAAAAACTCGTCATCAGGGAAACATTCCAGCTGGTTGAGATAAAGTTTGAAGCCGCGGTTTTGAGTCTTGGTTACAGTACAGTCCACCTCCATGCCCGGTTCAATATGCATTTCGGTGATATAGGATTCAAAATTAACCTTGTTGATCGCGGAAGGTTTCGGAAATCTGTTGAATTTAGGGGTCAGATCTGAATTCTGGCGGAAAAAGAGCTGACGGTCGCCGCCGCGTATTTCCACATCGTTTTCCCTGAGTTTGCTGCGGATCTTGTCAATTTCCTTTTCGATGGTTGAAATCTGCCGTACCATGTCCTCGCAGAATGATATGCCGTGTTCGCTGAATTCGGTTTCAATGGTCCGTCGCAGTTCATCACTCACCAGATCCTGCTGGGCATACTGCTTGATTATATCGGTAACCAGGCGGTCAAAACTTCCCTGATCCGAGGCATTGTTCCACAGAC
>JAEEGI010029287.1_pt1 | contig 10418 bp, 6 predicted proteins | sample 8958751 | NCBI WGS metagenome assembly JAEEGI01 (sample SAMN16246545, study PRJNA631951) | gut metagenome | biome: gut microbiome; feature: rumen; material: KS-attached | host: Bos | place: Iran: Karaj | collected 2018-10 | reverse complement strand
CTTTCTGTTATCCTGATCCTGCTGGTACATATTGTTCATGTTCATGTTATCACCTCGTTTAAGGTTATTATTTTCTGCTGTTTATATGTTCTGGGTCCCGGGCGATGCAGTTGTATGCAGGACTGTCGGGGAACCCGGTTCTTAACGACTGACGAGCTTAAAGGCGAAGGCAGAGTTTAGAACCGCTGGGAGGGCCCCCGCCAAGACGGGAGGCGTGTCCGGCGTATAACTGCGTCGCCCGGAAGCTCTTGAAACGTCAGATCAGATATTTGTTGTTCCTGAAATACGACAGATACTGCATCTCCAGATCTCTGTCCGTAAGCATCCCGGCAAGGTAGCGCTTCATTATCCTGTCGAACGCGGTAACGTACTCCGACAGCGCCTTGCCCAGATCCTCCTCCGTGTATTTCGCCCCGCGGGGGATGGATATGGTCCTTACGAACCTGGACGGGGACAGCTCGTACCTGATGGCTCCCGGCAGGAAGTATCCCGCGGCGTAGTTGTCCTCCAGCTCCTTCCAGAGCACGAAGAACCTTGCCATGTTGTTGAGCAGCGACGCGGACTGGCTGCGGAAGTTTACCGCAAGCTCTCCTATCGCCGCGTCCTGGGCCGTCCTGTAGAGCTGGACTACGTAGCGCACCGTGGGACGGTATTTGTATTCCAGGCTGCTCTTGACTGACATGCTCAGCTGGTTGGGCGTTACCATCGGCACCAGCTCCGAACTGCGGTCCAGCAGCTCTTCCATGCGGCGGAATATGCTGTCTATCTGCTTTTCCGGCGTGCTTACCGACACGTATTCCGCAAGGATCTGGTTTACCAGATTGGAGCGGTTGGTGCCCTGGCGCAGCGCCAGTTTGTCTATCTCGCTCACGACCTCGTCCATAAGCATGAGACTGTACAGACTTTTATTCATGATGATCACCTTTCTTAAAAACCACGGGACAGACCCGAGGGCTGTCCCGCTTATCTATAACGACTGACGCATCCGCGCCCTCTCTTACTATTGCGAATTAAGTATAGCACTTTTGCAAAACTTGTCAAGCGTTTTATATAAATATTATTGCAAAAGTTTGAGCGCAAGAAATAAAAAAGGCAGGGACTTCATCCCTGCCGAAATGTTCTTTTTCAGCTCCGGATCACACGATGCTCCGTATCGGATCCGGACCTCGTGCGACGGTCTGCCGCGCTACTTGTTTACGTCGTAGCTGGCCATCACCTTGCCGGTCCCGCTGTCGGGGCAGCATATGAAGCTGCTGCCCGCTGTAAGCCTAAGCTCGCGTCCGTCCGGATGCATGAGCACCAGTCCTCCGTCCTCGGAGAACACCCAGGACAGCTCTATTATCCTGCCGCCCTTGGCATAATAACCGGTGCCGCTGGTAAGCTCAGCCTCCAGCCTGCCGTACTCGTCGCCCTCTATCCTGGAATAATTTACGAACAGCGCAAGCACGTTGTCCACCGCCACCTGCTCGTTGGTGTTGGCGTCCAGATAAGCCAGACCGTACTCGCTCACCAGGTACTTGCCCTGCTCTTCGCTGTAGTCGAACTGGGTGATCTTGGAATTGTTCATGTAGACCGTTATGCCCTGGGCGACGCTTCCGCGGCTCATGTCCGTGATGCCGAAACGCAGCGGTCCCTCGTAATCCTCCAGATGCTCCATTCCCCTTGTAACCCCGACGCCGGGAACAAGTTTTATCATCTGCGCGGTATCTGCAAACAGCGTGTGCTCGTATGCGTAGCCGCTCCTTCTTCTGACTTTGTCGCGGAAGAAGAACTTATAGTTGCCGTACACGGCGTCCAGGTCGGCCACGTGCTTGATGATTATGTCGTTGAGGCCCATGGGGCTGCCGCCCGCGTGAGTATAGATGGCGTCGAAGGCTATGGCCATGGATACGTCGTAGCTTCTGCAGCTGCGCACGGGACCTATGGTAGGCGCTTTTGCGATGTCCTGGAACAGAGCCAGGAAACGCGTCATGTTGCCTTCCACGTTGAATTCGAATATAAGATCCGCTGCGGAAACGCCCTTTGCCGGAAGCGCACCGCTGGCGTTGTCGATGACTACTGCGTAAGGCCTTGCGGAAAGAGGCTCTTCCAGCTTTTCGCCGTTGAGCCAGTTTATTGCCTGAGCGGCAGGCGCAGCGCCGGCCTCGTCTTCCGCATCATGAACAGGCACCGCCCTTCTGGGTTCCGGTTCCGGCTCCGCGGTATTCTGCTGCCAGAAACAGCCGCAGAGCAGCCCGAGCAGCAGTATCAATATGCAGATGAAAGCGAATTTTTTCATGATCTTCCCCTTTTATATTAAATAATTATATCATCTGCACCGTATTTGCACAAACAATAAAAAAGGCCCGGCCTGCCTGATCCGCAGCGGCACGGGACGACCGGAAAAATAAAAACTGCCTCCCTGGCGGGAAGCAGTTTCGGATCGGTATGTATCTGTGCTCAGCGTTTTACGCCGTAGTTCTTTACCACCTTGGACAGGACCTTTGTAAGGATGCCGCCTATTATGGCCACCGACACGGCCTCTATAAGGCCCTGGACTCCTACCAGCAGCACCACGAAATGCAGCGGGTTGAGCGCGCCCTTGTTCGCGACGAGGTTCTGGATGTACTCAGTGTTATAGAACATGAGTATGATGTATCCCATGAAGAATATCGTGTTGAGCAGCGGCGCGGAAAGGGCTCCCACAAAGTAGCTCCAGGTCTTCTCGTCGCGGTCCAGCTTGCTTACAAGCTTAAAGATCAGGCCGCAGCACACGCCCATGAGTATGCGCATGCCCACGCACAGGATGACGGTGCTTACCGGGTTGTTCTGGAAGAAGAACGATGTCATTCCTCCGGCGCCGGAGATGGCGTCCCAAAGGCTGAAAAGCCCGAATACTCCTCCGAGTATGGCGCCCGTGAGCGGCCCCATGAGCATTGCTCCGATGGCTATCGGCAGCGTAAGGAAGCTCATGTTTAGCGGTCCGATGGGAACTCTTCCCAGACCGAGCACTCTCATTACCACCTGAATGGCTATGAGCAGCGCCAATTGGGCAAGGAACCTGGTGTTCACCTTCTTTGTTGTTTTTTCCATTATAGATTTCCTCCTTATTACCTCTCCCTTGCGGGATGCTGTATAATCAAGTTAATTATAAGAAAAACCGCGGACTTGTCAATAATACCTGACTGTCCGCGGAATTGATTTTTTTGTGAAGTTTACAGTGCGTCCACCCCGCCGCTGTCAGCATCCGGGCAGCAGATGAAGGTGTGGCCTCTCATCAGCTCCAGCGGGCTTCCGTCCGCCTTCTTGAGCGTAAGACCCTTGCCTTCAGCCAGTGCCCACTCGATGTCTATCATCTTGCCTTCGCAGATGTAGACGCCCTTGCCGCCGGTCATGTCGGCAAGAAGCGTGCCGCCTCCGTCCGGACCGCGCCTGTACTTTGTGTGCAGGACCAGAACGTTCTTTACGGACACCTGCTCGCCTGTGTTGCCGTCGATGAACTTGTCTCCGTGCTCGCTGATCAGGTACTTTTTGGTTGCGCTGTCGTAATCGAACAGCGTGACCTTTTTGGAGTTCATGTGCACCGTGACCGCGGAAGCGGCTGTACCGCCTGCCGTCTGAGCCTCTTCGGTGAACTTCAGAGCATTATCGAACCCTTCCTCGTGGACCTTGCGGAAATCTGTCTCAGCAAATCCGTTAACGAAACGCTCGCCGGTCATGAACATCGTATGTTCGTATGCGTAACCGGCTGCTTTTCTCTCCTGATCGCGGTAGAAGATGTTGGTGTAGCCCATGCCGTTGATGTGGTCCACATGTCTGGACTTGATCTGCGCGTTGGCGGTATTGCTGCCGCCTACAGAGATGTACAGGGAATCGAATGCCAGTGCCCAGTCCAGATAATACGGTCTGGCGCTGCGTATGCTGCCGATCCTGCCCGTCTCGGCAGTGATGTTCTGATAGATGCCCAGCATCCTTGTGATGTTTCCTTCGGCATTCATCTCCACCAGTATCTCTGCCGCGGAATTCGAATGCTGAGGCATTGCATAGGAAATGTTGTTGAGCATTACGGCTACGGGACGCTGACTTGTTATGTCCGTCTCCGTTTCTTCGCCGGAAAGCGGGTTGTAGAATTTAGGCTTCGGCGGTTCGGGTTCGGGTTCCGGCTCCGGCACGACGTTAACGTTTTCCGTATTTCCGGTATCCGTGTTGGTGTTTGCGTTGTTTTGGCCGCTGTTTCCGCATGCGCACAGGCAGAAAAGCATTGCCAGAACAAGCAGCATTGCTATTACTCTCTTCATGAATATCCCTCCTGATGATCTATATTCCGAAAGCCCCGGCGCTTACGCCGAGCCTCTCAAAAGAATCCTTCTTAAGCTGCGCCACGTCTATCTTTCCGGTCGCCTTAAGCGGAAGGTTGCGGAAGAAGAGCACGTATTTGGGCTGCTTATAGGTCGCCAGCTTGCCGGACAGCGCCGTGCGTATCGTGTTCTCGTTAACACCGGAGCTCTTCTTGAGCACAACGCACAGACATATCTCCTCGCCGTAGTGCTCGCTGGGAATTCCTATGGCCTTGCAGGAATCGATACCGCCTATCTCCATTACGGCGTTCTCTATCTCAACGGGGCTTATGTTCTCGCCGCCGCGTATTATAAGGTCCTTGATGCGGCCCGAGAGCCTCAGGTATCCGTCCTCTCCGAACCATCCCCAGTCGCCTGTGTGCAGCCATCCGTCCGGATCCAGCACCTTTGCGGTCTCCTCCGGATTATCGTAGTAGCCCTGCATCACCACGTAACCGCGCACGCAGATCTCTCCGGGCTCGCCGACTGCGCAGGTCTTTCCGGTTTCGGGATCCACGGTCTTGCCTTCCAGGAAGTCCATCATGTGGCCCACCGTAGTGGCCCTCAGGTCTACCGGATCCGTCAGGTCGGAAGTAGTAAGCCCGCCGGTGGCCTCCGTCTGTCCAAGGCTGGAAAGCAGCGTCATGCCGAAGCCTTCCTCTATGTCCTTGAACTGCTGCGGAGAATATGAGCTTCCGCCTATGAATCCCGTTCTTACGGAAGACACGTCCCAGTCCTTAAAGTCCGGCCTGTGAAGCATGGCAAAGAACAGCGTGGGCACGGAGCTTACTACCGTGCAGCGGAAATCGCGTATGTCAGAGAGAAGCACCGTGGTCTTTCTGGACGCCGGAAGCACAAGGCATGCGCCCACGCTGCAAGCCGCCATTATGTTTACGGATATGCTGAAGCAGTGGAACACAGGAAGCGCGCCCAGGAACACGTCCTCGCAGGTGGCGCCCAGATCCTTTGCCTGCATCCTTCCGCAGTTTGCCCTGCTGTAGTGGCTGCCGCAGACCATCTTCGGGAAGCTGGTGCTGCCGCTGGTAAAGAGTATCTGCGCGGTATCCTGGGGAAGCACGCTCTTCTCGGCGTCCTTAAGCGCCTTTTCCGGAGCGGCGTCCAGGCTGTCCAGCCGGCTGAACGTTCCGGAATCGCCGGAGCCTATGAAGTAGACGCTCTTAAGACGCGGGCAGTCCGGCATTATGTTAGCCACCAGAGCCGGGAAGCTTACGCCCCTGTAGCCCTCGCCTATCAGGAGCACGGAAACGCGGCTGCGGTCTAAAAGCTCCCGCAGCTCGCCCGCCCGAAGCGATGTGTTGAACATTACGTTTACGGCGCCTATTCTTGCAAGTGCGTAGTAGACTACTATCTCCTCGACCTGGGTCTCGCAGAGTATGCCTACGTGGTCGCCCTTCTTTATTCCGCAATATAAAAGCCGCCTGGAGGCTGTGTCCACGGCCTCATCCAGCTGCTTGTAACTAAGCTCCTCCGTGCGCGTCTTTACTGCCGGTCTGTCCGGATAGCGCAGGACCGTATCGCGCAGAAGCTTTCCTATGGTAAGATCTTTTATAAGTTCCATCGAAAAATCCTATGTCTGTATTAAGACCTTTTATCCATATAAATATATCAAATCCGCATGATGTTTGCAACAAACACGCGCTTTTACGCTTTAATTGATGCCCTGCCGTGTGCTATAATATGGTGTATTTTTATGTGCAGCACACGGAGGAAGAAATGACAGACAGAGTAAAAAGAATGCTCGAAAGAGCAAAGAACACTCCTATAAACATAGGTCTGGAAAAGCTTAAGATAGCTTTGGACACGCTGGACGAGATGCGCAACCGCTCCGGTTACGCCTACCGCTCGCAGCTCCAGGCCAACTACTATAACAGGATGCCCATAACCATCCCCGAGGACGACATCCTCGCGGGCACCGGCTCCTCCACCTACAACGGCGTGGAACTGGATTCCGAGATGGGCCGCTGGACCCAGCCGGAGATAGACCACCTCTTCGCGGAGACCGGCGACATGTACAAGATCTCCGACGAGAACTACGCCAAGCTGGAAGAGTGGAAGGACCGCATAGACTTTGCGTTCAAGAACAACAGAGCTTCCGACTATCTGGCGGAGATCACCTGGGACGACCCGCTGATGCAGAAGTTCATGAAGACCGGCGTCACCATGCCGATCTGGAAGGACAGAAACTCCGGGACCACCAACGCCATCGGTCAGACCGGAATAGGCGTAGGCCCGGGATTCACCCTTGCCTGCGTCGAGTTCGAAAGAATTCTTAACGAAGGCGCCCGCGCCCTTATCAACGAGGCAAAGGAATGCCTGGAGAACGCTCCCTGCCGCCACTACGACGACTATCAGAAGCGCGAATACTGGAACAGCGTAATTACTGTTTTCGAAGGCTTCATCAACTACGCCAACAGGCACGCGGACCTGGCCGAACAGATGGCAGCCGAGTGCAAGGACGAAAAGCGTAAGGCCGAGCTCCTGCGTATGGCGGAGACCTGCCGCAGAGTACCGGAATTCCCGGCAAGAAACTTCTACGAAGCCGTCCAGGCTTACTGGTTCTCGCTCCTGTCCGTATGCTCCAACACCATGTCCGGCGGACGTCCGGACCAGTTCCTCTATCCGTTCTATAAGAAGGATAAGGAAGCCGGCATACTCACAGACGAGGAGGCTCTGGAGCTTCTGGAGCTCATAAAGGTACACACCACTACGTTCCACACCGTACGCGGCGGTCTGGGAAGAGGCAGACACTCCGGCGACTCCCGCTGGATCAACCTGGTAATAGGCGGCTGCGATCCCGAAACCGGAGAGGACGCATGCAACGAGCTTACGATGCTCTTCATGCAGGCTTCTCTTGAGTGCGGAGTTCCCCACCACACCATCACCCTGCGCGTCTCCAGAAACACCCCGATCGAGTACATCCAGAAGGGCGTGGAGTGCGTAAGGAGCGGAATAGGAATGCCCGCGTTCATCTCCGAGGAATCCTACATCAACTTCTACAAGAATCTGGGCTTCGACGAAAAGATAGCCAGACGCTTCTGCATCTGCGGCTGCCTGGACGCCGTAATCCCCGGATACGCAAGGACCATGGGCGTTCTGTTCTACAACGAGCCCCAGGTGCTGGACATATTCCTGCACAACGGTTACTGCAAACTCTCCGGCGAGGAGATAGGTCCCAAGCCCGGCGAGATGAGCAGCTTCAAGACGTGGGAAGAGTTCAAGAACGCGTTCTACGAGCACATGAGCTGGTTCACCAAGCTGGCTTCCGAGCGCTGCGTAAGAGACTCGCTGGCTAAGGCCATCGCCGCCTCGGAGCCCTTCAAGAGCCCGCTGATGCACGACGGCATAAAGTGCGCCACCCCGATGCAGAGAAGACGCTTCAAGCCCTTCGACTGCGCCATCACGGTAATGACCGTAGGCGGCATCAATACCGCAAACTCCCTTACCGCCATCAAGAAGCTCGTATTCGACGACAAGAAATATACCCTGGACCAGCTGGTAGCAGCTCTGGACGCTGACTGGGTGGGCTATGAAGACATGCAGAAGGACTTCATAAACGCCCCGAAGTACGGCAACGACGACGACTACGCGGACAGCATAGCCGCCGAGTTCTACGCTCAGCACGCTAAGCAGGTAAAGGAATGCGACAGCGGCTTCGGCAACAGCTGCCTGCCTTCCGGGATCTCCATCTCCGCCCACCAGCCCTGCGGCAAGGCCGTCGGTGCCACTCCAGACGGGCGCAAGGCATTCACGATCCTTGCGGACGGCATGATCTCCCCGGCTCAGGGCAGCGATACTCAGGGCGTTCTGGCAGCCTTCAACTCCGGCCGCAAGATAGCTCAGGACGAATACTCCGCTACGCTGTTCAACATGAAGTTCAGCCCGTCGGCTCTTAAGACCGAAAGCGACATGAACAAGCTTGCCATGGTAATAAAGACCTACCTTACCAACGGCGGCAAGCAGATCCAGATGAGCTGCGTATCCGCCGCGACGCTCCACGCCGCTCAGGAAGACCCCAAGGCCCACAAGGAAGTAATAGTCCGCGTGGCCGGCTACAGCGCTTACTTCGTAACGCTCACCAACATGATGCAGAACGAGATAATCGCCCGCACCGAGCAGACCAAGGTCTAATGCCGTCCGGACCGACTGTCGACCAGACCAAGGTCTGATCTTAAGGACCCGGACGGACGGCCGCTGAAGACCGTTCTTCAGTTCCCGGGCCCCGGGCCGCAGCAATAAGTTAATACACAAAAAACCGGCTGCTGTATACATAAGCAACCGGTTTTTTGATATAATCAATCGTACAGACAACCATCGGACCGCCACCGAACGCCGCAGACGGAGGACAACATGACCGACAGAATAAAAAGAATGCTTGAAAAAGCAAAGAATACACCCATCAACATAGGAACGGAGAAGCTTAAGATAGCCCTGGACACTCTGGACGAGGCCCGCAACCGCTCCAACTACGCGTACCGCTCGCGCCTACAGGCGAACTACTACAACAAGGCTCCCATAATCATCCCCGAGGATGACATCCTGGCCGGCACGGGATCCTCCGTCTTCAACGGGCTGGAACTGGACTCCGAATGCGGCCGCTGGACTCAGGAAGAGATAGATCACCTTATAGAAGAGACCGGCGACATGTACACCATAACTCCGGAGAACTACGCGCGCCTGGAAGAGTGGAAGGACCGCATAGACGCTGCTTTTAAGAACAGCCGCTCTTCCGACTACCTGGCCGAGCTTACATGGGATCTCCCGCAGATGCAGAGCTTCATGAAGACCGGCGTCACCATGCCGGTGTGGAAGGACCGGACCTCCGGTTCCACAAACGGCGTAGGACAGACCGGAATAGGCGTAGGCCCCGGCTTCACCCTCGCATGCGTGGACTTCGACCGCATACTCAACCAGGGCGCAAGATCCCTTATAGAAGAAGCAAAGGAGTGCCTTAATAACGAGACCTGCCGCAACTGGAGGGACTTCGAAAAGCACGATTACTGGACCGGCGTGGTGGAAGTCTTCGAAGGCTTCATTAACTTCGCCCACAGGCACGCGGACCTGGCGGAAAAGCAGGCCGCGGAGTGCAAGGACCCGGCCCGCAGGGCGGAGCTGCTGCGAATGGCGGAGATATGCCGCAAAGTACCGGAATTCCCCGCAAGGACCTTCCGCGAAGCAATGCAGTCCTACTGGTTTACGATACTGTCCGTCAGCACCAACACCATATCCGGCGGACGGCCCGACCAGCTCCTCTACCCCTTCTACAAGAGGGACAAGGAAGCCGGCATACTCACCGACGATGAAGCCCTGGAACTGATCGAAGCCCTAAGGGTCCACACCACTGCTTTCCACACAATAAGAGGCGGCCTGGCCAGAGGACGCCACTCCGGCGATTCGCGCTGGATAAACATGGTGATAGGCGGCTGCGACCCCAAGACCGGCAAGGACGCCTGCAACGAGCTTACGATGCTCTTCATGCAGGCCGCACTGGAATGCCGCACGCCTCACCACACCATAACCCTCCGCGTAGGAAAGGACACCCCGCTCGAGGTGATCAAAAAAGGCGTGGAGTGCGTAAGGAGCGGCATAGGAATGCCCTCGTTCATATCTGAGCAGTCCTACATCAACTTTTACACCGGCCTGGGCTTCCCCGTGGAAGTCGCCAGGGAGTTCTGCATCTGCGGTTGCCTGGACGCCGTCATCCCTGCCCGCGCAAGGACCATAGGCCTTATATTCTACAACGAGCCGCAGGTGCTGGACATCTTCCTGCACAACGGCTACTGCAAGTTCTCCGGCGAGGAGATAGGCCCCAAGCCCGGACCGATGAGCAGCTTCAAGACCTGGGAACAGTTCCTGGCAGCCTTCTACGACACCATGAACTGGTTCACCAAGATGGCGGTGGCCCGCTGCCTGCGCGACTCGCTGGCTAAAGCCATAGCTGCCGCGGAGCCGTTCAAGAGCCCTCTCATGTACGACGGAGTAAAATGCGGCGCCGCTCTTGACAGAAGACGTTTCGAGCCCTTCGACTGCGCCATGACGATAATGACAGTAGGCGGCATCAACACCGCGAACTCCCTTACCGCC
>JAEEGI010029282.1_pt1 | contig 10419 bp, 4 predicted proteins | sample 8958751 | NCBI WGS metagenome assembly JAEEGI01 (sample SAMN16246545, study PRJNA631951) | gut metagenome | biome: gut microbiome; feature: rumen; material: KS-attached | host: Bos | place: Iran: Karaj | collected 2018-10 | reverse complement strand
CGCGTTATCGTCCGTTTTTTTCACATTGACCTCACCGCCGCCGACAACGTCGATATATTTCTCTTTCAGCAGAGGACGCAGTGAATCCGGCACAGGATAAGCGCCGACAGTCTGCGCGGAAGCAGTCTCGGCATACAAAACAGCTCCGGCAGGAACATCCTTTGCATTGCCGCGCACGAGAAAACCGCCAGCCAGTCCCAGCGGCCCCAGCGCAAGCGCGCCGACAAGGCTGGTGCCGGCAGCTGCCGCGTAACTTGCCTCAAATTCGGTCGCCTTTTTGGATTCTTCTCCTTCATGCATTGGCAGAGCTCCGCCGCCCAACGTGAAGAGTTTGCGAACGGAAAGTTTGATTTCTGAGGGACGTCCGAAGCTGCGCGGTTTTTTCACGGACGTAACAATCGCCTCGGCCGGCGAGCCGACAGGAACGACCAGGTTGTTGCCGATGACGATATTGTGTGTCAGACGGAGCAGGACGATGTCGCCCTTTTTCGTCACCGACGGTTTGAGCGTCTGCGTCAGTTGAAGCCGCGCAACTGTATGAGCGGGAACTTCCACAGGCACACTGGTAACGGGATCGGAAACGACCATGCCAAGGACGCGCTCTACGCGCATCGCCACGGGGCGCTCGTCCATCGGAGCACCTTCAAGACGCTTCTCAACGACTGGGATCCGAGAGACAAGCGGCAACACACCGTTATTGAGAAGTTCCAGCCCCCACTCGGCAACGCTCATTTTAAACAGCAGCGAAGGCTGACCGTTCGAACCTTTTTCAACGAAGTCGATATGCGCCGCCTGACGCTCCGCAAGCGTGCCCTGCAGCTTCGTTCCGTACAGATCCTTCTCGACCGCGTCGAGCCGGCTGACAAGAGAACCCGCGCGAACCTTACCGTAGACAGTCTGTTCCAGCTGATCGATCAGTTTCGGAGCGTCAGCGTTCCCAACCGCAAACACGGGCGCGCAACAGAGATAAACTGCCAGCACGACAGCACTGTATTTTTTCATGATCATGTTTTCTCCTTTAACCAAAGTACCTCAGTAAAGTTACCTCAAATAACTCATCGGGTTCGTCGGCTTGTCGTTGATGCGGACCTCGAAATGGCAGTGAGGTCCTGTCGCTCGGCCGCTGGAACCTACAGTGGCGACAATCTGTCCCTTTTTCACGTTTTGTCCTTTTTCGACAGTGAGAGACTGCGCGTGGCCGTACAAAGTCGTGTACACGCTGTCGTGGCGGATGATCACCGTTCGGCCGTAACCGTTCATCCAGCCTGCGAAGATGACCTGGCCGCCCTTCGCGGCACGGATCGGCGTATGACGCGGCAGACCGACGTCGATACCGGCATGGAAGATCTGCGTGCGTTTGATCGGGTGACGGCGCCAGCCGAACGGACTGGTCACCTTGCCCATCACAGGCCAGGAAAAACGGCCCGATACACCCGCTGCCGGTTTCGCGACCGGCGGCGCTTTTTTCGACTTGCCGCCGCCGCTGGCAGTGCTGCGATAGACGACAAGCGTCTGGCTCGCGCCCGGAATGAAGACCTCCTGCCCGGGCTTGATCGTCGCCTTGTCGCTCAGACCGTTGGCCATGCGGATAGATTTCTCTGGAACGTTGTACTTTTTAGCCAACGCCGCAAGTGTCTGCCCTGCTGCTGCTTTAACGCTGAGCCCGTCCTGATTTGGGATCCTCAACTCAGTACCTGGAGCAAGACGGTCGGGATTGCGCAGGATGTTCGTGCCGTAAAGCGAATCGATGCTCAGCTTGTTGGCGCTCGCGATCATCCAAAGCGAATCTCCAGGACGAACGACATAGCGCTTGTATTGCACGAGCTCGACCTGCTTTTTCGCGGCCTGCTTTTCCTCGATACGGCTTTTCTGCTCTTCGAGCACATCGTCAAGCAGATCCTCCTCGCGGGGGATCAACAGCACCTGTCCCAAGGACAGTTTGTTCGGATTGGTAATGTTGTTCGCCTTACTGATCGTCGCCACGAGAATACCGTACTTATGGGAAATATCGACCATACGCTCCCCCGGCGCCACGGTGTGTTCGATCCAAGGGCGTTCGTCGGCATCGTCGTCGCCGTCATCTTCGTCGTTCAGCAGGCGGTCGAGGATGACATCGGTCTGCTTCAGATGATCAGCCTCTGAAAGCGTCAGTGACATATAAGGATTATGCACCGGCAGCGGATTTCGGAACGACTGGTCAAAATCCGGCGCCGGCAGAATGACGATGCGTCCGCCGTCAAGCGGGTCTTCGTCGGGTACGACTTCATCGAGCAGCAGTCCGCTCTGCTCAAACTCCGGCACGTCAGGCAGCAACGTCGACATGCCGCCAAGTGAGTTCGCGGAAATCGTTCGCTGAATAAGATCTCCCTGAGCCAGCGCCGCTTTCGCTTCCAGAGACGGGAAAAAAGCGGCAAAGGAAAAATCACGCAACTCCTGCAGCTCAACGGCGCTTTGCTGTGCGCCGTACATCGAGCCTACTGTCAGGACGAACATCGAACCGATCAGCCCCCAAAACGAAGCGCGGCTCTTTTGGCGTTCCTGTTTATTCTCCAATTTACGGTCAACTCCTGACGGGATTGATGGGACACGCTTAGCTTTCGCAACGACACGAGAAAACGTGCGCGGAAGACGCGTGAAAAAAGTCCACAGATATTTTGTATTATACGCGCTTACCACCGTAAAATCACTACCCATGCCTGAAATTCGTGCGCCTCGTTCTAGTGTTTTAACGTTCTTATACTTATCTTGGCACAAAAACCCCTCCGGGAGGAAACGCTCGTTTACACACCCTGCATAAACGGCGGATCTCACGGAGGGGTTTTGTTCGGTTAAAGAAAAGAATCAGTCAGTACGGCCTAGATGAAGAACGCCCAGGCGAAAATACCGACACCAAGTACAATTCCCGAAGCAATCGTCACGACCACCATGAAGCCCATGATGTCCTTGGCTTTCAGACCGGCCACAGCCAGAGCGGGCAGGGCCCAGAACGGCTGGATCATGTTCGTCCACTGATCGCCGAAGGCAATGGCCATGGCGGCAAGGCTCTGCGGCACGCCGATCTCAGAGGCAGCCTGCATGACGATGGGCGCCTGAACCGCCCACTGACCGCCGCCGGAAGGAACGAGGAAGTTGACGATACCGGCAGAGATAAACGTGAAGAACGGGAACGTAAGCTTCGTCGAGTGCTGCACGAAGAAGTTGGAGATCATCTTCGCAAGGCTGGCGCCCGCAGCATCGGTACCGACCATGATGGCCATGATGCCGGCATAGAACGGATACTGAAGGATAACGCCGGCTACCGAGCTGACGGAGCTCTTCAGTGCGTCGACATAGCGGCGCAGATCACCGTGAAGCAGGATGCCCGAGAACAGCAGAACGATGTTGACCGAGTTACGGCCAAGCCCGTTCAGCACGCTCTTGCCGCTGGCAGCAAACGAGTGGAAGTAGTAGATGATGTAAGCCCAGCCGAGGATGACCGTCGCCAGCCAGAGGATCTTGCTGTGTTCCATGCGGTCGGCGGGAGTTTTGATCTCGTAGGTAGGATTGAATTCGTCGTCGGCAAGCAACGAAGGATCGACGGTGATCGTATGCTCTTCGTCAGGCGTCATTGCCACGTTAACGACGCAAAGGAGCAGAAGGCAGGCCACGACGGTGATCAGATTGATGGGATGGAACAGCGTCTCGGTAATGGGCGCGATGATGTTCATCTCACCGACCTTGAAGCCCGTGGAAATCGTCAGCGGGATCGATCCGGACAGACCCTGGTGCCAGATGACGAAGCCGGAGTAAGCGGCTGCGATCAGCAGACGATAGTCGAGCTTCACGTCAGGATGCGTCTGCGCCATCTTCTTGACGATCGCCTTGGAAAGCAGGGCACCGATGATCAGGCCGAGCCCGTAGTTCAGCCAGCTGAACACGCCCGACACGATCGTGATCAGGATGATCGCGGAGGCCGACGAAGTCGCGATACCAGCCAGCGACGAGATCATCACGCTGAAAACTTTCGTCTTCGCCAGCGTCGAGCCGAAGACGACGATCATCGAAGTCTGCATCGAGAACGTCAGCAGGTTCCAGAATCCTTTCTTGAAGTCGCCCCAGTATGCAAGTACCTGGACCGGAGTCTGATCCGTGAGCGCAACCGCCGCACCGAAGACGACCAGCGTCAGCACGATGGCGAATAGGAACGGATCAGGAAGCCAGCGATCGACCAACTTAACGCATGCGTTCGTGAACCTCTTGAGCATAAGACTCCCTCCCTGTGTAAGAAAAGATTTTGCATAGAGCAGCTTAAAAGCTGTTGAAGCTATTTTAAATTGTCATCTATGCTTTGTCAAGAAACAAAATCAAAATTAACGAAGACATAAGAGTATAAATGGCATTATTTATAGCTTATAATTTGGTAAATGGTCGTTATAAAGGAAATACTGAACAACTCCTACTTCCATTTCAAACCGGCAACGTCAACAGTTCACGAACAAGAGCGTGTCGGAGGCCATAAGCGCTGACGGTCATTATTCCTGCGCCCACAAGTTCCATCGCAGACTTGACGATGCATGCTCCGGCGAGGACAATATCGGCCCGCCCCGGCGGGAAGTTGGCAAATTCTTTGCGTTCAGCCGCGTTTCGGGAAGCAAACGCAAGCAACAGTTCCTCGGTCTTCTCTGCTGTCAGGATCGAACCATGCACGGCACCGGAAGTGTACTTGCGCAATCGCTCTGCTGCAGCGGCCAAAGCCGTCACTCCCCCGCCCATTCCCACGGCCAGTGCTACGGGACCGCAAACACCAGCGCGTGAAAGCAGGTCCCTGATTTCCGCCCGCGCCTGTTTCAACGTTGGATCGGAGACAGCGTCCTGCATTCCCCACCGTTCCGTCAGCACGACTGCCCCGAGCGGCACGCTGAAGCTGCGTATCACCCGATCACCCTCGGCAAAGACGAACTCCGTGCTGCCGCCGCCTGTGTCCATCGTCATCAATACGCCGTCGGACGGGACATTCAGGCCGTACAGCACTGCTTCATACGACAGCCGCGCCTCTTCCGCCTCTGACAAAACATGCAGATCGACACCGCATTGCTCCTTAATGCTAGAACGAAACGCCGCGGCGTTCACCGCCCTCCTCACGGCCGCTGTGCCTATGACGATGATTTTAGAGACACCTACTTCACTGGCCTGGACAACACACTCAGCAACAGCAACAACGTTACGTTTGCACGCCTCGGATGAAATGAGTCCTGTGCGGTCCAGACCTTCGCCCAGACGTGTCGGTAAGGCCGTATCGGTAATATAAACGATATGTCCCGTTTCATCCAGCATGCCGATGCAGAACTTGATCGAATTCGTCCCGATTTCGATGACCGCAACTTTTGATGCCATGTGTCATTCTCTCCTTGCGCGTTTTATTTCTTTATAAATTGCCACTTTCGATTCGTCAAGTAAGCGTAAAAAACGGGAGCCGGAAAATTCCGGCTCCCGTTTTACATACAGCCTTGTTCGGTTGGTTACTCAGCCACGATCGGCGCAGCGTCAGCAAGGCTCTTGTAGACAAGGTAGCGGCGCTTGGCGTCACGCTCGGCCTTCTGATAGAGTTCCTCCGCCAGGGCGGGATTGGTCTTGGCAAGTGAGGTGTAACGGTTCTCGCTCATCAGGAACTCACGGAACGAAGCCTTCGGCTCCTTGGAGTCAAGCACGAAGGGGTTCTTGCCTTGCTCTTCGAGACGAGGATCATAGTGGTACAGATGCCAGTAACCGGCTTCGACAGCCTTCTTTTCCTGAGCCTGACTCTTGCCCATGCCGGACTTAAGGCCATGGTTGATGCAGGGGGCGTAGCAGATGATCAGAGAAGGACCATCATAGGCCTCGGCCTCCGACAGGACCTTGACAAGCTGGTTCTTGTCGGCACCCATGGCGCACTGAGCCACATAGACGTAGCCATATGTCATCGCGATGCGGCCAAGGTCCTTCTTGGAGACTTTCTTGCCGGACGCGGCGAACTTTGCGACCGCTGAGGTGGGCGTGGACTTGGACGACTGACCGCCGGTGTTGGAGTACACTTCGGTGTCGAAGACGAGCACGTTGATGTTCTCGCCGCTGGCAAGCACGTGGTCGAGGCCGCCGAAACCGATGTCGTAAGCCCAGCCGTCGCCGCCGAAGATCCAGATCGACTTCTTGACAAGGAAGTCGCTCAGGTCGGCCACGCGGGCCAGCTTGGCGTTCAGCTCTTCGTCCTCAAGGTCGATGTCGACAACTTCGTACACAGCTTCGGCCGCGGCCTTGCTTCCCTCGGCGTCGTTGCGCACGTCGTACCAGCCCTGAAGCGCCTTGCGGACCTCTTCGGGCAGCTTATCGCTGGCAAGCAGCGCTTCAACGTTGGCGATCAGATCATTGCGGCTGTTCTTGACCGACATGGCCATGCCCATGCCGTACTCGGCGTTGTCCTCGAACAGCGAGTTGCCCCAGGCCGGGCCCTGTCCAAGAGCGTTGGTCGTGTAGGGCATCGACGGAGCGGAAGCGCCCCAGATCGACGAACAGCCCGTAGCGTTGGCAATCATCATTCTGTCGCCGAACAACTGAGTCACAAGCTTTGCATACGGCGTCTCGCCGCAGCCGGCGCAGGCGCCGGAGAACTCGAAGTAAGGCATCGCGAACTGGCTGTTCTTCATGTTGTGCGTCGTGGGCAGCAGATAGGACTTATCGCTGACGTGATCGACACCGAAGTGCCAGTTTTCGGCCTGATCCATCTGCGAAGCAAGCGGCTTCATCTCCAGAGCCTTCACGGGGCAGATGTCGGCGCAGTTGCCGCAGCCAAGGCAGTCAAGCGGGCTGACCTGCATACGGAACTTCATGCCGGCAAACTCCTTGGGGACCTTCACGTCGATCGTCTCGAAGCCGGCCGGAGCCTCGGCCGCCTCCCCCTCGTCGAGCACGATCGGACGGATCGTGGCGTGGGGGCAGACCATCGCGCACTGGTTGCACTGGATGCACTTGTCCTTGTTCCACTCGGGAACGAACACGGCCACGCCGCGCTTCTCAAACGCCGACGTACCGCTGGGGAAACGGCCGTCCTCAATACCGACAAAGGCGCTGACGGGCAGCTTATCGCCTTCCTGAGCGTTGATCGGATCGACGATCTCGCGGATGAAGTCAGGACGCTCTTCGCAGCAACCCTTAGCTTCGGACTTGGGGGCGTCGGTCGCTTCGGCCCAGGCCGCGGGGATCTCGATCTTCTTCAGAGCGCCGTAGCCCTGATCGACCGCCGCGTTGTTCATGTTGATAATGTCCTCGCCCTTGCGGCCGTAGGACTTCTGGATCGCGTCCTTCATGTACTTGACCGCGTCTTCCATGGGGATGACGTTCGACAGCTTGAAGAAAGCCGACATCATGACCATGTTCGTGCGGTTGCCGAGGCCGATCTTCTGAGCGATATCCGTGCCGTCAATGACATAGAAGTTGATCTCGTTCTTGGCGAGGTAGCGCTTCACCTTGGCGGGCAGGTTGGCCTCAAGGGCCTCCATGTCGGTCCACTGCGTATTGAGCAGGAAGTTGCCGCCCTTCTTCAGGCCGGCCAGCACGTCGTACTGGTGCAGGTACTCCTGCTTGTGGCAGGCGACAAAATCAGCATTCTGGATCAGATACGTGGACTTGATGGGCTTCTTGCCGAAGCGAAGGTGCGACACCGTGATGCCGCCGGACTTCTTCGAGTCGTAGGAGAAGTAGCCCTGAGCGTACAGGTCAGTGTGGTCGCCGATGATCTTGATGGCGTTCTTGTTCGCGCCGACCGTGCCGTCGGAGCCAAGGCCCCAGAACTTGCAGCGGATCGTTCCTTCAGGAGCAGCATTGATGGGCTCACCAAGAGGAAGCGAGTGGAACGTCACATCGTCCACGATGCCGATCGTGAAGTGATTGACCGGCTTGTAGCTCTTGAGGTTGTCGTACACAGCCTTGATCTGAGTGGGCGTCGTGTCCTTCGAGCCCAGACCGTAACGGCCGGCCACGATGACAGGCTTATCGGCACCGGCGAACTCCTCGAAGAGCGCGCAGACATCCTGATACATCGGCTCGCCGAGCGCGCCGGGCTCCTTGCAGCGGTCAAGGACGGCGATCTTCTTGACCGTCGCGGGCAGAACGTTGAAGAAGTACTTGGGGCTGAACGGACGGTACAGGTGGACGATGATCAGACCGACCTTCTCGCCGCGGGCACGCAGATAATCGACCGTCTCCTCGGCCGCCTGGCAGGCCGAGCCCATGCAGACGATAACGCGATCAGCTTCAGGATCGCCGTAGTAGTTGAACGGATGATACTCGCGGCCCGTCAGCTTGGTGATGTCGTCCATGTACTTGACGACCGTTTCGGGCAGCTCGTCATAGAACGGATTGCAGGCTTCGCGGGCCTGGAAGAAGATGTCGGGGTTCTGAGCCGTACCCTTGATATAGGGATGCTCAGGATTGAGCGAGTCGGCCTTGAACTCGGCAATCGCGTCGTAATCGACAAGCTTGGCCAGATCGTCGTAATCCAGCGTCTCGATCTTCTGCACTTCGTGCGACGTACGGAAGCCGTCGAAGAAGTTGAGGAAGGGAACGCGTGATTTGATCGCCGACAGGTGAGCAACAGCGGTCATATCCATCGTCTCCTGGACGCTGGAAGCGGCCAGCATGGCAAAACCGGTGCCGCGGCAGGCCATCACGTCGCTGTGGTCGCCGAAGATCGACAAAGCGTGCGAAGCAAGCGCACGGGCGCTCACGTCAAACACGGCGGGAAGGCGCTCGCCGGCGATCTTGTACATGTTGGGAATCATCAGCAGGAGGCCCTGCGACGCCGTGAACGTCGTCGTCAGTGAGCCCGCGCTCAGAGCGCCGTGGACAGCGCCGGCAGCGCCGCTCTCGGCCTGCATCTCAGTGATCTCGACGACGCGGCCGAAGATGTTCTTACGGCCCTGGGCCGCCCATTCGTCGCAATCCTCAGCCATCGGCGAAGAAGGCGTGATCGGGTAGATCGCGGCAACTTCGGTAAACGCATAGCTGACGTGCGCGGCGGCCATATTGCCGTCCATTGTCTTCCAATGCTTAGCCATTTTCAAAAACTCCCCCTTGGATATTTGCTGCGATACGCGAACGTATCAGACGAAACCTTCGGAGAGACCCATGTCTCCCCCGATTGAACCCTTTTTGCGAAAAAACTCCGCTCGCTCCTGCAGTCACAAAAACAGCAAAACGCGCGACAAAAAACTTTCACTAACGCGATTCTATCATGAAAAATGGCGAAAAATAACCCCACGACTTCAAGAAATACAACGAAAAAAATTTATCGGGTGAAAAATGAACTTTGTATACAGTATTTTTCGTCGCTATGTAGTAATTCAAGAACAATACTTGTGAGTGATGAAAATTTACGTGTTTATCTAAGTGATCGCCAAATGGTCTTATTCATATCGTAATGCTACACGCAGAATTAAAAACAGACCTAGAGAGCCACATGCAATCTACATTTTGCGGGCATTAATCAACGGTTTCTTAAGTCAGGTACATTGCCATTAGTCCTTTCTTATCGGCTAAATTGGTCCTTTCTGGCCAGTGACGGTATGGCCCTTTTCATATGGCCAGAATAGTAGTGTTTGATCAAATTTGCTTTTAATGTACCCATATCTTTAGCGTCAAAGAGAAGAAACAAAAGTCTGTTTGTCCGTATTCTGAATCGGTTATAAAAACGCCGCTGAACATTACTGTTCCGCGGCGTTTTTGCTGTAGTTCTACTTATTGTTCGCTTACGCTCAGAAGTTTTTTATCTCTTTCGAGCGGTTCGTCTTCTTCGGGCAGCCAGTAGCCGTTGTCGTCAAGATTGACTTCGATGTCGTCGCTTCCGACAACCAGATTCGAATCCGAAAGCTCTTTGCGCGGCCACATGCGTCTTGCCTCGCGGCCGAATGACGCCAGGTAGTCTCTGCCAGGCCAATCTTCGTCGCTATATCCGCCTATATCCCAATTGGGGTCGATATCGTTCTTTCCAGTCGCATAATCATGAAGTAAATCGACCACGCGGAAGTTGAACGGGTCAGCCGGCATCAGCGAACCGCCAACCGGATACAAAATGGAGTAGCCCGAGTCCGGATCAAGCCTTTCAACAACTCCGATACTTCCCTCACCACTCGGATTATCGTAAGTACGAACACCAATAGCAACATCAAGTCCGGCTGTGACCCACCAGTAATCCAGGTAACCGCGTTCAAGCAGGATAGCCGTGTCATGACCTTCTGCCCGAAGGGTATGGAACTTCAACCGTGCTGCCGACGAGCCGAGGCCAAGGATCCACGCGCTGCCCCCGGCTGTGGCGTCGTTGAACGTCATGTCGCCGTAGGTGTGGACGCGCAAATCTTTGCCGGCTTTCAGGTCGTTGCCCGCAAACGTAGTCTCCGACAACGCTGTCAG
>JAEEGI010029280.1_pt1 | contig 10420 bp, 10 predicted proteins | sample 8958751 | NCBI WGS metagenome assembly JAEEGI01 (sample SAMN16246545, study PRJNA631951) | gut metagenome | biome: gut microbiome; feature: rumen; material: KS-attached | host: Bos | place: Iran: Karaj | collected 2018-10 | reverse complement strand
CAAAATGGTTCTAGTTATTTATCAGGAAATAAAAATTCTAATTCAAGACAAAATATAAGTAAAGAATTATCTTTTCCTAAATGTAATAATAATACTAATTATAATTGCATTAATAATAATATTATTCATAATAATAAAAATTATATGAATAATAATTATACTATTCAAAATAATATTAATAATAATAGTTTACCTAATAAAATTAATGAAGATAATAGTAATTTTACAGAAAATTTAAATAATATAAATAAAACTGTTGATGATTCTCATGCAAATAATGAATTATTAAATAAAATAAAAAATAGTTTAGATGATAGTTTAAAAGGGATTTTTGCTTTTTCATATGAAGACTTTTTGAATAAATCAAGTGATAGGATGGAAATAATAAATAAATAATACAATATATAATTAATTTAATAATAAAAATAAATTTTTTAAAAATAAAGAATTATAATTTTGATGATGTTATTCCTTTAATAACGAAAATACTCTTTTAAATAGTTAGTTTAAAGATAGTATGGGTTTTTTTAAAAAATAGAAATTTTTTTTCAATTTCATTATAAACACTTTTTTAAATAAAATATTTAATTAATGAAATCAAAAATAAATAAAGTTTATTAAAGTAAAAAAATATATATTATATAGAATAAAAGTTATTGATTTTCTTAATTGAAAATTCTAAAAGAATTAATTTCTTTATTATCGTTAATTCTTAACTTTTGATTTTTCGATAAAGGATTTAATTCTTTTCTTTTATTTAAAAAAACACCATTATTATCATAGAGACTAGAAATATTATTTAAAGAACTAATATAATATCTCTTCATAGGTTTATAATTTTTAAAAACATTATTAAAATTATTATCTTTACCAAAAAGAGAAGAATTAATATTTTGATTATTAAAAATTAATTTAATTTTATTATATTTATTAATTGAAGATTGATTTGAATAAATCATTAAAGGATTTGTTTTTAAAATTTTATTATTCTTTTTTAAATTTCTGTTAAATGAAAAAGCAGTTTTAAAATTATTTAAATCATTTTTATTAAGAGAACAATAACTTTTAATTAATTTATTTTTTGATTTTTTTGGAGTTTCAAAAATTGAAAAATCACTTTCATTATTTCTTTCTGTTAAATATCCAAATTTATAACTATTCTCTCTTTTAAAACTTTTCATTTATTTTTTTAAAAAAAATTAAGAAAAAATTTTTATTATTTGAAAAAAAAGTTTTATATATTAAAATTATATAATTTTATTTAAATAAAATTCAATTATCATAAGTGAAACGCACAAAAGGATTTTTTTGTAAAGTATTAAATTTAATATTATTATAATTTCTACTTCTGTGATTTCTAAAAATTTTATTTGATTCATTTTTTCTCATTTTTTCATTTTTATAAATTTCAGTAATTTTATTTACACAATTTAAAGCAAATTTCTTTTTTTCTTGAATATTTTCATCTTCATTATTATCTTCAAAATTAATTAAAGTAAAATTTTTATTATGATTTTTTAAATAATTTCCTTTTTGATTATTATTTGAAGTTTTTATATTTCTTAATAAATGAATTAAATTTTGATGTAATAAATATTCTTTTTTATTTTTATATGAAATATATTTTTTAAAATCTATTTTTGAATGAGTTAATTTTTTTTTTTTAATTGATGCAATATTTTTTTCTAATATTTTAAAATTATTTTCAAAATCTTTTCTATTATTTTCTTCTTTTAATTTATTTATATTATTTTCTTTTATTTTTTTTTCAACTTCTTTTCCTACTTTTTTTATTATTAAATTTATATTTTCATCATCATCTAAAATATTATTTTTATTTTTTTCTCTATTTTCTTCAGATAAACATTTTCTTTCTTTATGAAAATATTTTTTTAAAGAAATATTATTTTTCTTTTTTTTATAATAATCTTCTTCATTTAATTTTTGAGTTAAAGTTTTTTCTTTTAAAATACTAAAATTATTAAAAATCGATTCATTTTTCATAAAATAATTAGGATCTCTCATAATAATTTTTTTTTCATTATCATTAAAATATTTATTAAAATCTAATTTTTCAACAAATTGTCTATTCTTTTTTATTTCTTCAATATCAGTCATAAAATTTTTTCTTGAATGACTTTCATAATCTCCTAAATCAAATCGAAAAAATTTATGAAAATTAATTTGTTGATTTAAATAAGCTTTTCCATTATAATATTCTATCATTCTCATATTAAATAATTTAATTTTATTTTGATATTCATTACAAATTTTTGATTGATTATCTTTTATTAATTTATGTACTTTTAATTTTAAAGATCTTATTTCTTCTAATTTTTTATTTTCTTCTAATTGCTTTTTATTTATTTCTTTTAATTCACTTTTATTTCTTTTTAAAATTTCTTCTTTTGTTTCTAAATCCTTTTTTAAATTTAATACTCTTGTATTTATAATTTTATTCTTATTTTGAAGAGTTAATTTTAATCGTTTATCAAATGATAATTTTGAATAAAATGTTTTACTATTTGTTAAATTAAAATTATTATTTGTATTATTTTCATAAAATGTTGTTTGACTTGGAGAAAAAAATGATTTTGGACTTAATGAATTTGAACTTAATAAATTTTGTCTTGATTGATTTGTCATATATGTTTTAAAATTTGAATTAAATGTTTCATGTGAAAAAAGACTTTGACTTAAATTATTTTTCATCAAGTTATTTATTTTTTTTAAATATTAAAATATTTATATAATAAAAATTTACTTATAATTTTTTATTAAAAATAAAATTTTTTTTTCATATTTTTTTCTCTATATAATAATAATTTAAAAAGGTATTTCACTTAAAATTTATTTTTCATTTTTATCATCATTATTGTTTTCATTTTCTTTATTTTTATCATTATTATTTTCAATATCATTACTTTTATTTCCATTATCATTTAATTCACTTTCATTTTTTTCTTCTTCATTATCCTTTTTGTCATTTTTCTTTGCAGATTTATTATTTTTTTTTCCTTTTTTCTTTTCAGAAACATTATTATCTTTTACATTTTTTTTTTCTTCTTTTTCTTTTAATTTAATATATTTTGAATATTCAATATAATCATTTTCCATTTCTTCTTTAGAAACTTCTTTTTCAAAATCAAACCTTTCAAAAATTTTTTCACTTTTAATCATATGATTAACAAAAACTTCAAGTGAATCAGCACTTCTCCAAAAGAAACTATTAGATTTATAAAACATTTTAATTCCTTTCCAAATTAAATTTAAATCACTTAAAAACATATTTAAATTTCTATATTCACAATGTTTTAATTTAATTTCAATTAAACTTAAATCTCTAGACTCTTTAACAATATCATAAAATTTTTCAATTTCTTTAGGAAAAGGTTCTTTAAAGAAAGAAGAACATTGATGAACTTTTAAAATATTTAATAATTTATCAGCAACAATAAACCATTTATCAAATTTATCATCAATATGAATTAATTTTTGAACTAATAAGATATGTTTTTTAGTAACAGAATTAGCATTTTCAAAACCTAATTTAACGACTTTACAAAAATAACATTTAAATTTTCCTCTTGGAAATTTATCATATCCAATACATTCATAATGATAAGCACTTGAACATGTTTCACAACATATTAATTTTCCTACATCTCCACATTCACCACAAAAATCATAATGTAATAAATCATCTTCTATTATTATATCTGATTTTAATAAATTTACTCTATCTGACATTATTATTTGTATTTCATTATATTCTTTTCCATTATTTAAATTTTTACTCATTTCTCTAAATATTTCTTTTTTTTTTGGTCTTCCTCTTTTTCTCTTTGTTAAATTTTCTTCATTTTTTTCATTTAAAAAATTTATTTCTTCATCTTCATTATCTTTATTTTTTGCAATATTATCATATACTTTTATTTTTGATTTTGAATTTGGTTTATTTAAATATATTGAATTAACATCATTTTCAGGTAACCATCCTTCTCTTATTTCACTTGGTAAATCATTATAATTTAACATATTTATTAAAGGACGAGGTTTATGATATTTATTTTCATATGTTTTATCAAACACTTTTTGAGATGAAGATGATGGAGTTGAAAATAATTGATATATCTTATTTATATATAATGTTAATTCATTATATGCTTCTTTTGTTAATATTTCTTCATAATTTTCTCTTACTATTTCTTTTGTTCTTTCATATAAAAATTTTAATGATGAAAAGTCTTCTTTATTAAAATAATTTCCAAAATCTTTTAATTGTTGAATAATATTATTTTTATTTATTTTATCCCAGAAATGAACACAATAACTTGAATTATTATCATATATATTAAAACATGTTATTATTGGAAATTTATATGAACAATTATGACAAATAAAAGCTTTTTTATCATTTATTTCATTACATTTTTTACAATATTTTTTATCTTCTTTTCCTAAATCTTCTATGTTTATACTTTTTTGACGTAAAGATAATATTCTTTGTCTTTCAGTTTGTGATTCTTCTTGTCCTAATTTTTCTTTTTTTTTATTTTTTTTCTGAAAATTTGGTTTTGGATTATTATTTTCTTTATTTATATTATTGTTTGTTATAAATTTATCAAATGGATTTAAGCAATTTATACAAAAATTTTCATTGTACTTAATTGTTCTACAATAAGGACAAAGTTGATTTATTCCATTTAATTCATCTGGTTTTTTTATTATGTGAAATTTTGGAAATTTATTTACTTTACATAAATGTTCTATTAATTGTTCTAAAATTTGGTTTTTTATATTTTTTTTATTTGATTCTATTAATTGTTTATCTTTTATTAATGGAGCTAAATAATCTATAAAATATGTACTAAATAATTCTGGACTTTTTTTTTCTTCTGATAAATCCCAATCCATTTTATTTTTTATTACACATTTATCTGAAATTTTAATTGTTAAAGTTATTTGAACTAATTTTTGTTCTGAATTTAAATTATGGAAATTTAAATATTGATAATTTGGGATTTTAACTTCAGAAATTTTATCCAAATGAGATAAATAATATTGATTAATATAATCATCAAGAGATTTCATTAATGAAAATATAAATTTAAATAAAATATTAATTTATCCTAATAATAAATATATTTATTATTTTTTTTAAATAATTTTATCAAATAATGTCTGAAAAAATGTATGACACAGCAATAAATTATTTTCAAAATAAAGTAGAAACAGAAAAATTAAAATTAGAAGATTTTAAATCACTTTTTGTTCCAATTAAATCAGCAGTGACAGAAAGAAGTAAAAGAAATATGAATAAATTAAAATCAAATCCTTTAGGATTAAATAGTATAAATGACAATATATTAAAATCAAATAAAAATACAAATTATTATAGTACAATAAATAGTAATAAATCAAAAGGGAATTTATCTTCTAGAATAATAGTAAATAAAGATGGAACTTTTAAAAGAATTGCAAATTATGATAAAAAAATTGACAACGTTAATACATTAAAATTAAGAAATGATGCTTTAATGAGTATATTAAATGGAGAACAATATTATCCTCCTGAATTTCAATTAAAACCTAAATTTATTGAAAAAACAGAATCTATTAAACAAGAAAGTTTAAATGATGAAATAAATAATGTTGATTTACCTTTGAAAGATGCTCCTTCTTATACTATTGAATCTAATCAATTAACTTTTAAAGTTTGCGATGAAGAAAATTAAATTGTTTTATATATGAAAAAAAGTTTGTTTTTTTATTTTTTTTATATAATAATAATGATAATATTTCATGAATCACATTTTTATTTAAAAACAATGAATATTTTCATTTAAATAAAACATTAAAAAAAAATATAATAATAAAAAATTGTTTAATTTCTATTAGTATTCGTTTCTACAAATTTTGAAGTTTCAACAGTATTATCTTCCAAAAAAGCCATTTTATAAGAAATAATTTTTCCAAATCTATATTTAACAATATATTTCTCATTCTCATGAAAAAAAACACCATCACCATGAGGTTCATTATTAAAGAAATTTCCATATAATTTATTTCCATTATTCCAAATAAAAATCCCAGTTCCATTTTTACAATTGTTAACAAAATCCCCTTTATAAAGGTCACCATTATTATATTTCAATTCTCCTTTACCTTCAATATTTCCATCTTTAAAATTTCCTTTATAATTTCTTCCATCAATCCAATTTAATTCTCCTTCACCATTAAATAAAGAATTAATAAATTGACCTTCATAATAATTTCCATTTGAATATATAAATTTACCATAACCATTTTTTTCATTATTAAGAAATTCACCATTATAATAAGATTTATCATTATATTTTTCTATTCCACTTCCTTCTCTTTTATTGTCTTTAAAATTTCCTTTATATTCTAATACATCTTTTATTATTAATTTACCTTCTCCATTACATTTTCCATTCATCCAATTTCCATAATAATAATTTCCATTGTTATATATGAAAATTCCTTTTCCGTTAAAAATTCCGTTTTTGAAATTTCCTTTATATATATTATTTTCTTTTGATATTAATGTTCCTAAACCTGAAAAATTTCCTTTATTATTAAATGATCCATAATAATATTCATTTTCATTATTTTTATTTGTAAATTTTAAAGGAGATACTTGATATATTTCTTCTTCTTCTTCTACTTCTTCTTTTATATTATTTAATTCAGAATTATATTCATTTAATATATTTAAAGTTATATTATTTTTTTCTAATATTTCATTAAATTCTTCTATTTCTATTTCTTCTATTTTTATTTCTTCATTTTCTGATAATTCTAATAATTTTTTTTGAATTATTTCTTTTAAATTTATACTTTTTTCTTGGAAATTTATTTTTGGTTTTGATTTTAATTTTATAGAAGGATCATTTAATATATCATCAAATGTTTCATATTTAAATTCTTCTTCTATATTTGGTTTATATTCTATTTCTTCTAATGGATTATTTGGTTTACAACATTTAGAACCCATTTTTTTGTTGTTTAAATTGTTTTTTTATTCATTTATTTTCTTTATTTGTTTTAAATTAAATTATTTTAAAAAAAAATAATTGTTTATGATATAATTAGTTTTTGATTTTTAATTATATTTATTTTTCTTATATTTTTAATAAAAAATATAGTAATTTAATCACATTTAACATTTTTCTTTGAAAAAGAAAATACATTTAAATCTCAAAAAAATTTAAAATTAAATTCTAAAAATAAAGATTTTGAAATTGATGAAAATAAGAAATTTCATAGAGTAATGACTACTAATCCTGATAAAGAAATTCAATTATCCTTTTTTTTAGAAAAAACAATGGGAATGCCAAAAGGACATTTTTATGTCTCTGGTAATCATAAAGATTTAGGTGATTGGGAAATTAAAAAAGCTTTAAGATTAAAAACTAAAAAAAGAAATGGAAAAGATTTTTATTGTGGTTATATCATTGTTAAAAAAAATAATTTTCCTTTAGAATATAAATATTTTATAAAAATAAAAAAAGGAGAAATAGTTTGGATTGGAAAAGCATTTGAAAATTATATAGCATCAGAAGAAGTATTTAATTTTATGTTTACAATGAGACAAAAAAGAACTTCAATATTAATGTTAAATACATATTGTATATCAGAAATATTAAATTATGGTAATTCATGGAATAATAGAAAAGAATATATAATTCCATTTATTTTAAAAGGAGGTTCAGATATAATTTTATTTCAAGATATAAATAGATTAAAATATCATTTTATTCATCATAGAATTGATGCAATATATGAATTTATTGGAGTTGATAAAGAAGATTATGATAATAATCAATATAATTTAATTGCTTATAATAAAAAAAATATACTTTAAATAATTGGGGTATTTTTTGGTTAAGTAGTACTCCTTGGTGTTCCTCAGAGTAATGATTTAAACAATCAATTTCCTAATATTGTATTTGGGCTTCTTTAAAAAAATTAGATGAATATAGTTCATTATATTTTAATGTTAAATTAGATAAAAAAAATTATGATAATTATCATCAAATTATTAATATTCTTTTAAAAGAAATTAAGAAAGTTATGGATAATAATAAAGAAGATTATTTTATTTTTTTAGGAGTTACTTTTTATATTAAAGATAATGTTGAAGATATAATAAATAAAATTATTAATTTTGGATTTACTGAAATTCCTTTTTGTAATACTTATCATGGATTAAATGGAGATGAACAAAAAAAGAATGATTATTTGTTTTATATTGATAGAACTTAAAGTATCAAAATTTCTCATTTTTCTACTTATACAAAAGAAAGTATTATTAGTAGAAGTAAAAAAATCTTTATTAGGGATCATTATCCTATTAAAATTGAATATTACAAAAATTATATAGACTAATTCATTAATTAATTTTAAATTATATCATTATTTTTTATAATCTAATTCTTATTCATTTCTTTATATTTATTTTTTTTTAAATAATAACAAAATATAATCTCAATTATTTTTAATTTTTGATTTTCTTTTTAAATAAAACCCTTAAATAAATATCTTTAGATTTTATTCCTAAAAATGACTAAAAATAAAGAATTTAAAATATAAAAACTTATAAACATGAAATGAATTAAAGATTTTAAAAACCTTTATTCCTTTAAACTAATTAATTTAAAAATTTGATTTTATAATAACACTTTAATTTCTTATTATAACTAAAATTTAACAAAATTTAAAATTATGATTAAATATAATTAAATAATATGAAAAGTTGTTTATTAATTTTTAGTTTAAGTAGATTAATTTTTATGATTTATATGAATTTAATTTATAGAACAGGTTTTGTTTCAAAGAGAGATTATTCTCAAGAATTAATGACAGAAACAAATTATGAAGGAATAAATTTTATTGAAAAAATATTATTAAAATTATTAACTTATTTTTCATGTTATGATGCAATTCACTTTAATTATATTGCAAGTAAAGGTTATACTAATGATCGTTTATTTGCTTTTTTTCCTTTTTTTCCTTATTTAACAAGATTTATATCTAATATATTTAGTTTTATTTCTTTTAAAAATTTTTATACTCCTTATATTTTATCTGGATTCTTATTTTCTAATTTTTTATGTTTATTAAATTCTTTTTTATTAAAGAAATTAATATTTGAATTAACTTCTTCCAAAACTAAATCTAATATTGCTTCTTTTTTATTTTTAATTAATCCAGGAAGTATATTTTATATGTCTGTTTATTCTGAAAATTTATATTTTACTTTAGAATTAATTATAATATTGATTTTATTAAAAAATAAAAATACATTATGGGAATTTATTCTACTTATTATTTTATTTATTTGTTTTTTATTAACAAGATCAAATGCAGTTACATGTCTTTCTTTTATTATAATTCCTATTTTTCATAAAATATTTGAAAAAACAAATATTGAAAAATTATTTAATAATTCATTTCTTCATAATATAAAAAGTATATTGATATTGATAAAAAATAATTTCTTATTTATAATCAAATATTTTATTTTTATTATAATTGTCTAACTTTTATTTGGATGATAAAATTTAGACCACAAGTGTTATTATGTAATTATATAAATAAAAGAATAAATTTGAATGAATATTATTATAAAATATATTATGATTTTTGTAACAATTTAACAAATAATAAAGTTATAAATTTTTATAATTATATTCAAAAAGAATATTGGGGTGTTAAATTTTTAAATCAATATCAAATTAAAAAAATAAATATTTTAATATTTAGTTTTCCTATGAATTTAATTGGCTTTTTCATTATTTACAAATCATATAAAAGTTTTGATTTTCATGCTTTAATATTTAAACTAAATTTATATGAATTTTTCTTTAATAAAAAAATAAATGATAAAAATAATATTAAAGAAAAAGCATTTATATTAGGAGGTTATATTAATTTTTCTAGACTTATATGTAACAATATTATTAATTGCTTATATTGGAATATGTAATCGTTTATATACAGGACATCCTTTAATATATTATTGGATTTCAAATGAGGTTTATGAATATATTAAAGAAGGAAAAAATAAAAAAGGATTTTTAATATTATTACATTTTATCACATTTTCTTTATTTTATTGCATTTTACATGTTGGAGGTTATAATGGGGAATAAAATTTAAATTTCTTCTAATTATATAATATTAAAAATTTATTTCTTAATCTTTATTATAATTTCTTCAATTTATATTCATTTATATATTTAGAATAATTTATAAAATTATTTAAAATATTATTTATTTTTTAAAAAAATAAAAAGATTATTAAAAAAAAAATTAAATTAAATAAACAATATATTCTTTTGGGGATTGGGGATTGGGGATTGGGGATTGGGGATTGGGGATTGGGCCCAAT
>JAEEGI010029275.1_pt1 | contig 10421 bp, 7 predicted proteins | sample 8958751 | NCBI WGS metagenome assembly JAEEGI01 (sample SAMN16246545, study PRJNA631951) | gut metagenome | biome: gut microbiome; feature: rumen; material: KS-attached | host: Bos | place: Iran: Karaj | collected 2018-10 | reverse complement strand
AAATAACCTCCAATAATATTAATATAACATATAAATTTATTAATTTGACCTCTATATAAATATACATGAAAATTCAATTCTTTTCCTTTTCCTATTAAAGTTATTTTTTCTACATAATATCTAAAATTAATTTTTTTTTAATTTTATATTTTAAAATATTATTATCAATTTTAATTTTCATATCTTCAATAATAATTTCATTAATAATATTATTATCCTTTTGATAATCATTTATTATAATGAAAATATAAGTTTCTTCTATTTTATTAATATATGAAGTGATTGTTGATTCTATATTATTTCCTTTTTTAATAAAATTTCTAAAATATATTATTCCATTTGTACTTATATTTTTCATTTAAATTTCATTTAAATTTAATTTGACTGTAAATCCTTCTTTTACATTAATTGACTTTTCTTCAAAAGAAAAACTTATTACTATAATAAATTGTTGTAGAGCTTCATAAGTTGTAATTTCATTCCCTATTTTTTATTTATATATTATTTCTTATTTACCAAATATAATTTAACTATTATCGAACCTAAAGAAGAATATTCATTTTTTTCTTTAATATAAAATTAAAATTTACATTTATATTATAATTGTATAATCTTTAATTAAATTTATAATATTATATATAAAGTTTTTAATAAACAATATAAATTTAAATATTTTCTGGTTAAAATTTTAATAAAAACCCTATTAATGCAAGTAAGATGAATAGTAAATTAAATGAAAAACATTTATTGAGATTCAAAATATTTTTAAAATGAATTAAGAGTTTTAATCTATTTTGTTTAATAAATAATAAAATCATATTCTAATAAAAAAGAAAAAAACAATAATCAATATTTTGAAAAAAATCAAATATAATAATATTCATGAAAAACCGGAAAAACAAATATTAATTAAAAATGATTTTTTTAAAAATAATAAAAAAATGGAAGGTTTTGAAAATTTGGAAGAAATAAATCTCTCCAAATCTCAACAATTATTTAGTAAAAATTTTTTAAAGGCATCCCAAAAGATAGAAAAGAAAAATAAAGAAACTCAAAAGAAAGAATCTTTCAATTTTCTTCCACCAAAAGATGAATCCAAATATACATTAAAAGAAGGAACAAATATAGTAGAAGGAATATTAGTACAAAAATTTTTATTTAATGGTGAACATTCAAAATTTTATTTAGGTTATATAGAGCAATTAAACACAACAATAATGATAAAAAGTTTTGATTATTCAATGCAAGATGATAATTTTTTTGAAACTTTATCAGAAATAATAGAAAATATTCAAAATCTTTCTCATCCAAATTTATTAAGTTATTTTGATGTTGAAATAGTTAAAAATGGAAGTACAGGAATAATATTAATGGAAAATTTTGAAAATTCAATTTCTTTAGAAAAATATTTTAAATTATATAATAGTCAAAATCCCAAATCAAAAGGTTTAAATATAAATCATATAAAAATAATAATGAAAGGAATATTAAATGGTTTAAGTTACTTACATCAGAATGATGTATATCATTCAGAATTAAATTTAAAAAATATTTTAATATCAAAAAATGATATTTCAAATGTAAAAATAATAAATTATTCAATAAAAGCTAATAAAGAATTAATTCAAAATAATCCTTATTATTCTTCTCCAATAATAGCATTTAATAAAAGACCAAGTTATGAAGATGATATTTGGAGTATAGGATGTATATTATTTGAATTATTTTGTGGTTATAAGCCTTATTATGATTTAAATGCTTTTAATACAAGATGCTCTTTAGCTCAATATATTACTCCTCTTGAAGAGGCTAATGATGATTTGAAAGATATTTTTTATGATAGGAAAAATAGAGTTGTTTTAGATTTTTTAAATAAATGCTTTAGAACTACTGAAACTACTAGACCTAAAGCTGAAGATTTATTGAAACATAAGTTTTTTAATTAAATATACAATTTTTAATTGAAGAAAAAAAATTATATTTTTTTAGAACTTTTATTTATTATTTAAACATTTCTTTTCATTTTTATTATGTTATCGTTTCTGTTTTTATAATTTTTTTTTATTATATTTTTTTTAGATTTTATTCTATTAATTTTTGGTTAAGGATTTTTATTTTTTTTTTTGATTTTTTCTTATTTTTCAAATAATTTATTTTGCATATAAATAAAATAAGCAATAAAAATAATATTGAGCAAATTACATAAAAATAATTATGTTTTATTCCTCCGAAATTTTCATTATACAAGCAAAAAATAAGAAATATAATTCCTACTCTAATATTTATAATAACTGATAAAATTGTTGAAGAATAATATTTCATAATTTGAACAAAAGAATAATAAGGAATACAACTTGAAACAAAACATTTAAAAATCAAAATCAATAAATTATTTCCGAAAGGAAAATTAAATTCTTCTTTATTCACATTAAAATAATTATATAAAATTATAAAAAAAGGAAAAAAAACAAAAATAAAACAACCAGAATAACCAATTAATTCAATAATATCTATATAATAAAAATATTTATTGATTTTTCTCTTTAAATAAAAAATTAAAATACTAATTATTAGAAGATAACCTGAAATGAAGAATAAAGATTCATGATCATTTTCATAATTAAAAGGTAAAAGAGTAAAATAAGAAATAAAAATAAAACAACAAAATACAATATTGGAAAATATTATTAAAATATTTAATAAAGATAATTTTATTCCTCTTGAAAATAATTTTGGAATTAAAATTAAAATTGAAATTAAACAAGTAGAAATATTATCAAATAAAGGAATTGATTTAATAGAATTATAATTAAATAAAATTTGAGAAATAAAAAATAATAAACCGATAATAATTGCAAATTTGTAAAAAGAAGTATAATAAAAATAAAAAATTTCATAAAATTGTTTTTCCATAAATTCAGAAAAATTATCTTCATATTTTTTAATTAAACTGTTTCTATTTTCTTCATATTCATCATTCTCATTTTTCTTTTTAAACCTAATATTTTTTTTAATACAGTTTACTATAAAAGAAATTGGAATAAAAAAAATAAAAATTGAAGATTGAAAATATGATGAAATTAAAGGATGAAAATTATATGAATTTATTTTAAAAAAAATTGAAGAAATTATTGAACTTGTAAAAAATAATATCATCCATAAAATTCTATTATTTAATTTTTTTTTATAACTTTTTTGTCTCTCATATACTTCTTCCATTAAAAAAAATATTTTAATCAATTAATTAATAGAATTCGGAAAATAAAAAAGAAAAAGAAAAGAAAAGAAAAAATAATGAACAATAAAAAAATACTGTTTTACATTAAAATAATGAAAAAAAATTAAATATAATAATTTCATAAATTTCAATTTTTAATAGCAAAGTCATTTTTCAATAACTCATTCAAAAATTTTTCTTTTAATTTCTTTATTTCTTATATCATTTATATATAAAATGACGTTACTTTGTTATTTACAAACAATTTATATTTTTTTTAAAATTTTTTCATAAAATTAATTATTTGTCAAACTTCCTTTTCTTATTTTTTTTACTTTTGATAAATAAGGATTTTTACAATTAAAATTTACTTCTGTTAATTTTATTTTATCTTTTATTTCTTTATCTTTAATAATATTATTATTTGAACTAGTGTTTTCTATATTTAAAGAGTCTTCAATTTGAGAAAAAATTTTTGTTATAATTTCCCCGCCTATTTCATAACTAATTTTCCTGTTAGACATTTATTTATTTTTTTTTAAATATTTTTTCTAATATATTACCCAAAAACATAAAAAAGAGGAAATATTATTTTAAAAAATATTCCCTTATTTAATTCCTTAATTTAGGTAAAAAGAATTCATAAGAAATTTAATTTTACAATATTGAAATAAAATATTTCTATAGATAATGTTTATATAGATTTAATATCCTTTATTTTTTTTAATTAGATATTTAAATAAAAATTTTAAGAAAATTTATATATTTTTATATACTTTTTCAAATACTTTATGATATTATTTCTGTTATTAAATTATTTGATTCTTCTATTTCATTTATATCAACATCAATATATTTAGGATTAAAATTTTTAATATTTGAAAACAAATTTGATATTTCTTCTTTTGCAGTTATTAAAGCTGAATTTTCAGTTAATTTTAATAAAAAATTATTTGAAGATTTAATAATTAAAAAAACAATTTTTTTATTTATTTCAGATTTTTTTCCTTCATTATCTAATTTTTTCCCTATTTCATCAATTATAATTTTTAAATATTCCAAATATTTTTTATCATAAATATTAATAATAATAACTAAAATTTCTCCAAAAGAAAAAGATTCATTTTTTAAATATCTAAATTTTCTTCCTAATAAATAATTATAATCATAAATTGCAATTTTAGAAATTGAATTTTCATTTTGAATAATTTTTATATTTTTTCTTATTCCAATACAATTATTATTATAGTTTTCAGAAAGTAAATTTGAAATTTTTAAAATGTCAGGATCATTACTTGTTTTTATTATTGAAATATTATATTCTTGAATATTTTTATTATTTGAATCTTTTAATATTTGTAATTTATCTAAAATTCCTTTTTGATAATTATTTTCATCTTTATTTAAATCATCTTCCATTAAAAAAATTTAAAATAAAAAAAATATTTTTTTATTCTTTATTATGAATAATTATTTTGAAAATCAATTTTTAAAAAAAATAAAATAGTTTAAAAAGGAATTATCTTAAGATTTTATAGGTAAAATTTAAGAAATAAGAAAAAGAAAGAAAAATTGATGAATTTAAATTTAAAAATCAAAAAAATATTTTTAAAATTTAATTGTTAATGAAGAAAAAAATATTTATCAAGTTTTAAAAGTATTTATTCTAATTTGGAAAGAAAGATAAAGAAAATAAAAAAGAAATATTAAATTCATTCACAAAATTTATTAAATTAATATTTTTTTAGGTGAAAAAATAAATAGATTAAAAATAAATATATTTAAATAAATTAGAAATTCAAAAGATGTTTTTTTTTTGAATTTTATTTATTTCATAAAAAGCGAAGTATAAAAATTTTTTAAAACAATAATTTTTAACTTTCAATAGATAATCTAAAATTGAGATGTTTATAATAGTTTGAAAAATAATATAATGCTTTATCACCAACAAGGATATTTTTTTTCTTGTCAATCACAATTTTTTTTATTTTATTGTATCAAATAATATATCCTTCCTTTAATCTATCTAACTTACTTAAATTAAAAAAACAATTACACTATAAATTCCTTTATTGATATGATTTAATAATTCTTCATTAAAACAGTTATATAAATATACTTTGTAATTATTTATTATCTTTAATGTGTAAATTCGATGAAATTTATTTTTTTTTAATTTTTTGATTTAAAATGTATATAATTAAATGATATAAAGTCATCTAATTAGATATTTTCAAAATTAAAAATAGAAAAATTCTTTAAATATAAATAATTATTTAATTTTTAAGTAACAAAAATTAAAAATAAAATAAATCTATTTAGAGTCCCACTTTTTGTAAAATATCATCATATGGATAATTTATAGAATTTAAATATTTTTTTCCTTTATTAATAATCAATCTCAACTCATCTACTTTTTCTTTCATATTATTTAAAAGATAATACAATACAATGGTTGTATAAATTGCTTTCTTTTTTTCTTTAATATCATTTTGAGAATTAATATAACTTTCAATTTTATTATATTGTTCTTGAACTGATTTAACAACATCATTAGTAAAATTATTTTCATCCCAAAAGCCTTCAATAATATCTTGTCCCATTAACAAATTACTTAAATAATTTGTATCATTTTTTTCCATTTTCTTTGACATAATCTTTGGATTTAGGTCTTTATGTTTTTCCATTTCCATTGGCATCATATTTTCTTCCATTTCCATTGGCATTTCCATTTGCATAAAATCTATTGCCATTTTTTTTTTTTCCTTTCTCATTGGCATAGCATTCATTTTTTTGTTCATTGGCATAGCATTCATTGCCTTCATTGCCTTTTTCATTGGCATTAAGGATCCTAAAGACATCTTTTTGATCTTTGGCATTGCCCCTTTCGTCATATCGCTCATCATATAGTTTGATGCAAAATTCACACCTATACCCCTATATGCATTATTAGACATGGCCAAAGGAATTGCATTAATATGTTTCAGATAATGTTTATTATTTTGATTTAATTCTACTTTTATTAATTCTCCTTCTGTATTTAAACCTTCTTTCAATAATTCTCCGAATAATGATGTATTTTTTGAAAGAACTTGATATTCTTTTGATAATTTTATTTCATCTTCAATTTTCATATCTTTTTTATTTTTTAATAAATTACTTATTATAATTTTACTTAATTGATCTCCTACTTCTAAACTAATAATTTTATCAACATTGAAATTTTTTTCTACATCTTTTATAGTATCATTTGCTTTTAAATTAATATCAATAGGACCTTCATTTTTATCTGTGGATATAAAAGCATAATTGATAATATCATCTTGATAAGAAATTTCATCTAAAGAAGGCATAATATGAATTTTATTAATTCCTTTAATATCAAAATTAATATTTGTTAGATAAGGTCTTAAACATTTATTTAAAGTATCAATAACAATATGATTTAATTCTTCAATATTAACAACGAAAGAAGAAGAACCTTTTCCTATTTTTCCACATCTTTCAATTAAAATTTTATCAAAATTGTTTCCGATTCCAATAGCTTGAATTCTAAATCTAGAATTATTAGCAGAAATACAATTAATACATTCTTCTCTATCATGAACTTGACCATCAGTTAATAAAAATATATTTTTAGCTAAATTAATATTACTATAACTACCACTTGCAAAAATATCTTTTAAAGGACCAGATATATTAGTTCCTCCCATATTAGCTGATAAATTATTAATTACTTCAATGATATTTTGAACATTTTCTTTATTATATTCAATAGGCTTCTCATTATAATATTTGTATTGTGAACCAAAACCAATTAATTGAAAATATGATTTTGGAGGAAGAGATTGAATAAAAAGAAGAAGAGCTTGTTTAACTAAATTTATAGGTTTTCCACTCATACTTCCACTTTGATCAATTAAAAAAATAAATAAACCAGGAGTATCATTTTCATTATTTTGGAAAGTATTATAATATGAAATTTTATTATCTTCATCAATTTTATCACCAATTGGAATTTCTTTTATTTTATCACTTGAATAAACATAATTACATACATAAGAATATTCTTTTCTTTCAGGATTATATTGACTATAAATCATAGGAGTATTCATTTTTTCAGTTCTAAATAATATATTAAAAAAAGGTTGAATATCATCAGATTTCCTAATAAAAGATTTAGCTTGAATATTTTTATTTTTTATAAAATTAGGTTGAGAAGGTAAAACCATTGGTAGTAAAATTGGTTTAACTGGTCCTGGTTGAATTGGGGGATGAACTGGTATTTTTTTTTTTTGATTTGAGGGAATTTCAAAATCTATTATCGCCTTTAAATTATCATTCTCATATTTTATTGTTGATTTTATATTTTCTTCATCAAGGAAAAATGAAATTAATCTTGTTATTTTTGATGATGTTGTTAAAGTAATTTTACCTTTTATGGTTTTATTATCTGGTTCATTTCTATTCATTTCTTTATATTGAAAAGAAGGATAGTGTTCCATAATTGAAAATTCATATGACATATCATTTGAAGTTAATAATTGAAGAAAAGAAGTTTGTAAAATAATTTTTTCTTTTGGAAGAATATTTCCAATAATTACATTGTAACTATCACCATCTGTATTATAATTTCCGATAAAACCTGTATTTCCAGATGAGATAGAATCATCATATTTTTCTTCTGCTTTTTCTTTTGGAAGAATTTTCGAAATTACGGTTTTTGAACCTATTGTTACTACAAAGTTATTTAATTGGATTTCTTGCTTTATAGGAAAATTTATGCTTAATTCTATTGGATTGGATAAAAGATTTGTGAAATATTGAGTTGCTTGGGTTGAGAGAAAAACTTCATTTGCTTCACAATTTAAAAAAACGGTATTTTCATCTTCATTTGACATTTTTTTAATTATATTTTTATTATAAATTATTGACTTTAATAATAAAAAAAGGAGACTGTAAGTCTAATTAATTCTAAATTAAAATTAAAAAAATATTAATAATAAAAATAATCCTTAAAAAAATAAATAAAGTGACATTGAATAGTGATCTAAATAAAAAAATTGAATGAGGGTTTGATTTTATTGTATATAATATCTTTATCAAAAATAAGAAAATAATGATTTAGGAAAGAAATAAAATGATTAAATTAGTTTTTTTATTTATTTTTGTTAAAATTATAATATAATTTCTATTGTGATAATCCATTTTTAATTATTTTCAAAAATGTTTTGAAGTTTTCACTTTAAAAAACTTAATCGAAATATTCCAGTAAAAGGCTTTTTTTTAATTATATTTAATTTAATTTTTAAATTTTAATTTGTTAAACAGGGTGAATAGTTAAATCAAAAATAAATTTAACGTTTTTTAATCTAAATACTAATCCATTTAGAGGTTTTAAAATGTTATTTCTTTTTTTTACATATCTATAATTCTAAAAGCAAATAAATTGTTATTTTAATCTATATTAATTAATTTGAAAAATGAATTAGTTTTATATAAAGTCTTTTTTATTCAATAATTAATTTGATTAAAACAAAGAAAATAAATTAAATTTAAAGGAAATAATTCATGACATAAAAATTGAGTTGACACTCATTATTATTATAATTATTTTAAATGATAAATCTATAAAAACTTTTTTTATTTTTTTTATTGCAAAAAAAAAATGAAAATAATAAAGGATAAAATCATATCAATTGTTTTATAAATAAATTAAAAATTATTATTTTGCACTTGTTTAAAAAAATATATAATAGGTTTAAAATAAAAATAACTTAATATGTTTCTATATTTTTTATTTAAATGTCAGAAGATAAAATTAATTTAACAGAACCTGGAATTTTTAATTCTTTAATAAATTTAGAAACAAATTCAAATCGAAAATTATTGATTACTGAAAATAATGATGATTTTTTAACATTAGAGTTTATAAAAAATGAGTTTAAATATAAATTGATAAAAATTTTATTTTTTTTTCAAAAACATTTATTCTTTTTTATTTTAATTCAATATATTATAGGTTTTATCTTTTTAGGTTTACCAATTTTAATTTATAAATATAATAATGAAAAATTTCCTCTTTCTTTTTATTTTTTAATATCCAATATAATACTTTTATTATTAATTATATTTTTTTTAGTTTATAGATTATATAATAATAAAAAATATTCAATTTCAAACTATTTAACTTGGGAAAGGAATAATATACTTTTAAATATTGAAATTTCTTTATCCTTTATAATCATATTACTCAGTTTAATATTTTTTTATTTTTTTGAAAAAAAAATAAAGACATTACATATTTTTTTTAGTTCTGAAAATGGAATTTCATGTGATGATGAAGATTTAATTTTTAAATTTTTTCTTTTATTTTATTTTGAAAATCCTAATTCAAAATCTTTTTCCTTAAATTTCGGAAATGAAAGTAAAGATAAAATATTTAAAGAAATTAAAAAATCGATTTTTTATTTTTTAGTTCCTTTCTTTTTTTTTACTTTAATTAAAACTACAAAAAATATTTTCATAAAAAATAAATTTTGTGTAGAAAAAATTATAATTGGGTTTGATATTATTATTGGAATTATTATAATGTTTATAAGTTGGGAAAATATATTTAAAATAAATCTTAAATACGTTGAAATTTTTTTATTTTTGATTTTATTTCTTTTTTATTTACTTTGGGACTTAAAAATTGTAAAGAAAAAATTGTTTAAAAAAAAAGAAAAAAAATTTGGAATTTATATATTACCTTTATATTATATATACTTAAGTTTAATATCAGATTTAATTTTTATTATTGGAATATTTTATGGTTTTATTTCCTTTATTCAATATTTATATTTTTCAATTAATAATAATGAAAATTTTGAAAATATTGTTTCTATTTTTTATAAATTAAAAATTTCAATAATTTTATTGATTAGTGGTAATTGTTTTTATTTTGGAAATAAATTTTTAAGTGTAGTTTTAAATCCAATTGTATTTGAATTTTGTCCTTCATTTTTAAAAAATCAAAATTATATTAAAATAAGGAAAAAACTAAAAAATTCATTCATAGAAGAAAAGAAATCAATCTATGAAATATATAGTTTTAATTAATTTAAAAACATAAAAAAAATTATTTAAAACTTTTATTATCTTTTTTAAAACAAAAATTGGGGATTGGGGATTGGGGATTGGGGATTGGGGATTGGGGATTGGG
>JAEEGI010029271.1_pt1 | contig 10421 bp, 5 predicted proteins | sample 8958751 | NCBI WGS metagenome assembly JAEEGI01 (sample SAMN16246545, study PRJNA631951) | gut metagenome | biome: gut microbiome; feature: rumen; material: KS-attached | host: Bos | place: Iran: Karaj | collected 2018-10 | reverse complement strand
GCAGCATGCGGACGGTGTCCAGGGAGGTGAGCATCACCACATTGTTCTGGGCGGCTACCCGGCGGATGGCTACGCCGTCGCCGTAGTGGACGCCGGAGAGGATGGCCCGGGTGTTGATGACGTAACTCACGTACCCCGCACGAATCGAGTCCAGTATCTCTTCGCTGCCCTCGCTGGGTTTGTGGCGGATCCGGGTGCGGATGCCGTGCTCCCGCAGCACTTCTCCTGTCAGGGTGCTGGCTTCGATGTTGAAGCCCATGTTGTAGAAGCGGCGGATCAGCGGAATGGTTTCTTCCTTGTCTTCGTCTGCCACGCTGACAACGATGGCGCCGTAATTTTTCAGGGTCAGGCCGGAGGCAATGAGGGCCTTGAAGGCGGCCCGGTGCAGCTTATCGTCGTAGCCGATGGCTTCCCCGGTAGACTTCATTTCCGGCGAAAGATAGGCGTCCATGCCCCGGAGTTTGGAGAAAGAGAAGGCGGGACACTTCACATAGTACCGGCTCTTTTCTTTCGGATACCGTTCGGTGATACCCTGTTCCCGCAGGGACACGCCCAAAATAGCCAGGGTGCCGATGTCCGCCAGACTGTAACCGGTGGCCTTGGATAAGAAGGGGACGGTCCGGGAAGACCGTGGGTTTACTTCAATAATATAGACCTGTTCGTTGGCGTCCACGATGAACTGGATGTTGAACAGCCCTTTGATGCCTATGCCCAAACCAAGCTTCTCCGTATAATCCAGTATGGTTTCCTTCACTTTTTCGGACAGGCTGTAGGAAGGATATACGCTGATGGAATCGCCGGAATGGACGCCGGTCCGTTCTACCAGTTCCATGATGCCGGGCACGAACACGTGCTCCCCGTCGCAGACCGCATCCACTTCCACTTCCTTGCCCCGGATGTATTTATCTACCAGCACGGGTTTGTCTTCGTCCACCTCCACCGCGGTTTTCAGATAGTCGTGCATATCCTTTTCCTTGCCCACGATCTGCATGGCCCGGCCGCCCAGCACGAAGCTGGGACGCACCAGGACGGGGTACCCGATGCGGCGGGCCGCTTCCATGCCGGCCTCGATGCTGGTGACAGCTTCGCCCCGAGGCTGGGGAATGTGCAGGGACAGCAGCAGCTTTTCAAACAGGTCCCGGTTCTCCGCCCGGTCGATGGCATCGCAGTCCGTGCCGATAATCTTAACGCCCCGTTCCTTCAGCGGGTCCGCCAGGTTGATGGCCGTCTGTCCGCCTAAAGTGGCAATAACGCCTTCCGGCTGTTCCAGTTCGATGATGTTCATCACGTCTTCCGGGCAGAGTGGCTCGAAGTACAGCTTGTCGGAGCAGGTGTAGTCGGTGGAGACCGTTTCCGGATTGTTGTTGATGATGATGGCTTCATAACCTGCTTTCTGGATGGTCTGCACCGCATGTACTGTGGAGTAATCGAACTCCACCCCCTGGCCGATACGGATAGGACCGGAACCCAGCACTACGATCTTCTTTTTATCCGAAACACGGGACTCGTTTTCTTCTTCGTAGGTAGAATAGAAGTAGGGGATATAGCTTTCGAATTCGGAAGCGCAGGTGTCAATCATTTTATATGTCGGTCTGACATCATTTTGTTGTCTGAAACGATAAATATCTGTTTCCGTTTTGTTCCACAGCAGGCCGATTTCTTTATCGGAAAAGCCGTGTTTCTTGGCTTCCCACAATGTTGTGACGTCATTTTGATGGCGGTTGATTTTCTCTTCCATTGCCACGATTTTCCGGATTTTGCGGAGGAAAAACCGGTCTATGGCTGTCTGTCTTGCAATGCTGTCCACGTCACAGCCCAGACGGAACAGCTGGGCGATGGCGTAGATCCGGTCGTCCGTGCCGATGCGGATGTACGCAAGGAGTTCTTCCCGGCTCATGGTATCGAACTTGCGCAGGTGAATATGAAAGGCGCCGATTTCCAGGGAACGGATGCCTTTCAGCAGGCTTTCCTCAAAGGTCCGGCCGATGCTCATCACTTCCCCGGTGGCTTTCATCTGGGTGGACAGGGCGTTGTTGGCGTCGGCGAATTTATCGAAGGGGAAGCGGGGCAGTTTGGTCACTACGTAATCCAGCGCGGGTTCAAAGGAGGCGGGGGTGTTGGCGATCTGTATCTCGTCCAGGGTCATGCCGATGCCGATTTTGGCGGAGACCCGGGCGATGGGGTAGCCGCTGGCCTTGGAGGCCAGGGCGGAGGAACGGGATACACGGGGGTTGACTTCGATTAAATAATACTGGAAGGAGTTGGGGTCCAGGGCGAACTGGACGTTGCACCCGCCTTCGATTTTCAGCGCCCGGATGATTTTCAGGGCGCTGTCCCGCAGCATGTGGTATTCCTTGTTGGTCAGAGTCTGGGACGGGCAGACCACGATGGAATCCCCGGTGTGGATGCCCACCGGGTCCAGGTTCTCCATGTTGCAGATGGTGATGGCGGTATCGTTTTTATCCCGCATCACTTCGTATTCGATTTCCTTAAAGCCCTTGATGCTTTTCTCAATCAGCACTTCCCGGACGGGAGAAAGCTCCAGGGCGTGTTTCATCAGAGGCACGAACTCTGTTTCGTTGTCCGCAAAGCCGCCGCCGGTGCCACCCAGGGTAAAGGCAGGGCGCAGGATGACCGGGTAACCGATCTTTTCCGCGACGTGCAGGCCGTCTTCCACGGTACCTGCGATATCGGAAGGCAGCACCGGTTCCCCTAAGGACTCACAGAGTTCCTTGAACAGTTCCCGGTCTTCCGCCTGTTCGATGGAACGGCTGTCCGTTCCCAGCAGTTCTACCCGGCACTCGGCCAGGATGCCTTTCTTTTCCAGCTGCATGGCTAGGTTCAGGCCCGTCTGGCCGCCGATGCCCGGCAGGATGGCGTCGGGCCGCTCAAAGCGGATGATCTTGGCAATATATTCCAGGGTCAGGGGTTCCATGTACACTTTATCGGCCATGCTGGTATCGGTCATGATGGTGGCCGGGTTGGAGTTGCAGAGGATGACCTGATAGCCTTCTTCTTTCAGGGCCAGGCAGGCCTGGGTGCCTGCATAGTCAAACTCGGCGGCCTGCCCGATGACGATAGGGCCGGAGCCGATGACGAGTACTTTTTTAATATCTGTTCTTTTAGGCATGGTGCGTACCCCCTTCCTCCATCATGTGGATAAAGCGGTCGAAGAGGTAGGCGCTGTCCTGAGGGCCGGGGGCGCTTTCCGGATGGTACTGGACGCTGAACACCCGGTCTTTTTCGCATTTTACACCTTCTACCGTCTGGTCCAGCAGGTTCACGTGGGTTACCTTCAGGGGCGTATGGGCGAGACTGTCCGTGTCCACCGCGTAGGAATGGTTCTGGGAGGTGATTTCGATTTTGCCCGTCTCCAGATTTTTCACCGGATGGTTGCCGCCCCGGTGCCCGAACTTCAGCTTGTAGGTTCTGGCGCCGTAGGCCAGGGAGATGATCTGGTGGCCCAGGCAGATACCGAAGATGGGAACGGTTCCCAACAGCTGCCGGATCGTTTCGATGGTCTGGGGCACGTCGGTAGGGTCCCCGGGCCCGTTGGAAATGAAGACGCCGTCCGGTTGCAGTGACCGGATCGTTTCTGCCGTGGTATCCCAGGGGACGATTGTCACGCTGCAGCCCCGCTTATTCAGGGAACGGACGATGTTCTGCTTCATGCCGCAGTCGATGGCGGCTACATGGAAACGCGCCTGCTCTGCCGGGAATTCCTCCGGGGTTTTCCGGCTTACCCGGGAAACGGCATCGGTGGGGAGGCTGCTTTCTTTCAACACGTTCAGTCCTTTTTCCCGCGAGGTGGCGGCGTCTGTTATCAGCGCCCTGCGGCTGCCGAAGTCCCGGATGCTCCGGTTCAGTTTGCGTGTGTCCACGCCCCAGACGCCCACAATACCGTATTTCTTCATAACCTCCCCCAGGGTCGCCGCGCTGCGGAAGTTGGAAGGCTCGTCGTTGTATTCCCGTACGATCAGCGCCCCGATACTGGGGTGCGCAGACTCGTAATCCTCTTCCGCCATGCCGTAGTTGCCAATCAGCGGATAGGTCATTACCACGGCCTGATCCGTGTAAGAGGGATCCGAAAGGATCTCCTGATAGCCAACCATAGAAGTATTGAAGACGATTTCCAGCACCTTGTCCCCGGACGTGCCGAAGCCGTAGCCGTAGTACTCCTGCCCGTCTTCCAGAAGGATCTTTCGGTTGAAGTTGATTGCCATAATAGTTGCCTCGATTTCATTTCATTTCTTCCCGGGCCGGTTTCGTTCAGAGAAGAGCTGACAGCCTTCGCTGCAAAATTCATAAAAGCAAAGCCCAACAGTCCGCGGCCCGACAAAATAAAGGCGCCCCTTGCCGTACGCAAAAGGGCACGGCAAAGAACGCCTTTGTTATCTATAGAATTTTAACACTGTCAGTGGGGCTTTGTCAAATAAATCATGAATAAAAATTCATTTTCTGCTTTTCTTTTTTCCCGTTTCCTTTTCGTGTATCTCTGCGCTGGCAATCACGGCTTTGGCTACTGCCTTCAGGGAAAGCCGGCGATCCATGCTGAGCTTTTGCATGGCCTGGAAGGCATCTTTTTCTGTAAATTTATACTGATCCATCAGGATGCCCTTGGCCCGGTCCAGCAGCTTCCGGGTCTCCAGATCGTCCTTTGCCTTGTCCAGTGCGGCGTTTAACCGCTGGAAGGCGGCAAAACGGCTGATGGCGATTTCAATGGCGGGAAACAGTTCTTCTTCCCGGACCGGTTTTACCAAATAGGCGAACACGCCGGAATTGGTTGCTTCCTGTACGATCTCCTGCTGGCTGTAGGCGGTGAGAAGCAGCACCGGGGCCAGTTTTGCTTCCCCGATGAGCTTGGCGGCTTCCAGGCCGTCCATCTCCGGCATTTTCACATCCATGATGACCAGGTCCGGCCGTTCCCGTTCCGCAAGGCTTACCGCGATTTTTCCGTTTTCCGCTTCGCCTGCGACGGTGTGTCCCGCTTCTTCCAGCATTTCCCGCAGGTCCAGGCGCAGCAATGCTTCGTCATCCGCAATCAGTATCTTTAACGGTTTTATCACTCTGACCCCTCCATTACACAATACAACCTCTCCATAACCCAATACGAAACAAATCAGATATTTATATTTCTGGAACGATCTACTTTCTATGTGGTCTGTCTCTGCCGGACTGTAACGCAAGTCTGACTCTGTTTTATCCATTCAATTATATATGGATGACCACCCTGGCCACTGTGCCGCTTCCGTCGGTACGGGGCTCCAGCGTGAACGTTCCCTTTAAATCGGACTGCACGACGGTCTGCACGATCTTGAGGCCCAGGCTTTTGGTTTTCTGCAGATCAAAACCGGCAGGCAGGCCCACGCCGTCATCTGTTACCAGCAGAAGCAACCGGTCGTAATTTTCCTTTTTGGCGCTGCCGGCATAGGGTACAGCTTCTGCTGCCTTGCCCTGGAGTTTTTCCCGGTTCCCTCCGTCTTCCTCCAGCCGACTGATGGTAGCTGTCAGCGTTCCCTTTTTCCGGTTTTCAAACCCGTGCTCCAGCGCGTTTTGCAATAATTCGTTCAGCACCAGGGCCAGGCTGGCCGCCTGCTGGGAGGGAAGCCGCAGGTTATCTGCGGAAAATTTCATTTCCAGTTCCAGGTCCGGCGTTTTCATGCTGCTCATGACCGTGCGGTACACGCCGTTGCCCAGTTCGTTGATGTCCACCAGTTCCGTTCCCTGCCCGGACAGGTACTCGTGTACCAGCGCAATGCTGCTGATCCGGTTGATGGAATCCCGCAGCACGACCTTTGTTTCTTCCGAGGCTGCCCGGCGCTGTTCCAGACGCAACAGGCTGGCGATGGTCTGCAGGTTGTTCTTGACCCGGTGATGGATCTCCCGGATCACCGCAGCCTTTACCCGCAGTTCCTCGTCCTTCAGCTTCAGCTGGGTCACGTCTTCGATAACTACAATGATGCGCTCAATGCTTCCGGCCGCATGCAGCGGGATAAAACGGAAATCCAGGAACAGGCCCTTCTTCTGCAGTTCCTGTTCTTCGGCCGTGCCTGTGTACAAAACGTTGTCGATGCCGTTCCAGTTAATTTCTTCGCTGCTGGTTCGCCGGCCTACCAGGTGCCCGACGCCCAGTACCCGGTAAATATGCCGGGCCGCATTGTTGGCTGCAAGAATCAGCCCGTCCCGGGCATTTACCAGCACCAGTCCGTCGATACTGGACAGGCGGCGGTAGCAGCTGTTAGAGGCATAGTCTGTTTTACTGCCGTGCAGGAAGTCCATGGTGGCGTCCCAGAATACTACGTCGGCTTCCCGGTCTTCAAAGGCGGCGGCGGCGAAGCAGCGGTTGTGCCCGTCGCAGATGGGATAGACCTTCAGCCGGGCGAACTGGCCCGGCGCAACTTCCCGGAACCCTTCGGTGACGGTATTTTCTGTCAGCGCCTGGGTCATCAGCGGTTCATCCGCAGCCCGGGTCATCTCTTCCGGTTCCGTGTTTTCCGAGCGGGTGAGGGGTTCTGCCTGGTCGAAGACGCTTAAAAAGCAAATCTCTCCTCCTGGTTTCGCTTTTCGTTTGCCCGACAGTTTCGCAGCAGAAGCGCAGAGCTGCCGGCTGCGGTCCAGAGGAAGGATCAGTGAAATCTTGGCCTGGGCCAGGTCGGCGGCCAGTCCCAGGTTGCTGCGCATGCCGTCCAGGATATCCCATTGTTCCTGTGTAAGTAATGAAGTCATACTGGTAATACCATCCTGTCCAATGTTTTTACAAGGTTCGTTGTTTATATTATACCATAAATGTCTATGTCCCGGGATGCCGACGGGTTTCATTCCCCACACCAGAAGGGAAACGGTTTTGGTTCCGGTATCTCCATCGGATAGTTGTTGTCAAAGCAGCCGCTGCAGATGGGAAGGCCCTTTACCATTTCCGGCAGGGCTTTCAGGTCCAGATAGCCCAGGGAATCCGCGCCCAGCATCCGGCAGATTCCGTCCATGGAAAGCCGGTTGGCGATCAGTTCCTCTTCAGAGGGGACGTCCGTGCCGAAATAGCAGGGGTGGCGGAAGGGCGGGGAACTGATGCGGACGTGCACTTCGGTGGCGCCGGCTTCTTTCAGCATCTGTACCAGGTTTTTCATGGTGGTGCCCCGGACGATGGAGTCGTCCACCAGTACGATGCGTTTTCCCTTTACCGTTGCGGCCAGCACGCTGAGCTTCAGGTGGACGCCGCTTTCCCGTTCGGCCTGGGAAGGCTTGATGAAGGTTCTGCCGATGTATGAGTTCTTATAAAATGCGAAGCCGAAAGGAATGCCTGACTCTAAGGCAAAGCCTTTGGCGGCAGGCAGACCGGATTCCGGCACACCGGTCACCAGGTCGGCTGCTACGGGGTGGGACCGGGCCAGAGACCGTCCGGCGGCGATACGGGCGTCATATACGTTGATGCCGTCCAGCCTGCTGTCCAGTCGGGCAAAATAGATATATTCAAAGATGCAGTGGGCGCATCTTCCCGTTTGCAGGGAACGGTCCGATTCTATGCCTTTTTCCGACAGGGTTACCATTTCCCCCGGTTCCACATCGCGGATGAATTCCGCATCCACGGCGGACAGGGCGCAGCTTTCCGAAGCCAGTATGTACGCCTGGCCCCGTTTCCCCAGACAAAGAGGCTTTAAGCCGTAGGGATCCCGCAGACCGATCAGTTTCTGGGGACTCATGATGACCAGCGCATAAGACCCGGATAATTTCCGGGCGGTAGCCAGCACCGCTTCCTGTATCGTTTGGGTATGGACGCGTTCTCTGGCAAGGTAAAAGGCGATGACTTCCGAATCGGTGGTGGTGTGGAACACGGCGCCGTTCCGGACCAGCTCCCATTTCAGGTCGGCCGTGTTTACCAGGTTTCCGTTGTGGGCTAACGCCAGCGTCCCTTTTATATAGGAAATGGCCAGCGGCTGGGCGTTCTCCGGACGGGAACCGCCGGTGGTGGAGTAACGCACATGCCCGATGCCCAGATTGCCCGGCAGGCTTTCCAGACTGTTTTCATGGAAGACCTCACTGACCAGCCCGGCGTTCTTGCGGCAGTGATAATTCCCCACCGGTCCGCTCGTATCGGAGGTTACGATGCCGCAGGCTTCCTGTCCCCGGTGCTGCAGCGCCGTGAGCCCGTAATAGATGGAGTGGGCTACACTGCCGCCCTCCGGATCCAAAATACCGAAAACGCCGCATTCTTCTTTCACTTTATCCATGTTGCACGCTTCTTTCTGTCCGAACCGTCCGCAGACTGACAGACTATCCGCCTTGCGGTTTCTGCTGCCTGCAGACGAATTAATCAGCATTTCCCAAAATAAAAAAGCAGGCAAAGACGCGAGGTCTTTGTCTGCTTTGACATCTACAACGATACTTTACCACGGGGCATGCGAAAAGTCAAACTCTCTTTTACAGCGGGTAGTCCTGTAACGCATCGAAGCCCTCTTCCCCGGTGCGGATCTTGATCACGTTGTCAATCGTGGAAACGAAAATCTTCCCATCCCCGTATTTACCGGTGTATAGAACCTGTTTGGCGACTTCGATGATAATACGGGGCGAGATGGCGGAGACCACGATGTCCAGACGGATTTTGGGCAGCAGGCGGGAAACGACGGAGGCGCCCCGGTACATTTCCGCATGGCCTTTCTGCAGGCCGTAGCCGTGTACTTCCGTTACTGTCATGCCGGTGATGCCGATTTTCTCCAGCGCATTTTTCAGAGGCAGGAACCGTTCTTTGGAAGTGATGATGGTGACCAACGAATAGGCATGCCCGTCGGGCGTGACGGGATGCAGCCCGGGAACGGACGGCGCGGTTTCCCGCTGCGGGCTCAGAACCGGATCCGGTTCTGCGGGTATGGCCGATGTAGCAACGATATGTTCCGGCGCCGGCATGAAATCCGCATAGGCAGAAGGAAGGCCGTGTTCTTCAAAGTCCAGCCCGGCAATTTCTTCTTTGGCTGTGACCCGGAGGCCTACGGTGGATTTGATTGTTTTAAATACGATGAACGCTGCAACGGCTACGTACAGAATAACAGAGGCTACGCCGGTGACCTGTGTGAGGAAGAAGTGCGGGTCGCCGCAGTAGAGCCAGCCTTCTTTTTCCGCCAGTAATCCGGTCAGGACGGTCCCCAGGGCGCCGCAGACGCCGTGCACGGAAATGGCGCCTACGGGGTCGTCGATCTTAAGTTTCTGGTCGATGAATTCAATGGAGCAGACAACGGTGATTCCGGCGATGATCCCAATCAGAAAGGCGCCGGGTACGGTCACGAGGTCACAGCCGGCGGTGATGGCGACCAGACCGGCCAACGCGCCGTTCAGGGTCATGGATACATCCGGTTTGCCGTAACGGAACCAGGTAAAAAACATCACGGTACAGGTCGCAATGGCAGCGGCCATGTTGGTGGTCATAAAAATATGGGCTGCGGACAGGATCGCCTCGTCCCCGGTCAGGCTGACAGTGGAGCAACCGTTGAACCCGAACCAGGAAAACCAGAGAATAAATACCCCCAGGGTGGCCAGGGGAAGGCTGTGTCCGGGAATGGCGTTGACAGAACCGTCCGCGTTATATTTGCCGATGCGGGGGCCCAGCAGGTACGCGCCGATGCAGGCGCATACGCCGCCCACCATGTGTACGGCGGTAGAACCGGCAAAATCATGGAAACCCATCTGGGCCAGCCAACCGCCGCCCCAGACCCAGTGGCCGGAAACGGGGTAGATAAATAAACTGATCAGAATGCTGTAAATGCAGTATGAAGAGAACTTGGTCCGTTCTGCCATAGAGCCTGAGACTATGGTAGCTGCAGTGGCGCAAAAAACAGTCTGGAAAATGAGGAAAGCCATGACCGGATACCCCGCGTCTTCCCCTGCCGTGAATTTCGTCACGAAAAAGTCTGGCGTTCCGATGAAGCCACCGATGTCCGTGCCGAACATGAGTCCGAAGCCGACGAACCAGAAAGCCGGTGTACCCAATGCAAAATCCATGACGTTTTTCATGACGATATTACCGGCGTTTTTGGCCCGGGTCAGGCCCGTCTCGCACATGGCAAAGCCCGGCTGCATGAAAAAGACCAGCGCAGCTCCCAGCAGCACCCAGATCGTGTCAGCGGAAGAATAACGCTGGGGTAATGAATCCGCTGCGAAGGCGGAGAACGGTAATGTGCAAAGCCACGTGGCGGCAAAAAGCGTTGCCGCTGTTTTTTTACAGAGTTTTTTCATACGGATCAAGCCCTTTCCCGATACGAAAAAAGGCGCCTGATTGTGAGCAGTTCACAATCAGACGCCGATGTCTCGTACGTTTTGATTTATAAATTTGCAAAAGGTTTGCGCGCTGTTTTCTTTTGCAATTTACAGTTGCATAGTAACACTTTGCTCGAATTTCGTCAAGGATTTTTTAAAAACTGTATCAAAAAATCTCT
>JAEEGI010029270.1_pt1 | contig 10422 bp, 6 predicted proteins | sample 8958751 | NCBI WGS metagenome assembly JAEEGI01 (sample SAMN16246545, study PRJNA631951) | gut metagenome | biome: gut microbiome; feature: rumen; material: KS-attached | host: Bos | place: Iran: Karaj | collected 2018-10 | reverse complement strand
TGTCTCGGGCACGGCTTACTGCGCGGTCCTGCAGGACCTCTCCTATGCAGTACAATGCCATCACAGCTACCGCCTCAGGGTATTCGCCGATGGCGAAGGCACCAAGGCTAGCCACAGTCATTAACAAGAACTCACTGAACAAATCACCTTCACGGGCCTCTTCTATGGCTTCGCGTAGTACGCCCAACCCTGTGGGTAGCCAAGCTGCAGCGTACCAAGCCAGTTTTATCCATCCGTTTTGGAACCATTTAATGCCCATTGAGCTCATGATGATGCCTACAACAAGCATCGCCAATGACAAGACCGGTTTCCACCAGCTCATTTCTTCTTCCTCACGGTGGCCGTTTTCCTGTCCACCACAGCAACTGCAGTCGTGGCTGTGGCAATTTACTTCTTTATGTTCGTGATGGTGTGCCATAATGATTACTCCTTTGTCGTTTTAATGTTTGTGGCGACAAAGTTACGAACTATCTCTTGCAACCGGGTTGCAAAGATCAGTAGAGCAGGCGTGCGATTCGGGCCGATCCGCGTTTTCCAGCGGCAATGCGGGCAAATAATCGGCGTGTGATAGGTCCGACTATCCAGCGCCACTGACGGCTGTTATTGTAGCTGTTTTTCAAGGCGTTGTAGGCTTTTTGGCATAATGGCTTGGCGAGTTCGGGATTGCCCTCATGTTCATACTGAGCGGCAAGCACCATGCGCCGGTATTCTAGTAACCGTTCAAAGCGGGTTTTATGCTTGGCTTTAAGTTGGGAACAGCGCACCTCGTTTTTCATGATGTCAATCACATATTCCCACTCACCGTGACGGCTGTGAAACTCTGTGCCGGTGATGGAGTCGGCACCGTTGTGATTGATGGTGATGCGTGAAGCCCCACACATATAGGCGATGTGAGGATTTGCGAGCAACAGTCTGAGCCCAACTTCCCAGTCGTTCCATCGTGGCAAATCGATGTTCCATCCGTCGGTAGAGGCAAAGAATTCCCGCCTCACGGCATAACGCTGTGTGGCCAACTGTCCGTGTAACAGGTGGTTGGCGAATATGTCGTGGCAATGGAATGGCGCTTGCCGTTGGCTGCCGTCGGGGAATACCAATGTCGACCGGGCACTGATCAGGTCCAGCGCCTTGCCTTTGTCACGTGCCCGTTCAATTATCTTAACATAGGAGGCGACCAGTCCTTCTTCCATTTGGTCATCACTGTCAAAGAAAAGAACCCAGTCACCCGTTGCCTGTTCAAAACCGCGATTGCGCGCGGCACCGGCGGTGTGATGGCCCTCGGTGGTGACCACAATATTGAAATCACCGCTTTGGTGGGCCTGCTTGAAGTCCTCCAGCACTTGCAACGACCCGTCGGTGCTGTCGTTATCCACCAGTACCACTTGCAGTGGACGGTGGGTCTGGGCAAGCACGCTGTCGAGTGTGGCACCCACAACCGAAGCGCGATTATACACGGGTATGATGATGGTGATCTCCATCTGATGGGTTATTAAATTGGGGTAAAGGTACTGCTTTTTTTGATAAACTGCAAAACTTGCTCTAATTTTGGATAAATTAGGCTGCGTTTCGGAAAAGCTCAAATAATATTTGGCTTTTCACTCAACTTGCTCTAATTTTGCATCCGCTATGAAAATCCTCTTCGCTGGTGACGCCAGCAATATGCACAACTGTCTTGCCCAGGAACTGCGGCGAATGGGGCACGATGCAATGGTGGCATCCGACGGCTCTCGTTGGATGAACACCCACCGTGATATTAATTTGTTGCGTCGTCCGGGCCTCCTGGGTTCATTGCGGTATTTGCTTGATGTCAAGCGGGCGTTGCCCCGTATGCAAGGCTATGACATCGTGCAGATAGCTTCGCCCATTTTCTTGAGGCTCCGTCCTCACCGCATCGCTCGCGTGTTTGATTATCTCAAGGCCCACAACAGTCATGTTATCCTATCGGCTTTGGCAACCGACGTCGTATATTATGACGCTTGTCACGATGGGCACACCTTCCGCTACAGTGACTACATGCTTGGCGACGAACCTTCTCCTTATGTCAATTCGTCGGAATATATGGCCCAACAGCAGGACAACTGGCGCAAGCCCTTCATGCGACAGCACAGTGACCACATCCTCAACGGTATAGATGGTGTGGTGGCATGTCTGTATGAGTACTATGCGGCATATAAACCGCTGATGGGGGGGCGTGTTGCCTACGCCGGCATCCCTATTGATACTGAGTCGCTGGCCTTTCGTCCGTTAGATACGGCACCCGACAAAGTGCGCCTATTTATCGGCATCCAGCGTGATCGTCATGTGGTCAAGGGAACAGATCGCCTGCTCGCTGCCATGAAACGAGTGCATGACCGTTATCCAGGCATCACCGAACTTGAGGTTGTTGAAAATCTGCCTTATGACGAGTACACCCGTCGCATGCGTGACTCACACATCATCTTGGACCAGCTCTACAGCTACACCCCCGGTACGAACGCCCTCATTGCCATGGCGCAGGGACTGGTTGCAGTATCGGGCGCTGAGCCTGAGTACTATGACCTGATTGGAGAAGCGGTTAATAAGCCAATCATCAATGTTTCTCCTCTCGTGGAGGGTGATATTGACCAAAAGCTCTCATGGCTGGTTGAACACCGTGACCAGCTGCCGCAGATGGCGCGCGCAAGTCGTGCCTTTGTTGAGAAACACAACGCTGCACCCGTTGTGGCACAGCGTTATCTCGATTATTGGAACAGTATTCTGATGGAGAAAGAAAATTAGGAATTAGAAAAATCTAATTCCTAATCCTTAGTTCCTGATTTTCAGTTCTTAGAAGTATTTGCCGACAGCGGCTTTGAGCCTCGTGGCGTCTTCAACGCGTTCGACAATTTCACCGTTCTTGATGATAAAGGTGGTGGGAATTCCGTTCACATTGTAGCTGCCGATGGTCTGTGAATTGATGCTCATTGGGTCAAATACTGTTATCCAAGGCAGGTTTTGTGCAGCTTGTCGCCATGCCACGTTGTCCTGATCGACACTCACTTGATAAATCTCCAGGCCGCGACTGTGATACTGCTGATAGATATCGTTGAGCAGTTTGTTGAGTTGCGGCGAGATTTCGCTCGTGTAGGCCGTGAAATCCAACAGTACCACGCGGTTGTTGGCAGCCACATCAACCAGATTGCGCTGTTTGCCATTGTTGTCCTGCAGCTTGATGTCGATAATTGCTGCTACAGTAGCATGGACTGTATCATTAGAGGCACTCATGGCGCGACGGCGACGTTGGCCATCGAGCAGCAGATTCACCAGGTAGTTGGTGCGGGGGTCGTTGGGTCTGAACGAGTTGAACGAGTTGGCAACGGCACCGATGATGCGCAGATCGTTATCGTTCATCGGGTCGAACAACGGCTTGCCATCGATGTATTTATTGATGGCATAGTAGGCCACGATACCGCTCGGATCGGCTGCAATCTGGCGGGACAGCTTGTCTTTCCAAGCCTGCAACTCAGCTGCGGTGCCTTTGCCACCGGCAAACTGAATAGCTTCCTTGTCGATCTTCATCACCAGTTCGGCGTGCTCACTGCCAGCGATGGTGTAGTCGTTTGCCATATTAGGGAGTTTGGCATTAACCGTCAAATGGTCTAAGCTGTCGATAGGGAAGCAAATGCTCTGATCATCGAGTCTCAACTGATAGATGGTGGGTACCTCGGGCGCGGTAGCGCTCACGCTGAACTTGCCGTTCTTGCTCACCTTCACGCTGTCGATGATCAACCATTCACCGTTGCTTGATTGTTCGAGCACAAGCACAGTGCTGTCATTGGCGCCCTCGAGGGTGCCGTCAACATGGAATTTATTGCCATCACAAGCGCTCAATGTGGCAATGAGGGTCATCAACAATAGAAATTTCTTCATGTCTATTTTTTGTCTTTAGTTGTTTGTCGTTGTTGATTTCAAAGAATTGGCGTGCGAAATTACACCTTTTTTTGCGCATGGCCAAATCGCCCACACACAAAAAGTACATCAAAGAAAAAGACTCGCCATCACGGCGAGTCTTAGTTCCCAAAAAGCTTTACCTTATGAAAAAAATTATTACCTTCATTTTGTCGGTGCAAAAGTACTGCCAAAAATGCATACAGCATCCAAAAACTGCATTAAAAAAGGTTAATTCTGCCTATTGGGCTATATAAAACAGTGTTTCAGTGAAGTATGATGTCGATGATTGCGGTAATATCGCCAATATTTATTTCATTGTCATCGTTCACATCGCAGCGTGCCAGTGTAGCAGCATCGGCAGGTGCCCCAAGAATAATGTCGATAATTGCTGTGACATCACTGATGTTCACCTCTCCGTCAATGTTCACGTCACCGATTTTATAACTGAACTGGTCGGTAATGTCAGCAACGGTATATTTGTTGGTGGTCGAGGTGATTTCAAGGTAGATGTCTTGATTGATACCGGTCACGTCAACACTCTGGTGACTGCTGTCGCCCTGGTCGAGTACGACATTGAAGGTGTAATCCTCGCTACCGACGTTGAAGGTGCGGTAATAGAAGCGCTGGCCCATGACCATCTTGGTGTCGGTGATTCTCACGCCTGGCCAGCTGTCGCTGATGGCTCCCGTCGAGTCCCATGCATAGATATAGACACTGCTCCAATTGTTGGGCGCGCTCGTCGGGTCCTTGACATAAACTGTAGCTGAGTGGGGTACAAAGCCATGGAAAATGTATTCCCGTTGCACAATATTGCGCACTTTGCCTTCAAAGAGCACACCTGCGGTAAGAACGGTGTTGTCGGTAAAGGTGAGTATTGCTTGCCCTACCGCTTGGCGACTGGTGGCTGTGGGCCTGCTGCCGTCGGTGGTATAAACGATAATGGCATTTTCTTCGCTGGCGGTAATCGTTACGGTGACACTGCCTTCATACCAGCCGCTATCCTTGTTTATTGACAGGGTGGGGGCGGATGAGGAGTAGTTGGTTACCTCGTGGTCCCATGTACTGTCGATGTAGTAGCCATGGTTGCGGTAGGTCAAGTCGCTTGTCTGTTGCCCGTCGGTGACGAATATGATTCCCGTTGGCTCGGTAGTGAGCGTGCCGTCATAGGTCCATTTCCAAATCTTGCGGTTCCCGTTACTGGTGGTTCCCATCAGGGTCATCGTTTGGCCTGGCCAAGTGCCTCCAGTGAAGTTGCTGCTATTGTTCCACACCCAAGTTGTGACACTGCTCACACTCATTCCGGTTTCCAGGAACACACTCATGTCATCTTCCTCGCAACTAGGCTCATAAGGGTCCAGTGTGCTGGGTTGGCTGCTACCGTTGCCTTCACCGTCATTGCTCGACAACTCTTCCTCGGTGCCGTCGTAACTTAATACGTTGCCGTTATTGGCGTTGCTGGTGTACAGATAGGGCCCATCCTCACCGATCTTGCCTGGAGCGGGAGTCAGACTGGTCGAGAGGACATACACGCGCAGGTTGCCCTTACCGCTGCACGATGTGGTCGTCAAGGTGCCGTTGGTCACCGTTTTGACATCGCCCGTCACACAGTCGGTGTAGGTGCCGTTGAGCACTCCAGTGAACGTGGCTGGGCCATTGATGGTCACGAGAGCATAACTGTCGGTCGTGTTATCGGTATATCGACGCTTGAAGGCATAACCTCCCGTCGAGGAACAGCCCGTGGTGCTGTATTGGCCTTTGCGAAGGGCCGGAACGGCCTGGCGGATCCGGTTGAGGCGTTGCAGATGCTTGACCAAGGGCTTGGATAGTGTGGCTGCAAGATTGCCGCTTGCACCGCTAGTCACACCAAAGTCACTTGTTGCCACATTACCCTTGATATAGCCACCATAGTAGGCTCGGCCACTGTCCTTGAGTGAGCCGTTGCCGCCCGGATCAATGGTCTTACCGGCCTTGAACTCGATTTCGCTGCCATAGTACAGGCAAGGGATGCCGCGGAAGGTGAACATCAGCGTCAGGTTCTCGGCCCATTGTGCCGTGCCTTCGTTGAAACGAATATTGTCGTTGGGGCCAGGGCTGTAGTCATGGCTATCGACATACACGACGTTATAGGTCGCATCATTATAGTACTTGTCGCCGTTGACGGCGAGGTTCCATACGCTGGCAATGTTGTGGAACGAGTAGTGAACGGGAAAGTCGATGACATTCAGGCCTGAGGCCCTGCTCACATCTGGCGCATGGTATGTATTGCCATCGAGCACTGCATTGTTAGAAGTGGGCATGGCGCTGCTCGTCTCCGTATTGTTGTCATTATACATCTGCTGGCAGGAACTGATGTTGTCCAGCGTGTTCAGGTCAGTGCTCTCATACACGGCGACACCGTCCCAATAGCTCGGGTTGTCGTTCCAACTGTAGTTCTTGCTCTCGGCCCAGGTGTAGAAGTAGGGGGAGAGAGCCGGCTGGTTGCGGTAGGTGACACTGCCCTGATAACGGGCGCACACCTCGGTGCACATGTAAAAATCAGCCTGATTGAGACGTTTGCTCTTATATTGCTCGCCCAGAGCTTTGAATGCAGGGATATATATCTTGTTGAATGTCAATCTAGAGATGTGGCCTCCTGTGTCAATTCGGAAACCGTCAACACCCATCTTGATGAAGGTACCGTAACAATTGATCAGATAGTCAGCAACAGCGGGATTTTCGGTATTCAGGTCAACGCAGTCGCCTGCAATCTGAGCCCACCACCGTGTGTTGTCGTCCCAGTTGAATTGGCCAAAGTGATGCCAGTAATTATGGGTGTCGTGGTTCTGGTTGTCGGTATTTTTCATCTGTTTCAAGCGGGCGTCATACTGTTGCCCCGATGGCAAGTTCGCATAGTTGGTCGGTAGCTTGCCGCCTACCGAGTCGGTTGTGTAGGGCAACATGCACTCGTTGATCTTGAACTGGTTAGCATTCCAGTCGCGAGTGAAAAGTTTGCACAGATGCTCTTCACCGAAGTTGCCCGTGTGGTTGAGTACCACGTCGAGTAGTACCTTCATGCCTCGGGCATGGGCCTCGTCGATAAGCGTCTGGAACGTCGTGTCGCCACTCTCGTAGCGGTGGTCAACGCGGCCGAAGTTGCGGGCGTGGTATCCGTGATAGTCAAGTCCTGACGCATTTTCGACGATAGGGGTAACCCACACTGCCGTGAAGCCCAACGCCTTGATGTAGTCTAATTTCTCAATCAGGCCTTTGAAGTCGCCGCGCCAACATGGGTCGCCATGGTTGGCTGTTGCGCCATCCCAGCACTGCGCATTATTGCTCGGGTCACCGTCATAGAAGCGAGTCGTAATCACAAAGTAAATGCTCTCGTCGCGGAAGTCATCACGTGGCCCGACAAAGGCTCCCCACGACTCAAGCGCGGTAGCCATCATCACAATCATCAACAACCACCTGAAAATGATTTTTCTACTTTCCATATCGCAATAAAAGATTTGAACACAATAATTGACCCTCAAAGATACAAAAAAAATCTCAATTTACAACTAGGAACAATCAATCTATTGCCCAATCCTCACCCAATATCCTCTATCCGTTGGCACCCCAATTGCCCTCTATGTTCCATAGACGGTGGCGGTGCCACCGCCCACGTGACATGACATTCCTGGAAATGGGGCCGCGGCTGAGCCTCGGAACTGGGGAGCTGGACCTACTGGGCTGGCTGGTCTTGCCCTAGTTGTTGGAGGGAGTGTGGGAGTGTCGTGCGCGGCGGTTAAAATATGTTAACGAATTGATTGGATTCACCTTTGGGATATTTGGTATCTTGTTGTATTTCTTGATGTTAGCGATGAATTCATCGAGTGGGTCATAGTCTGGTTTTGCGAGCGTGCCATTGCTACAGATATCCTTGTTAATGGTATAACGGGCATTGTCATCGCGGACAATGATACCTTGAGCAAGGGCTCCGGCAATCAGGTGACGGTTGCGGTTGAGACGGTTCATGTCATCGTGCCGCTTGTTGAGTCTTGTGAGCAATTCGTCGGGTGTCAGCGCCTCATGTGCTGGTAAGACCGAGGTAAAAATATCTTGTACTGCAGTCACCTCGGCGAAACGAGCCTCGACGGTTGTGTTGTCGGGAATCATTACGACTTCCTGCGGGAAATTCTGATCATTGACCGTGAAAGCGAGCTCGAACTGGTCATCATCACTCACCCCCTTGACGCGCCGGATGAGAGCAGTGGTGCCTCGGTTGGTGATGCGGAAGACATTGTTGGCGATGGGAAAGAGCATCTTGCCGATAAATCCAGCCGTGGCTTTTGCTCTTCCTGTCATATTGTATCCCACGCAAAGCAGAGACGTATCGTAATGGTCGAGCGTTTCCCTGATAGCGAGGTAGAAGTTATTGGCGAGATTCATGCCACACTCGGGAGTGAGATGGTCCAGGTCGTCAATAACCACCAGTGTGGGTTTGAAATCGCGTATGGCTTTGATTATGTGCTGTTGTACTGTTTCGTCGCACTCGTTGAAAGTGCCGATGTCATCGAGGCACATGACCCGGAAGTTGTCGGAATTGACGTTAAAATTGCGCTTGAAGTCATCCACGAAGCCACAAACGGTGTAGAAGGAGTGTACGGAATCAATCCAGAGGACTTTTCCTGGTATGATCTTCTCCTGGGTGTCGTTGTCGTCAGACTGGCCGCTGTCGGCCTGCCGTGCTACCTGCAATGATTTCGCAAAGGGATAGCTGCCGTTGAGGACAGCTGCTGTTATCATCTTAGCCATTGCGTGAGCCCTGCAGTGTGATGCTCCCGTCAGGAATGTGATTTCGTGCCGATGGATGGCTGTGGAACCACATATATTGACGATGGGATGTGGCCTGTAGTTGGCGATGTCTTGATTGTCGATGTTAATGAACAGCGATTCCCACGGGTCAAGGGTATCGGGGATGAGGGGTTGACGGTTGTAATGCATGGTAATTTGTGTTTATATGGTGAATAATTCATTGATTGGGGAGCAAAAATAGCAAAAGCAAGTGCCAAGAGATGGCACATGCCCGTTAATGATTTTGAAGCATTATTGTCTAACGCTGTCTTTCCCTAAGATTACTTGACAGATTTGAGAGCGATTAACTAAGTGGGGTTACACTAATTTTATCGTTCGCCTAAACGGGGTTACTGATGGCTAGCTTATATACTTATCGATGAAGAACTGCCAATTCTTCATTTCTTTGAATGCCAGGGCCATATGTGATGGACTTTACTCTAATTGTTTTCGATAGACGGAATCCAATGTGTTACCATCTTTATTTTTCCAAACAAGCCAGCCGTTATTGCTACTACCAATGCAGAAATCGGCTGCAGTGCTAGGACTTGAGAAAGTCTTGTCTGATTCTAATTCCAGTTTATCTCCGTTGGGGTGAGTATATTCAGCAAGTAGCTTCTCCCGCTTCTCTTTCCAGGTGAATGACGGTACAGAAGATTTCACAAGAATACTACCTTTCAATACGGTAAAACCATTGGAATCATAAAAACCAACGGCATCGCAACCACGTCCTTTGGTATAAAACAGGTGTTCTTCTTTGGGCTTGGTAATCTCAAATATGTTGCAGCCAATGAATGAGGTGAGAAACTTCACATCTTCAAAAAAGCCTTCCATGTCATCTATACGATACTCTGGAAGATTGGGGGCTTTGGGCATTTGCTTGTTTTCATTCAGCACAAAAGCGTTTGATGCTTTAGCCTCAGCGATTGCTCTGAACTCTAAGTATTGCACATCTGCTTTAGTCATGGCGGCATCTTTGGATATAAACAACAAAGCCTTCTGCCAGAAAGCTTTCTTGCTATCGTGGTCTTTTACTCGCTCCCGAAAGTTTTCAGTTTCACCGATATAAGCTTTAGGCTTTGTCGATTCATCTTCACCAAGCAAGATGTAAAGAGCTGGTGTCTGCAACTCTTGCCGATCATTCAGAATTGAAAGATTAGCACGAGGTATCACATACATCTTGCAAATCTTATTGCTGATAAATACATACTGAGTCCCTTTAGGATCTCCATCAATCAAATATGTCGTTACTGTCTTGCCCATAATTACAAATTTTTAATCTCTTGAATAATATCAAATAGTGGTTTAAATTCCTCAAAATCAGAAGCTTTAAAATCCTTTACCATATTTGACATTTCTATCTTTGCTTGAATGGTCATTTTTTGTGCGTAGTCTGACACTAGACCACTAAATGCGTTCTTGGAAACAACATTTTTAAATGCTTGGTCATATTTTTCTTGATTATAAAGATTTTCAATAGTTGCGCTCTTTTCTGTTGGTAAAGTGATAGCATATAGCCCATATTTGTTTTTTTTATTCTTTTCATATTTAACTTGTGTTTGATTACAGCAATCGCGTCCCTCTTGATCATTGTCTAAAATTGCAATTATTTTTCTATTACTAAAATCCACTTCACAAGTTTTTAGGCCTACCATAAATTGTGGGATATTATTTGCCCCACTAAAAAAGAACACATCAAAT
>JAEEGI010029269.1_pt1 | contig 10422 bp, 5 predicted proteins | sample 8958751 | NCBI WGS metagenome assembly JAEEGI01 (sample SAMN16246545, study PRJNA631951) | gut metagenome | biome: gut microbiome; feature: rumen; material: KS-attached | host: Bos | place: Iran: Karaj | collected 2018-10 | reverse complement strand
CTCATCACCTGCCACCTCTATCGTCCGTTCTCCGAGAAGTACTTCTTCGCCGTCCTCCCGAAGAGCGTCCGCAAGATCGCGGTCCTCGACCGCACCAAGGAGCCCGGCGCCGTGGGCGAGCCTCTCTTCACCGACGTCAAGGCCCTCTTCCAGGGCAAGGACAACGTCCAGATCGTGGGCGGCCGCTACGGCCTGTCCTCCAAGGACACCACGCCGGCCCAGATCGTCGCCGTGTTCGACAACCTCGACATGAAGGAGCCCAAGGCCGACTTCACCATCGGCATCGTCGACGACGTCACCTTCAAGTCCCTCCCGATCAAGAGCGAAGTCTCCATCGTGAAGCCCGGCACCACCGAGTGCAAGTTCTACGGTCTCGGTTCCGACGGTACCGTGGGCGCGAACAAGAACACCATCAAGATCATCGGCTCCCACACCGACCTCTACAGCCAGGCCTACTTCGACTACGACTCCAAGAAGTCCGGCGGCTACACCTGCTCGCACCTCCGCTTCGGCGTCCAGCCGATCAAGGCGCCTTATCTGGTGAACACGCCTGACTTCGTGGCCTGCCACGTCCCGTCCTACCTCCGCAAGTATGACGTCCTGAAGGGCATCAAAGAAGGCGGCACCCTGCTGCTGAACAGCCTCTGGGACGAAGAGGAGACCATCAAGAACATCCCGGACAACGCCAAGGCCATCATCGGCCGGAAGCACATCAAGGTCTATATCATCAACGCGACCAAGATCGCCGCTGAAATCGGCCTCGGCAACCGCACGAACACCATCCTCCAGAGCGCCTTCTTCAAGATCACGGGCATCATCCCCTACGAGGATGCCGTCAAGTACATGAAGGACGCCATCGTGAAGTCCTACGGCAAGAAGGGCGAGAACGTGGTGAACATGAACTATGCGGCCGTCGACCGCGGCGGTGAATACACCGAAATCCATATCCCCGCCGAATGGGCCGACATGACCGCCAAGTTCGAGAACCCGAACAAGGACCGTCTGGCTCCCGCCTTCGTCAAGGAGGTCGCCGACATCGTGAACGCCCAGGCCGGCGACACCCTCCCGGTCAGCGCCTTCATGCCTTACGCCGACGGCACCATGCCGGCCGGCACCGCCGCCTTCGAGAAGCGCGGCGTCGCCGTGATGGTTCCGATGTGGGACGCCGACAAGTGTATCCAGTGCAACAGCTGCGCCTTCGTCTGCCCGCACGCCGCCATCCGCCCGTTCCTCCTCACCGACGAAGAGGCCGCCGCCGCTCCCGCCACCGTCAAGATGGCCCAGGGCAAGGCCAATGTCAAGGACTGGAAGTACGCCCTCGCCGTCTCGGTCGACGACTGCACCGGCTGCGGCAACTGCGTGGACGTCTGCCTCGCCAAGGACAAGGCCCTCTCCATGGTCCCGTACATCGCGCACCAGGACGAGCAGGCCAACTTCGACTGGCTCAACAAGAAGGTCGGCTACAAGGAGTATGTGAACAAGTTCGCCAACATGAAGAACTCCCAGTTCGCCCAGCCGCTCTTCGAGTTCTCCGGCGCCTGCGCCGGCTGCGGTGAGACTCCGAACATCAAGACCATCACCCAGCTGTTCGGCGACCACATGATGATCGCCAACGCCACCGGCTGCTCCTCCATCTACGGCGCCTCCTTCCCGGCCAGCCCGTACTGCACCAACGCCGCGGGCCACGGCCCGGCCTGGCAGAACTCCCTGTTCGAGGACTTCTGCGAATTCGGTCTGGGCATGCACCTGGGTTCCGACCGCATCCGCGAAACCGTCGCCAACACCATGAAGCAGGCCCTCGAATGCGACTGCTGCAGCCAGGACATCAAAGCCCTCGCCGCCCAGTGGCTCGAGGCTCCGAAGGATGCCGCCGTCACCCGCGAAGTCGCCGACAAGATCGTCCCGCTCGCCCAGGAATGCGGCTGCGACATCTGCAAGAAACTGGTGGAACTCCAGCACTTCATCCCGTCCCGCAGCCAGTGGATCATCGGTGGTGACGGTGCTTCCTACGACATCGGTTACGGCGGTCTGGACCACGTGCTCGCCAGCGGCGAGAACGTGAACATCCTGGTTCTCGACACCGAGGTGTACTCCAACACCGGCGGCCAGAGCTCCAAGGCCACCCCGGTCGGCGCCATCGCCAAGTTCGCCGCCTCCGGCAAGAAGATCCGCAAGAAGGACCTCGGCATGATGGCCATCAGCTACGGCTACGTATACGTGGCGCAGGTCGCCATGGGTGCCAGCCCGGTGCAGTTCTTCAACGCCATCAAGGAGGCCGAAGCCTACGACGGTCCGTCCCTGATCATCGCCTACTCCCCGTGTATCAACCACGGCCTGAAGGCGGGCATGGGCCTGAGCCAGAAGGAAGAGAAGCTCGCCGTCGACTGCGGCTACTGGCACCTCTACCGCTACAACCCGGCCCTCGAAGGCACGGACAAGAACCCGTTCACCCTCGACTCCAAGGAGCCCGACTGGAGCAAGTTCCAGGACTTCCTCAAGGGTGAGGTCCGCTTCGCGTCCCTGTACAAGATGTTCCCGGAGAGCGCCGACGAACTCCTCTCCAAGACCGAGGAATTCGCCAAGGTCCGCCTGAACACCTACAAGCGCCTTGCCGGCAAGTAGTCCGGTTTCTCCATCCCAAAAGAGGTCGACCTCCACGGTCGGCCTCTTTTTGTTATAAGCAACTGCAAGGTGGACCTACGAGCTACAGTTACGCGAAGCGGGAAGTGAGCCATTGGGCGATGCCGGTGCGGGAGAAGGCATCGGAAACGCGGAGATGGAGGTCCTGCTGAAGGTGCGGAAGCGGGTCGGGATGGAGGATGAGGCCGGAGGCCGCCTGCGAGGGAATGACGCCGACAAGGTTGGAGTTCTCACGGATGAGATGCAGCAATGTGGGGATGGTATCGGAGACGAGGACGGAGCGGGCGTACATATCCTGGCTCACGTACGGGCGGTAGGGCGCCCATACCGCGTAACGGGGTTCTCCCGGGAAATCGGGACCGGCTGTGACAAGGGCGGCCTGGACCGTTCCCACGATGGACCCTGCATCGAAATCAAGCGTTTCCCTGCGCGCGGACGTAAAGAAGTAGAGGTCGGCGTCCATCGATTCGGGAAAAGCCGATTCAGGATAAGTGTCGATGATGAAGCTGGTTGCGGTTACGGCCAGAAGATCCTTCAACAGGTCGGGAAGGAGATGCGAGGCGACGAAGGAAGTCGTGGCGATCCGGACGGGACGGTTCACCGTCATCTTGCCGGCACTGCCGAAGAGGGCATCAGCCGCGTCATACCAATGCAGGATCTTCGCCGCATAGTCCCTGAACACAAAACCTTCGGCCGTGAGCGTCACTTCTCCCCTTTTCCGCTCGAAGAGAGCCTTGCCCACCTGCCTTTCCAGTTCCGCAATGTTCTGGCTCACGGCGGGCTGGGAAACGCCCAGATGCTGTGCGGCCCGGGTGAAACTGCTTTCGGCAGCCACTGTCATGAAAACCCGTAATCTGAAATCGTCCAGCATGATAAGGAATGCTTATACTGCCTGCAAAGTAAGGCATTTCCGGTCTCAATTCCAAATTTATTGAATTTTCCGTAAAGATTATTGTTTTTCAATAAATAATATCTATATTTGTATTTAGAAAGCATTCAAATAAGATGTAGCCTCAGTCCCGTTAACGGGATAAAAGAAATAAAAAAATAATTTGGAAGTATAAAAATTGTTTGTACCTTTGTAGTGTACTAAAAGGCTAATACACAAAAAAGAGACCGTAAGGAACAGAAAGGTGTAGTTTTTGAAGCAATTGGGCGTCTTACGTACGAGACATATTTATTAATCACAGATATGAAGAGATTCTTTATCGCAATCGCAGCGCTCTCGCTCCTGGCCGGCATCCCGGCCATCGCGCAGACGCAGGAAGAGGCCATGCAGCAGATGATGGCCCCCCTCCCCAACGATCCCGCCGTCCGCGTGGGACATCTGGACAACGGACTGACTTATTACATCCGTCACAACGAACTTCCCGCAGGACGTGCGGAATTCTATCTCGCCACTAACGTGGGCGCTATCCAGGAAACTCCTGACCAGGACGGTCTCGCCCACTTCCTCGAGCATATGTGCTTCAACGGCACGCAGCATTTCCCCGACAAGGCCATCCTGGACTATCTCCGTTCCATCGGTGCCGAATTCGGACGGAACATCAACGCCTCCACCGGATTCGAGGAAACCCAGTACATGCTCAACAACATCCCCGTCGAACGCGAATCCGTCGTGGACTCCTGCCTGATGATCCTGTGCGACTACGCCCACTTCGTCATCAACGACCCGGTCGAGATCGACAAGGAGCGCGGTGTCATCATTGAGGAGCGCCGCCAGCGCCGCAATGCCTCCTGGCGTACGATGGAGCGTTCCCTCCCCTACTATTTCAAGGGCACCAAGATGGAGAACTGCACGCTGATCGGTCGTCAGGAGAGCCTGGAGACCTTCAAGCCGGAGAGCCTCCACAACTTTTACGAGACCTGGTACCACCCGGACATGCAGGCCGTCATCGTCGTGGGTGACGTGGACGTGGACCGCACTGAGGCGAAGATCCGGGAGATCTTCTCCATCATCCCCAAGTGCGAAAACCCGAAAGCGAAAGAGCACCTGACCGTCCCGGCCAACGCCGAACCCATCGTGGGCATCATCACGGACCCGGAGACCACCCGTCCGACCATTGAAATGATCTGGCACGGCGAAGCCACGCCCGAATCATTCAATCCCACCCTCATGGGCCAGATGGAAGACTACGTCAAGGCCCTCATCAGCAACATCATGTACGAGCGTTTCTCCGACATCACCTCCAAGCCTGACAGCCCCTACCTCTCTGCCAGTTTCGGCTTCGGCGACCTGATCTACGAAGACATCGAAGCCCAGATGGGTGACGTGGACCTGAAGGAAGACAGCATCCTGGACGGCTTCAAGGCCTTCTACACGGAACTGGAAAGGATGAAACGCTTCGGCTTCACCGACGAAGAAGTGAACCGCGCCAAGACCAACATCCTGAACATCTGCGAGAATGCCGTCAAGCAGGCCTCGACCCGCAAGAACCCGGAATTCATCCGCCCGCTCATCCTCAACTTCTTCGACAATGAGCCTTACATGGAACCGGAGACCGAACTGCAGGTCGTCCAGCAGATCATGGCCGGCATCAATGCCCAGGTCCTGTCGATGGTGATGGCCCAGATGCCCGAGGAGAACCTTATCATCCTATATTCCGGTCCCGAGAAGGAAGGTATCGCCACTCCGACCGAGGAGCAGCTTCTCGCCGCCATCGCCGAAGTGAAGGCTTCCGACATCAAACCGATAGAAGGCGAGGAGATCGCTTCCGAGTTCCTGAATCCGGCCACGCTCAAGGGTTCCAAGTCCAAGAAGGCCCACAAGACCCTCTACGGCGCCACCGAGTGGATGCTCAAGAACGGCGTGAAAGTCATCTTCCTCCCTACCGAGTACGCCAAGGACCAGATCATCTTCGACCTGTTCAAGGACGGTGGCAAGAGCCTCATCTCCGATGCCGACATCGCCTCCTTCGACGACAACATCCTGCAGCTTTTCCAGCAGAACAGCGGTGTCGCCGGCTTCTCTGGCACCCAGGTGTCCAAGATGCTCACCGGCAAGTCCCTGAGTGTCAGCCCGTACATCGAAGATCTCGAGCACGGCATCAGCGGCAACGCCACCCAGAAGGATCTCGAGACTGCTTTCCAGCTGCTCTATCTCTGCTTCACGCAGCCCCGTTTCGACCAGAATGAGTACGACAACGGCATCAACACGATCAAGGCCGTTCTCCCGAACCTCTATGGCCAGCCCAACTACAAGCTCCAGAAAGAGCTTTACAAGGTCCTGTACGGCGAAGGCCCGCGCCATGCGATGATTTCGCAGGAAGTGCTGGACGCCGCCAGCCTGGAAACCCTCGAGAAGAATTTCCGGATGCTGTTCAACGATGCCGCCGGCGCCACCTTCGTAGTGGTGGGTGATATCGACATCGACACCCTGAAACCGCTGGTGGAGAAGTACATCGGATCCCTCCCGAAGGGAAAGAAAGCCCTGAAATGGGCCGATGACGGCACCCGTATCCCGAGAGGACGCATCGAGGATGTCTTCGCCGTGGACATGCAGACGCCCATGAGCACCGTCGTCCAGGTCCACTCCGCCTACCTGCCGTATACCGCCGAGCGCGTCGCCGCCCTGGATGCCATCTCCTACATCATGGATATCCGCTATACGAACTCCCTGCGTGAAGATGAAGGCGGCACCTATGGCGCCAGCACCGTCTACGAATTCAGCCGCCGTCCCGAGGAACGAATCCTGTTCCAGGTGGTCTTCGCCTGCCGTCCGTCCCTTTGCGATAAACTCCGCAGCCTGGCCATCGACGGGATCAACGATCTCTCCGCCAACGGCCCCACTGACGAAGAAGTGTCGAGCGCGATCCTCAATCTCCAGAAGAACATCCCCGAGAACCGTCTCAGGAACTCTTACTGGCAGAGTGCCCTCGAAAGCCACGAGCACTACGGCAACAACCGTGATGCCGAATACGAGGCCGCCGTCAACGCCCTCACCAAAGAGAAGATCCAGAAGGTCCTGCAGGATGTCCTCGCCCAGGGCAACCTCCTCGAGGTCGTGATGAAGCCTGCAAACACCGCCGAAGCGGAATAAACTTAGATGGAGGGGTCATACCCCCTCCATTTACAAAAACTCCCGGCCTCGCAAGAGGTCGGGAGCTCTTTTTTAAGCGTTGATCTTACTCACCGGGAGCGATGGCCTCAGCCGGGCAGACGCCGGCGCAGGTGCCGCAGTCGATGCAGATGTTCGGGTCGATGCTGTAGACATCGCCTTCGTTGATGGCGCCGGTAGGGCATTCACCCTGGCAGGTACCGCAAGCCATGCAGAGGTCGGGATTGATTACGTAAGCCATAGTTTAAAACCTTTAAATTGTTGTAGTGTCATCCAATTGGTGTGCAAATTTAAGCATTTAATTTGTTTTTCAAACATTCACCCTTAACTTTGTGCCATGATGAAAAACGTATTATACTGCGCCCTCGCCCTGGCCGCCGTCTGCGGTTGCAGGAACGCCAGCAGCGCCGAGGTGAAGAACGCTTTGCAAAACCTGAGCCAGACCGTGGAAGAGCCTACGATGGCCCTCGCTCCGGACGAAAGCACGGACGATGCCGTCCAGGTGGGCGACGTCGTGGAGTTCGACAAGACGGTCCACGATTTCGGGGATATCAGCGTGGACGACGGGCCGCAGAGCTGTACCTTCAAGGTCAAGAACATCGGCAAGGAGCCCATCGCCATTTACGAGGTCGTCACCTCCTGCGGCTGCACCGACGCCCAGTGGACGCGGGAACCGCTCCAGCCGGGCAAGACCGGTACCATCTCCGCCACTTACAAGAACGAGGATGGTCCCATCCCCTTTGACAAGACCCTCACCGTATACATAGCCGGCGTCAACAAGCCCATCATCCTCCGCCTCCGCGGAATGGTCCACGAAAAGAAGAAATCCGTCGCCGAACTGTACGGTGCCCAGAAACTCGGAGCCCTCGGCCTCAAATCCCTGGATTACAAGGTGCCGAACGTCCTCCAAGGCGAATCGTCCTCCGACGAGGCCAAGGTCGCCAACCTCGGGAAACAGCCCCTGAAGGTCACCTTCACGGACGTCTCCCCCAACCTGACCGTCGAGACGGTTCCCCAGACCATCCCGGCCGGCGAAACGGCCGCCCTTCGTTTCACGGTCAAAGCGAACCCTTCCATCTGGGGAAAGCACACCTACTATGCAACGCCCGTCCTGAACGGGAAGAAGGCCTCCAAACCGCTCTCTTTCACCGCGTTAACCCGTGGGAACTTCGCCGACTGGACCCCTGAGCAGCGGAAGGAATCCGCCCAGTGCATCTTTGACGAGAGCACGGTTTCCTTCGGAACGCTCAAAGCCGGAACGCCCGCCGAGGCGGAATTCACCTTCACCAACAAGGGCAAGTCCCCCTTGAAATTCTACAGCCTGGATGCCGACACGGAAGGAATCACCGCCGCCCTTCCCGGAGACACCCCGGCACAGAAAAAAGGAAGCATCCGCGTGAAGCTGGATACTTCCTCCCTTCCGAAAGGCGAGACGGTCATCATGATCACCGTCACCACCAACTGTCCGGCCCGACCGCTGATCAACCTTTTCCTCGTCGGGCTGCTCCAATAGTTACTTTTTCCTGAAAGAAACCTCCTCGACGGTTTCCTTGCCGTTTTGGTCCGTCACCGTAATCGTGAAGACATTCAGTGACGCGCCGGACATGTCGTACTTCCAGTCATACATGAACCCAAAGTCGAGCAAGGCGCGGTCCTTGCCGGAGATGTCAGCCGAAGCCGGGAAAAAGCCCTTGAAACCATCGGCCACCTTCGCATCACCGACCAGGTCGATGAGGGTGACGGAGCCCGTCGTACGGTTCTTCACCTTCGAGGTCACCGCAGGGTCGGCACCGTCTTCCAGTTGCACCTTCAACCCTTCGATCTTGCCGGGGGCCAGGATCTCAATCTTGCTTTCGATGGCATCGGCATCCAGGTCCACTTCCCCGAAAGACGCGTTCTTCGCCCAGGTGATGGACGGGCCGGCGGTGTAATGGAACCTGGCCGTCTTGGAATTCGTGCCACCGGTCTGGTCCGTGACCCGGATCTCGATCGAGAACGAAGAATTGTTGTCAACAACCTGTCCTTTGGTCAGGGCCTCGAGGATTTTCTTCAGGTCCAGGACCACCTGGTCCCGGTTCTTGAGGGGTGCGCCGGCCGTCATCCCGAGATCACGCAGGAAGGAGACACAGGCGTCATCGGAAACGAGGTTCATGACTGCACTGGAGGAACTGCTCCCCTTGTTGCTGCCGATGGAGATGTATTGGTTCGCCAGGAGATAGTACTGGCCGATTCCCAGCACAAGGGAAAGGTCCTGGAACTTGCCGGGGGCCGTAACGGTCACCTTCGCATCCAGGGCGGGCGTGAGTTCTTTGGTCTCGAAGTTGCTGTTGGATTCCCAAGTCACATTGGGCTTGAGCGGATCAATCTTTTCCTTTTTGCAGCCCGCGAGGAACAGGACCGGGAGGGCCGCAACGAGAAGCATCAGTCTTTTCATCTTCAGTAATTTTAATTCAGACTGCTAATTTACACATTTTCCGGGATATGGGCAAGAGTTGAAATTATCGGGATAATTCCGTATCTTTGCAAGATAGTGAACAAAGGAAGGTATGGCAGAGCAGAATCAGCATAACACGGGCTACAACGACGGTTCCATCGTCACCCTCGAATGGTATGAGCACATTCGCAGGCGCTCCGGAATGTACATCGGAAGGCTCGGAAACGGCGACCGGCAGGGCGACGGCATCTACGTCCTCCTGAAGGAAGTCATCGACAATTCGGTGGACGAATTCTCCATGGGCTTCGGCAAGCGCATCGACATCACCATCGAGGACAATACCGTCACCGTGCGCGACTTCGGACGCGGCATTCCCCTCGGGAAGGTCGTGGACGCCACTTCCAAGCTCAACACCGGCGGCAAGTTCGACACCGCCTCCTTCCAGAAATCCGTGGGTATGAACGGTGTCGGCACCAAGGCCGTGAACGCGATGTCCTCCGATTTCTGGGTGGAATCCTTCCGCGACGGCCAGGGCTCTTTCGCCCACTATTCCCGGGGCATCCTGCTGGACAGCGGACTCCGCGAAACCACCGAGAAGAACGGCACCATCATCCGCTTCACTCCGGACGACCAGATGTTCGAGGGTTATTCCTTCCACATGGACATCGTGGAAACGATGGTCAAGAACTACTCCTACTTGAAGAAAGGCCTTACCCTCGTCCTGAACGGAGTCCCTTACAAGAGCGAGAACGGCCTGCTGGACCTGGTGACGGAGAACATGGCGGAGACCCCGCTTTATCCGCTGATCCACATCGAAGGCGAGGATATCGAGATCGTCCTTACCCACGGCAACAGCTACGGTGAGAACATCTCCTCCTTCGTCAACGGCCAGAACACCCGCGACGGCGGCACCCATCTCGCGGCCTACCGCGAGGCTATTGCCAAGACTTTCAAGGACTTCTTCAAGAAGGACTACAAGCCGGAGGATGTCCGTCAGGGTGTCGTTGGCGCCATCGCCATCCAGATCCAGGAACCGATCTTCGAAGGCCAGACCAAGACCAAGCTGGGATCCACCTACATGTGGGAAACCCAGGTGAAGAATCCGGACGGGAGCACCGCCACGGACCGCGGCCCCACCATCCGCAGCTTCATCAACGACTTCGTCTCCAAGAACCTGGACAATTACCTCCATATGCATATGGACATTGTCCCGACGATCGAGAAGAAGATCAAGGATTCCCAGGCCGAACGCGAGGAGATCGCCGGCATCCAGAAAAAGACGCGGGAGCGG
>JAEEGI010029266.1_pt1 | contig 10422 bp, 9 predicted proteins | sample 8958751 | NCBI WGS metagenome assembly JAEEGI01 (sample SAMN16246545, study PRJNA631951) | gut metagenome | biome: gut microbiome; feature: rumen; material: KS-attached | host: Bos | place: Iran: Karaj | collected 2018-10 | reverse complement strand
ACAAGAAGGCGAAGGCGAAGCTGAAACAGTTCAACTACAACGACCTGCTGCCCGACGGGGTGCTGAAAGGCTGCTGCCACAGCGCCTCGACCTTCGCCCACGACATCGACTGCGGCAAGGAGGAGGCATGCAGGGAGATCGCCCAACGACTGCTGGCGAAGAAGGACGAGATCGGCCTGCTGGAACTGACGGTGTCGAGCGGATGGGGACTGCACGCCGTGTGCCGGCGGGAGCCGGGGAAGACAATCTTAGAGAACCAGGTGAGACTGGCGACGGTGACCGAGACGGAGATGGACACGAGCGCCCACGACCAGCCACGGGTGATGTACACAGGGCCTGCGACGGATGATGTGCTGCTGTATCTGGACGATGCCATCTTCGAGGAGGGGCTGACGGAGGAAGAGAGCGCCAAAGAGTATGCAAGGCTGAAGGAGCGTGAGAAGCAGGGCAAGGAGGATGTGCCGAAAGGCGCGAAAAAAGCGAACAAACACTATCGGCCGTGGGAAGAAGCATCGGACAAACAGCATCGGACGAATATAAAAGCATCGGACAAACACGGACTAACACGGACTAATAATTCCGATGCAGAAAAAGAAGTCCGAGACAGTCCGAGACAGTCCGATGCTGAAAAAGAAGTCCGAGACAGTCCGAGACAGTCCGATGCAGAAAAAGAAGTCCGAGACAGTCCGAGACAGTCCGATGCTGAAAAAACCTTCCGGGGCGTGCCGTATAGTGAGATTATTGCAGAATGGTGGCGCAGGAACGGCGGAGAGCCGCAGGAGGGAGAAAGGAACGTGAAGCTGTATCAGCTGGCGGTGAACCTCAGGGCCATCTGCGACAACAGTCCGCAACTGCTCATGCAGGTGATGCCACGGCTGGAACTCGACGAACAGGAAATGCAGGGCATCGTGGAGTCGGCCTGCAAGGAACCGCCCAAAGGCATCAGCAAAATGATGCAAGGGATTGTGGCGAAACTTCTTCCAGAGGCGGTTCAGGCCACCCCTAGCCCCTCCTACTCTGGAGGGGAAATCGACACCCTGCTGTGGAAATGGGGCGAGCAGATAGAGGCGATGATGGAGGATTATCCGCTGATCCGTGATATCTGCAAGGGACTGAAAAGGAACCAGTATCCGGCGGCGCTGTTCGTGGGCGGCGGCCTGATGATGACCTTGATGACAAGGTGTACGTACAGGTTCTACCACCGTCCGGAGGAGCTGAGAAGACTGAACAACTCGACGCTGATCATCGGCGACCCTGCGAGTGGAAAGTCGTTCGCCACGAGGCTGTTCAAACTATTGGCTGCACCCATCGTCGCGGCCGACAAGAAGGGCAAGGAAGCCATCAACGCCTATCGCGAGGAGATGAAGACGAAGGGTGCGAACAAGGAGAAGCCCAAGAAGCCGAAGGTGGTGGTCAGGGTGCATCCGGCAAGAACCTCCAATGCCCAGTTCATCCAGGACATGGTGAATGCGGTGGAGATTGTCGATGGCGTGGAGATGCAACTGCACATGCTCACCTTCGACACGGAGCTCGACAACACCGTGACGGTGCAGAAGGGCGGCTCGTGGATCGACAAGCAATCGATGGAGCTGAAAGCCTTCCATAACGAGGAAGACGGACAGGCCTATTCGAACGTAGACTCGATCTTCCAGGACTTCTTTGTAACGTGGAATTTTATTTACACCGGCACGCCTATCGCCCTGAAGAAGAAGGTGAACGAGCAGAACTTCGGAAGCGGCCTGGCCACGCGTCTGACCTGCATCCCGCTGCCTGCAACGAACTTTGAGATGATGGAGCGCGAGGAACGTCTGGACTTCGCGAGTGACGAACGGCTCAAGACCTGGGCATTCAAACTCGACAGGATGAAGGGTGAGTTGTCTGTTCAGAAGCTCGTCGATGAACTCTATGACTGGACGGCGCGCCGTATGGAGGACGCCAAGGAGAACGACTCGAGGGCAGACGAGATGCTGCTGAAGCGCTGCGCCTACCACGGTCTGAACTTCGCCACGCCGTTTATCGTGATGCGCCACTGGGACCAGATGCATCAGGACGGTGACTACTGGTGCGGGGAGTTCGAGACGGACGATGTGGACTGGCGGCTGGCCGAGCTGCTGACGAATATCCAGTATGCCTGTCAGCGTCACTATTTCGGTGCCCTGGCAGAGACCTACTTCGACAACAAGACGCGTGAGGCATCCATCAACGTGCAGCGTCGGCAGAAGACCATCGAGGCGTTCTCACGGCTGCCGGAGGAGTTCACCAATGAGGATGTGATGCGGTGCTTCAACCTGAGCAGTGCCGGGGCAGCCCGCAGTAAGACACGTCGGCTGATGAAGGATCACCTGATCGAGAAGACGGCCGATGAGACAGCGGAGGGCACCCAGATAGCAGTCTATCGGAAGACTGGGAAAATGATGATGTAGCGTGCCACGAGTGCCGCGTGCCATGCGTGCCATTTGGTAAAATAGACAGGAAAAGAAATGCGCCATGGTTACGGATTATTCCGATGCCATGACGCTTGTTTTGGAGGGGAAGAGGTTACTACAGGTCGTTGTAGTTCTGGACATCGAAGGTCGAGGTGCGCATGTCACCCGTCTCGAAGCCCTTCTTCAGCCAACGCTTGCGCTGGTCACTGGTACCGTGAGTGAACGACTCTGGAGTAGCACGGCCCTGGGCCTTCTTCTGCAGCCAGTCGTCGCCGATGGCCTTGGCCAGCTCAAGTCCCTTTTCCAGGTCACCGTACTCCATCGAGTGGTTCATGGCATCCTCGTAGTGGGCCCACACGCCGGCATAGTAGTCGGCCAGCAGCTCCAGGCGGACGCTGATCTTGTTGGCGCTCACCTTATCGGTGGAGTTCATAGCCTGATGGGCCTTCGAGAGGGTACCCGTCAGATATTCCACGTGGTGACCGATCTCATGGGCGATGACGTAGGCATAGGCGAAGGTGTTGCCATCGACGCCCAGCTGGCGCTTCATCTGGGTGAAGAACGACAGGTCGATGTAGAGTTTCTGGTCGCCGGAGCAATAGAAGGGTCCTACGGCTGCCGTCGCATTACCGCAGGCAGAGTTCACCTGATTGGTGAAGAGCACGAGCGTGGGGCTGGTATAGGTTCCTCCCATCTTCTCGAACACGGGTCCCCAGACATCCTCCGTCGAAGCGAGGATCTTCTTGCAGTCGCTGGCCAGAGCCTGTTCCTCCTCCGTGAAGTTCTCCTCGCCAACGGTCTCCGTCCTCTGAGCCATCTGCTCCTGGGCGGCCTGCAGACCTGCTGAGAGGGGATCGCCGCCACTCATCCAGGCGAACAATGCAGCGATGATGACTGCGCCGATACCACCACCGGCCACTGCTTTTCCACTAATTCCTCTGCGGTCTTCCACGTTGGAACTTTCTCTTCTTCCGTCTAATTTCATAATCTTTTGGTTTTTAAGTTTATAATGTTAATGTTCAACTCTCAACTGTCAACTCTCAACTCTCAACTCTCAACTCTCAACTCTCAACTCTCAACTACCTCACCGTCATATGGAAACAGCCCTGTTTCACCTCGTACTTGATGTAGCAGCGTCCCTCCTCCCGCATATCGCGGAGCACTTCGGAGAGCACCCACTTCAGGGTATCGTTACGCACCTCGCGGCGACGAGGGCCGTCAGGATTCTCGACCGTCTTATAGCGATTGTAGCAAATGTCGAAGGTGGTGCCGTAGAGGTGGCAGGAGTTCTCCGTGGCATTGCCGTTCCTGCGGCGCAGCTTCGCCACATCCTCCTGCGAGCGGAGCACGCTGGTGACGATGATCTTATGCAGGGGCACGCCCTTGACATAGAGGCTGTCGAAGAAGGCCTGTCCGATGTCCTGCAGCAATACGGCTGCACGGGGCACGAGATAGGGAATGCTCGAATAAAGCGGATCGACGTGGTAGTAAGGATTGGAGCCCACATAGACGAGCTCCCGTTTGCGCGACTCGGCATCGGCACGGTTCCCCACGGGCGTCACTCCCCATTGGTTGGCAGCCGTCAGCTGCAGACCGTTGGTATCGGGGAAGGCTTCCCGGTAATTGGGAACGGAGCGGATGGGGTTATGGCGGGCCTTGAGAACAGGCTTCGGGGGCACAGCCGCCACGGGCTGGTCGTCCACAGGCGTCACCTCGTGGCCTTTGGCCACCTGAGGGAACATCCATCTGACGCAGGCAAGCACCAGAACGACGGCTACAAACCCTGTCAAATATCTATTTTTGGTCAGTTTCATGAACATTTTCTCTTTTCGGGTACAAAGTTACAAACTTTTTTCGTATCTTTGCAGCCAAAAAGAAAAAAATATTCAGATTGACTGAGAAACATATCATATTAGAGGATATAGACCCCGTAACATTCTATGGGGTTGGCAACGTACATCTCCAGATGCTGCGCTCGCTCTATCCTAAGCTCAGGATAGTAGCCCGCGACAATGTGATACGCATCTTAGGCGACGAGGAACAGATGGCGGCCTTTGAGGAGACGGCCGAGAAACTGCGTCAGCACGTCGTGCGCTTCAATGCCCTGAAGGAAGAGGATATCCTCGACATCGTGAAAGGAGGGCGCGGAGGCAGAGAGATGCCCGACGATGTGGTGTGCTACTCGATGTCGGGCCGCCCCATCAAGGCGCGGACGAAGAACCAGCAACGGCTCATAGAAGCCTATGAGAAGAACGATATGGTGTTCGCCGTGGGGCCTGCCGGCACGGGTAAGACCTACCTCTCAATAGCCCTGGCCGTAAAGGCTCTGAAAGAGAAGACGGCCAAGAAGATCATCCTTTCGCGACCCGCTGTGGAGGCAGGCGAGAAACTAGGTTTCCTGCCCGGCGACATGAAGGACAAGATCGACCCCTACCTGCAGCCGCTCTACGATGCCCTGGAGGACATGCTGCCGCAGGTGAAGTTGCAGGACATGATGGAGAAGCACGTCATACAGATTGCGCCGCTGGCTTTCATGCGAGGCCGTACGCTCAGCGATGCCGTGGTGATTCTCGACGAGGCCCAGAACACGACGCCCGCCCAGATCCGCATGTTCCTCACCCGCATGGGCTGGAATACGAAGATGATCATCACGGGCGACATGACGCAGATCGACCTGCCGAAGAATGCCAAGAGCGGACTCGTCGAGGCGATACATATATTAAACAATGTGGAAGGCATCGGCGTGGTGAACCTTGACCGCTCGGATATCGTGCGCCACAAATTAGTAACGAAAATAGTAAACGCATACGAAGAATATGATAAAAGCATTGACAAAGACGGACTTTAAGTTCGAGGGACAGAAGAGTGTGTATCACGGAAAGGTCCGTGACGTGTACAACATCAACGACAACCTGATGGTAATGGTAGCGACCGACCGTATCTCCGCATTCGATGTGGTGCTGCCCAAGGGTATCCCCTTCAAGGGGCAGGTACTGAACCAGATCGCCGCCAAGTTCCTGGATGCGACGACGGACATCTGCCCGAACTGGAAACTCGCCACACCAGACCCGATGGTGACAGTCGGCCTGAAGTGCGAGGGCTTCCGTGTGGAGATGATCATCCGGAGCATCCTCACGGGTTCTGCCTGGCGTGAGTACAAGAACGGCTGCAGGGAACTCTGCGGCGTGAAGCTGCCCGACGGCATGAAGGAGAACGAGCGGTTCCCCGAGCCCATCATCACCCCGACGACCAAGGCCGACGAGGGTCACGACATGAACATCTCCAAGGAAGAGATCATCGCCCAGGGTCTGGTATCGGCAGAGGACTATGCCGTGATGGAGGACTACACCCGTAAGATCTTCCAGCGCGGACAGGAGATTGCCGCCAAGCGCGGACTGATCCTCGTCGACACGAAATACGAGTTCGGCAAGCGCGACGGCAAGGTATATCTCATCGACGAGATCCACACACCCGACTCCAGCCGTTACTTCTATGCCGACGGCTACGAGGAGAAGCTGGCCAAGGGCGAGCCCCAGCGACAGCTCTCGAAGGAGTTCGTGCGCCAGTGGCTCATCGAGCATGACTTCATGAACGAGCCCGGTCAGGTGATGCCAGAGATCACAGACGAGTACGCCGAGAGCGTCAGCGACCGCTATATCGAGCTCTACGAGCACATCGTGGGTGAGCGCTTTGAGCGTGAGACCAGCGATGATGACATTGCCACACGTATCGAGAAGAACGTCAGCAGCTGGCTGAAAGCGTTTGAGAAGAGGTAATTTCGTTTACAGTTTACGGTTTACAGCTGATTACATAGGAGATGTATAAGCAGGAGGTGATCAAGCCCTATGGCGAGGGCGAGAAGGCGCAGCAGGTGGAGCAGATGTTTGACAACATCGCCCCGTCCTACGACAAGCTGAACCACCGACTGTCGTGGAACATCGACAAGGGCTGGCGCCGCAAGGCCATCAAGCAATTGGCCCCCTATGAACCCAAGACCCTGCTCGACATCGCCACAGGCACAGGCGACTTCGCAATCCTCGCCGCAGAGATGCTCCGACCCGACAAGCTGATCGGGGCCGACATCAGCGAGGGGATGATGGAGATAGGCAGGAAGAAAGTCCGGGAGAAAGGACTGCAGGACATCATCTCCTTCGACAAGGAGGACTGTCTGGCACTCTCCTACCCCGATGCGACCTTCGACGCGGTGACAGCAGCCTTCGGCATTCGTAACTTCGCCGACCTCGACACTGGCCTGCGCGAGATGTGCCGCATATTGAAACCGGGAGGACACCTGAGCATTGTGGAACTGACCTCACCCGTCTCGTTCCCGATGAAGCAGCTCTTCCACGTCTACAGCCACACGGTGCTGCCCGTCTACGGACAACTCATCTCCAAAGACACCAGCGCCTACAGCTACCTGACGAAGACTATCGAGGCCTTCCCTCAGGGAGAGCGGATGACCGATATCCTCCAGAAGGCAGGATTCAGCGAGGCCCGTTTCCAGCGGCTCACCTTCGGCATCTGCACGATGTACTTCGCTACGAAATAGTTGACAGTTTATAGTTTATATTTATGGACAGGTACGGTTTAATTGGTTATCCTTTGGGGCACTCTTTCTCCATCAGCTACTTCAACCAGAAGTTTGCCGACGAGAAGATCAATGCCAAGTACGAGAACTTCGAGATTCCCAGCATCGACATGCTGCCTGAGATCCTCGACAGGAACCCCGATCTTCGGGGATTGAACGTCACGATCCCCTACAAGGAGAAGGTCATTCCCTTCCTCGACTCCCTCTCACCTGAGGCCAGAGCCATTGGAGCCGTCAATGTCATCCGAGTCACACACGAGGGCAGCAATACCATCCTGAAGGGCTACAACAGCGATGTCATCGGCTTCACGCAGAGCATCGAGCCCATGATCGACAAGAAGTGGCACAAGAAAGCACTCATTCTGGGTACGGGCGGTGCATCAAAGGCTATCAGCTACGGACTGAAGTCGCTCGGCATCGAGCCTGTCTACGTGAGCCGTTACGCGCGGCCTGGCACCATCCAGTACAACATGATCACCCCAGAGGTTGTCAAGGAGTACAATGTCATCGTGAACTGCACACCCTTAGGCATGTATCCGAAGACGGAGGAGTGTCCTGACCTGCCCTATGAGGCGATGGACTCGCACACCATCCTCTACGACCTGATCTACAACCCAGACCAGACGCTCTTCATGCGTCGTGGTGCCGAGTACGGTGCCGACGTGAAGAACGGTCTGGAAATGCTCCTCCTGCAGGCCTTCGCCAGCTGGGAATTTTGGCACGGAAAAGAAAAATAAGCAATATGGACAACAGATATATGATGCGCGGCGTGAGTGCTGCAAAAGAAGACGTACACAACGCCATTAAGAACATCGACAAGGGTATCTTCCCGCAGGCATTCTGCAAGATTATCCCTGACATCCTGGGCGGCGACCCAGAGTATTGTAACATCATGCATGCCGACGGCGCCGGCACGAAGTCGGCCCTGGCCTATATGTACTGGAAGGAGACGGGCGACCTCTCCGTATGGAAGGGTATCGCCCAGGATGCCATCGTGATGAACACCGACGACCTGCTCTGCGTGGGTGCTGTCGATAACATCCTTGTTTCCAGCACCATCGGCCGCAACAAGATGCTGGTGCCTGGTGAGGTGATCTCCGCTATCATCAACGGTACTGACGAACTGCTCTCAGAGCTCCGCGAGATGGGTATCGGCATCTGGCCAACAGGCGGCGAGACTGCCGATGTGGGCGACCTCGTGCGCACCATCATCGTCGACTCCACCGTTACCTGCCGCATGAAGCGCAGTGATGTCATCGACAATGCGAACATCCGTCCGGGTGATGTCATCGTGGGTCTCTCCTCCACAGGACAGGCCACCTACGAGAAGCGCTACAACGGCGGTATGGGCTCCAACGGCCTGACCTCCGCCCGTCACGATGTCTTCGCCAAGTATCTGGCAGAGAAATATCCTGAGAGCTTTGATCATGCCGTACCCGACGAACTGGTGTATAGCGGCCAATACAAGTTGACGGATGCCGTCGAGGGCTCGCCTGTGGATGCAGGACAGCTCGTGCTCTCTCCCACCCGCACCTATGCGCCTGTGATCAAGCGGCTACTCGACGAGCTGCGCCCAGAGATTCACGGTATGGTACACTGCACAGGCGGTGCCCAGACAAAGGTTCTCCACTTCGTGAATGATAATTGCCGAGTGATTAAGGACAATATGTTCCCCGTACCCCCGCTCTTCCGAGCCATCCACGAGTGCTCTGGCACCGACTGGAAGGAGATGTATCAGGTGTTCAACATGGGTCATCGCATGGAGATTTATGTGCGTCCAGAGATTGCCGAAAAGGTCATCGATATATCGAAATCTTTTAACATCGACGCCCAGGTAGTCGGCCACATCGAGGAAGGCCCGAAGAGCCTCACCATAAAGAGCGAATTCGGAGAGTTCACCTATTAACTGTCCGCTCGGCCAAAGGCCGCTTGCTACCAACGGGACGCAAGAACTGTCAACTCTCAACTGTCAACTAAAGAAATGGATAATAATAGTATACTACAGAAATTAGACGGCTTGGAGGCTCGCTTCGAGGAGGTGTCGACCCTGATCACCGACCCCGACGTGATTGCCGACCAGAACCGCTTTGTAAAACTCACCAAGGAATACAAGGACCTGGGCGACATCATGGATGCCCGCAAGCGTTACATCGCCTGTCTGAACAGCATCAAGGAGGCTAAGGACATCCTCGCCAACGAGTCTGACCCTGAGATGAAGGAGATGGCCCGAGAGGAACTGGCCACCAACGAAGAGCTTCAACCGAAACTTGAAGAGGAAATCAAGATCGCGCTGATTCCCAAGGACCCCGAGGATGCCAAGAATGTTCAAATGGAGATTCGTGCGGGCACTGGTGGCGACGAGGCCTGTCTCTTCGCAGGCGATCTATTCAAGATGTACAAGAGCTATTGCGAGTCGAAGGGTTGGCAGCTCTCCATCACGAGTGTCAGCGAGGGTGCCGTAGGCGGATTCAAGGAGATCGACTTCGCCGTCTCTGGTGCCGATGTCTATGGTACGCTGAAGTATGAGTCGGGTGTGCATCGAGTACAACGAGTGCCTGCCACAGAGACACAGGGCCGTATGCACACCTCTGCCGCTACCGTTGCCGTACTGCCTGAGGCTGATAAGTTTGAGGTGCACGTGAACGAAGGTGAGATCAAGTGGGATACCTTCCGAAGCTCCGGTGCTGGTGGACAGAACGTGAACAAGGTGGAATCAGGTGTGCGTCTGCGTTATATGTGGAAAAATCCTAACACCGGCGAGACCGAAGAGATTCTCATCGAGTGTACCGAGACGCGCGACCAGCCAAAGAACAAGGAGCGCGCTCTTTCACGCCTCTATACCTTTATCTATGACAAGGAGCATCAGAAGTACATGGACGATATCGCCAGCCGCCGAAAGAGTCTCGTCTCTACGGGCGACCGCTCAGCCAAGATCCGTACCTACAACTTCCCGCAGGGACGTGTGACCGACCATCGTATCGGCTATACCACCCACGACCTGCAGGGATTCCTCGGAGGCGACATCCAGCCCATGATCGACGCCCTCACCGTTGCCGAGAATGCCGAGCGCATGAAAGAAACAGAACTGTAATATGAGCGATAAACTGAAAAAGTTCTGGGCTCCCATGAGAGAGGAGTTCAATAAAGAGCATTTCATCATCAACATCATGGGGGCATTGGGAATTATCCCAAGCGGATGGATTGGCAGAGAACTGGATAACCTCTGGATAAGTTGGGGTGTCTTCTTCCTTTGGTGGGCGCTTGTGGTCCTTATTTACCTGACATATCGTTATCTTAAAAACAAGTAAATCATGAATCGAAAAGAATTAATCCAGCAGATACGCGAGAAGCAGAGCTTCCTCTGCGTTGGTCTCGATACGGATATCGACAAGATTCCGCAATGCATCA
>JAEEGI010029262.1_pt1 | contig 10424 bp, 4 predicted proteins | sample 8958751 | NCBI WGS metagenome assembly JAEEGI01 (sample SAMN16246545, study PRJNA631951) | gut metagenome | biome: gut microbiome; feature: rumen; material: KS-attached | host: Bos | place: Iran: Karaj | collected 2018-10 | reverse complement strand
GGTGTATTGGGCGGTTGCGAAGGAAATCACCAACGGCATCGATGAGACCCACTTCGGACCCGACTTGCCCTGCACCCGGGCCCAGATGGTCACATTCCTGTGGCGGGCGTCGGGCAGCCCGGAGCCGGAGGGCACGGAGAATCCCTTCATCGACGTCCCGGGTAACGCCTACTATGCCAAGGCAGTCCTGTGGGCGGTGGAGCAGGGGATCACCAAGGGTATCGATGAGACCCACTTCGCTCCCGATGTCACGGTGGACCGCGCCCAGACGGTGACGTTCCTCTGCCGGGCCCTGAAGGGCGAGGCGACAGGGGAGAACCCCTTCGTCGACGTATCCCCGGACGCGTGGTACTACGACGCGGTCTGCTGGGCGGCGGAGCAGGGGATCACCGAGGGCGTTTCCGCGGACGCGTTCGCGCCGGATGAACCGGTCACGCGGACCCAGATGGCGGCGTTCCTCTACCGCGCGAACGGCGAGCCCGGAAAGACGGGTGAGGGCGAATGGTACGCCGACGCCGTGAAATGGGCGTTCGGCCGCATTCTCGTCTTCGGAAGCGCGCTTCCTCTCGGATCAGAGGACGACACGTGCCTCCGCTCCGACGCGGTGACGTATCTGTACCGTCTGTCCCAGGCGCCGGAACCGGAAGCGAACGGCGACGTCGTCATCCTCTACACGAGCGACGTCCACTGCGCCATCGGCGAGGGCTTCGGCTACGCGGGCCTTTATTCGATCCGCGAGGCGCTCGAGGAACAGGGCTACGCGACGGTCCTCGTCGACGACGGCGACGCGATCCAGGGCGAGATGATCGGAACGCTCACGAAGGGCGAAGCGATCGTCGGGCTGATGAACGATCTCCGCTACGACGTCGCGATCCCCGGCAACCATGAATTCGACTACGGCATGGACCGCTTCCTCGCGCTCACGAAGATGGCCGGCCATCCCTACGTCAGCTGCAATTTCAACAAGGAGGGCGAGCTCCTCTTCGATCCCTACACGATCGTCGAAGCAGGCGGAAAGAAGATCGCGTTCGTCGGCGTGACGACGCCCGAATCGCTCGTCTCGTCGACGCCCGCGAGCTTTCAGAACGACGCGGGCGAGTTCGTGTACGGCTTCTTCCAGGAAGGAAACGGGGAGGGCGTTTACACGGCCGTCCAGAGCGCCGTCGACGCGGCGCGCGCGGAGGGCGCGGACTACGTCTACGTGCTCGGCCACCTCGGCAACGAAGAGACGTGCAGGCCGTGGACGTATGCTGACGTGATCGCGCACACGGGCGGGATCGACGTCCTGTTCGACGGCCACAGCCACGACGCGGAGCAGGTCGTGATGACCGACCGCGACGGCCGCGCGGTCGTCCGCTCCGCCTGCGGAACGAAGCTCGCCGGCGTCGGCTACAGCCGGATCGCTTCGGACGGAACGATCGCGGAGACCGGCATCTGGAGCTGGACGAACCCCGTGAGCGCGCCGGAGGCGATCGGCATCGAAAACAGCGTCCGCGAATCGGTCGACGCGCAGGAGGCGGATCTCAGCGACATGCTCGAGACGGTCGTCGCGCATTCCTCCGTCGCCCTCACGATCCACGACCCGGCCGCGAAGGATTCTTCCGGCAAACCCGTCCGGATCATCCGGCGCGCCGAAACGAACCTGGGCGACCTCTGCGCGGACGCGGTCCGCGAGGCGTCGGGAGCGGACGTCGCCGTGATGAACGGCGGCGGGATCCGGACGACCATCGCCGCGGGCGACGTGACGTACGGCGACATCGTCAGCGTGCTCCCGTTCGGCAACGAGCTCTGCGTGCTCGAGGTGACCGGACAGCAGATCCTCGACGCGCTCGAATGGAGCTCCCGCGCCGTTCCGGGAGAATTCGGCGGATTCCTTCAGGTCTCCGGCATGTCGTATGAGATCGACCCGTCCGTCCCGGACGGCTGCGTCGCGGGGGACGAAGGGCAGTGCGTCGCGATCGAAGGCGAGCGCCGCGTCCGGAACGTCCGCGTCGCGGGTGAACCGATCGACCCCGCCGGAACGTACACGCTCGCGGGCTTCGACTATACGCTCCTCGAGGGAGGCGACGGCTTCACCGCGTTCAACGGCGCTCCGATCCTCCAGAACCGCGTCAAGCTCGACAACCAGCTTCTGATCGACTACATCGCGGAAACGCTCGGCGGAGAGGTCGGCGAACGGTACGCCGATCCCTACGGCGAAGGGCGGATCCGGATCGTCGAACAGGCGCCGTGACCCTGAACGGGAAAATAACGGCTCCGCCATTGCAATCATCCGCCCGAGATGGTACTCTGTTTTCATAGGACAACGCATTCTTTGACCCGGTCCCTTTCGTCCGGGCGGTTTCGCATATGAGATCCATTCAAACGAAAAACAGAAAACGGCGCGTTTCCGCCGCCATCCTGCTCCTTGCGCTTCTTCTGCTTCTGACCGCTTGCTCAAGCGGCGGCCAGGGCGTCCGGAAAGGCTATACGAAGGAAGTCGCGGGCCATTGGGAGCAGACGTACGTCTCGCTCTTCGGACCGAACGCGCCCGAGCGTGAAAAGAACGGCGTGACGATCCGCGCCGGCTGGAACGAGGACAAAAGCCAGCGCTATACGTTCGCCGATGCCGACGGCCGCGAGACGACCTACACCGTGGCGGGCTACTGGTTCAGCGACTCCTATTATCCCGGATCCTACGTTCAGCCCGACATCAACATCATCCGCGAGGGTGAGGGCGAGCCGGTCGGAGACGTGATCGGCGCGCTCTGCTTCGGCGACGTCGAGCCCGGCGGAAACGAATACGGCGTCAAGATCACGGTCCGGAGCCGCTTCCGGACGGTCAAGGGCGAGGAGATCGGCTCGTTCTCGATCGGGAACGGGATGACCGAGGCGACCGGCTACGACGGGACGAAATACTATCTGAACCCGAGCGCCCAGCTTCCCGTCGGACAGAGTGACGGGGAAAAGCTATACATGATCCTCGGCACGATGGACGGCGTCGACCGCTCGACGCGGATGTACACCGTCTGGGAGTACACATGGGTCGCGCAGCCGGAGACGATCGAGGTCCCCGACGAGTACGGCCCGATCGAATACGGGCCCGAAACGAGGATCCCGCTCCTTCTGATCCCGCTCATCCTTCTGATCATTGTGACCGCGACGATCCTGCGCATCCGTTCCCGCCGGCGGAACCGGAACGATCACCGATAGCACCGCGTACACCCGGGAGGTAACAGCAATGAAAAACCTGAAGAAACTCGTCCTTCTCCACTCCAACGACATGCACGGAGACTTTCTCGCGGAGGATCTGGACAACAAGCTGGTCGGCGGCGTATCGCTTTTGTCCGGCTACATCAACAAGGTCCGCGAGGAGGAGCCCAACACGCTCTACTGCATCGCGGGCGATATGTTCCGCGGCTCGATCATCGACTCCGAATACCGCGGCATGTCCACGATCGAGATCATGAACATGCTCTCGCCCGACATCGTCACGCTCGGCAACCACGAGACCGACTACGGCATCACCCACCTGCTCTTCCTGGAAAAGTGCGCGAAGTTCCCGATCATCAACGCGAACCTCTACATCAGCACGAACCACGCCCACCTCTTCAACCCCTACCGCGTCATCGAGGTCGACGGGATGAAGATCCTGTTCATCGGCATCCTGACCCAGGAGGTCATGGCCCAGACGAAGAACGACGGCCTCGTCGGAACGTTCGTCAACGTCGAGGAGGCGGCGGCCGAGGTGGAGCGCATCTGCAACGCCCACAACGCCATCGACATCGACTTCACCGTCCTTCTGACCCACATCGGCTTCGAGGAGGACAAGAAGCTCGCGGCGATGATCGACCCGGCCTGCGGCGTCGACGTGATCATCGGCGGCCATTCCCACACCTTCATCAAAGAGCCCGCGAAGGTCAACGACATCCTGATCGTCCAGGCCGGCACCGGCACCGACCAGATCGGCCGCTTCGACATCATGGTCGACACGGACCGCAACTGCGTCGATTCGTACACCTGGACGCCGGTCCCGATCGATTCGCAGCACTGCCCGCGCGACGAGTCCATCGAACAGCTCATCGGCAAGTTCAAATCCAAGACCGACGAGAAGTACGGCCGCGTCATCACCCGCTTCAAACGCAAGCTGACGCATCCGAAGCGCGAACAGGAGACCGAGCTCGGCGCCGTGCTCTGCGACGCGATGAAGGACAGCCTCGGCACGGACATCTTCCTCCTCGGCTCCGGCTCGATGCGCACCGAGGAACTCGGCCCGATCGTCATCCTCCAGGACCTGATGACGTGCTTCCCGTACGACGACGCGGTCTACCTCGTCAAGGTCACGGGCGCCCAGTTCAAGGAGATGATCCGCTATATGGTCCGCGACGAGGTCTGGGAGGGCAAACACAACGAGTTCTATCAGCTCTCGAGAGGCCTCCACGTCGTCTACGACCGCAAGACGCACGAATTCCTCGCGTTCGACTACGACGGCCGCCCGATGAAGGACGACCAGATCTTCTCGCTCGGCCTCCAGAACTTCCACTTCAACAACATGGCCGATTCGTTCCACGTCAACACGGAGGAGATCTTCGCCAACGAGAAACCGCGCGTCATCGCCACCTCCTGCTTCCAGATCATCGAGGATTATCTCTCCGCGCATCAGCACCTCGACCATCAGGTCGGCGAACGCCTGATCATTCTCTGATAACGGAAAGGAAAGACCCGTATCATGAAAAAACCGACACGTAAACAGCGCTTTTCCTACTGGTTCGACAATAAGATGGCCAAAGGGACGAGCTCCCTCATCAAGCTGCTCGTCATCTTCACGTTGACCGTCGGCATCATCATCGCGCTGTTCCTCTTCTTCTTCAACCTGACGTCCGAGGAAAAGTTTGCCCCGGTCCTCTGGAAGAGCATCATGACCGTCCTCAAGTCCGGCTTCCCCGGATACCACGACGGCGGTCCCGCCTACCGCTATCTGGTCCTGTTTGAAGCCATCTGCGGCATGCTCGTCGGCAGCGTCCTCATCGGTATCATCTCCACGGCGATCCGCGACAAGATCAACAACCTCCGCCGCGGAAACTCGACGGTCCTCGAGGAGGACCACACCGTCATCCTCGGCTTCTATCCCGGCGAGTACACGCTCCTGAAGCAGCTGATCCTCGCCGCGGCCGAACAGCCGGCCTGCATCGTGATCGCGGACAGCATGGACCGGACGAAGATGGAGGAATACATCCACAACAACGTCAAGGTGCCGAAGAACGTCCGGATCATCTGCCGCACGTGCGACATCTTCGATCCGTCGACGCTGGAGAAGTGCTCGATCGGGACGTGCAGGACGGTCATCATCAGCCCGACGAGCGACGAACGGACGACGAAGGCCCTGCTCGCGGTCTCCGCTCTGATCGGCGAGAACAGCGAGAGGAAGACCTCGGTCGGCGCGATCATCTCGAAGAGCCAGTACCAGTTCCCGCCCTCCATCGCCGCCCGCCACAACGTGACGACGCTCCAGACGAACGACACGCTCGCCCGCATCATCGCCCACTCCTGTACACAGCCGGGCCTCTCCGAGACGTTCAAGGAGATGTTCAACTTCGAGGGCAGCGAGATGTACGGCATCGACCTGCCGGACGCGGAGGGGATGCACTTCGAACAGCTGACGCTCTCGATGGACGCCGGCGTGCCGCTCGGCCTGATCCGCAACGGCGAAGTGATCATGAACCCGCCCGCCTCGGAGGTCATCCACAAAGGCGACCGGATCCTCGTGTTCGCCGAAGAGGACGACACCGCGAAGCTCGTGCCGATGCCCGATCTGCCTGAGACCGCGCCGGAAGGCGTTACCGTGGCGTAAGAGGAGGAAAACGCCGGCCGCGGCGTCATCCTCGGCTGCAACGAGACGATCGATACGATCCTCCACGAGCTGCCCGAAAACACGCGGGACGTTCTGATCGCCGGCAAGTGCGACAAGGACGCGATCCTGCGCTCGATGTCCGACCGCGCGGAGATGAACATCACCTTCTTCGACGGTGACTACTCGCGGAACGCGACGCTGTACGACCTCGCGAACATGGCCTCCCATATCGTCGTTCTGAGCGACCACACCATGGACGAGGAGAAGGCCGACATGCAGTCCATCTTCACGCTCCTCAATCTGCGCGACTTCAAGGTCCGGTACGGCTTCAAATACAACATCACCGTCGAGATGCGCCGCGAGCACAATCAATCCCTCGTCGCCACCGACGACAACACCGACTACGTCGTGTCGTCGAACATGTCCGCGCTCTTCCTCGCGCAGCTCGCCCAGAGCCCCGAGCTCACGGGCGCGTTCCGCGAACTGCTCTCGAACGAGGGCAGCGAACTCTACCTCAAGAAGGCCGGCGCGCTCCGGTGCGACGGCGAGCGGACGGTCGCCGAGATCCGCAAGATCGCGCTGGCGCGTGAATACGTCGTTCTCGGCTATATGAAGGGCGACACGTTCGCCTGCACCTTCAACCCGCCGCTCAACGACAGGGTCGTCCTCGATCCGGAGGACAGCGTCATCGTGCTCGGCGAGAAATAGGCGAGGCCCGTGAAAGAAAGAGGATCGGAAACGATCCTCTTTTTTATTGCGCCGTTCTTTGCTATAATGAACGCAAATGGTTGATACAGAAACATCTGCCCTCAGACAACACCGCGCGGACATAAAGACATGAGGACATACCCCGAAACGGACTGTTACCGGGAAAGGATGGACCTATGAAAAAGTGCGTATCTTTGATACTGGTGCTTGCGATGTGCCTGAGTATGTTCGCGGGCTGCGGACGGAAACCCGCGGATCCGGCGGGTCCCGGGACCGCGGTGGATCCGCCGGCTTCGGAGGACCCGTCCGGAAGCAGCGGCACGTCCGAATACGAGAACTGGCTGATCAACGGCGGCGGAAGCTCTGACGTTTCGCAGGAGGATCCTCCCGCCGAAGATCCCGACGGCGAAGATTCCAGCGGCGAAGATTCCAGCGGCGAAGATTCCAGCGGCGAAGGAACGGAAGGGGAAGGAAGCAAGGCGTTCCGCAAGGAAATGCGGAAGGGCCTTACGGTCTCCGCGGAGGAAAACGCCTTCTCGAAAGACGGCCAGCTCCAGATCAGCGATCTTTCGGACGAGAAGGCCGAAGAACTGTTCACGAAGCTGAATGCCTCGTACGTTCCCGTGCTCGACGCCTGGGAGACGGACGCCGGCCTTTCCGGAGACGAAGAGCTTCCCGGGACCTATCATTGCGAGTACGATCTCAGAGCGGCCGAGATCCCGGAGGAACTCTACGATTCGCTCACGGTCGTGCGGATCGGGGAAGACGGCAGCGTGAACGAATACGCCTGCGAGGTCAAAGACGGCAAGCTCATCTGGGACAGCTCCAAAAACAGCATCACCGTCGTGACGGTCGCCCTCTGGACGACCGCCGTGGTCGCCGAGATCGTTTTGGGAATGTACGCGTACGACTACTATACGGAATGGATCGGCGCCAAATACATCCGGGACGGATATGAGATCGTCAAGCTCGCCGACCAGGACAGCGATTTCACGTTCTATTACGACAGGCCGGAATCCACGAAGGAACTGAAGGAGATGGAGGCCGCCATCAAGGAGAAGGCCTTCGCGGAAGCCCGCGAGTGGTACAAGTCCGTCGGCCAGTACACCGCGTTCAGCTTTCTCTTCTCGGCGGAGTCGAAGATCAACACCAAGGCGGCGCAGCTCATGAAGGAGATGCTCGCCGCGGACGAAGCATACCAGAAAGCGCTCAAAGCGTACAATGCCATCCCCGCGGACGTGAAGACGGAGATCGAATGCGTGAAGGCTGCGCGAAATTACATCCGCTGGACGTTGAAGGCATCGGCTCTCGGGTACAAGGCCGACGTGGTCCTGGCAAGCGAATACGACAACCACGGAGAGCAGATCAGTCCGTGGATCAAGCGGAACTACATCGTTGTGAGGCGCATCCCGGCATCGTACGACAAAGACGGGGAGATCGTCGTGGCGGCCAAGGATTACAACACCGTCCTCACCACCTGCGCCCACGAGATGTTCCACCTTTATACGTCAAAGCATTACGCGTCCATGAGCTTTAAGAACACGTCCTTTGCCGAAATGACCGCCCTCTGGGCGCAGGCGGAGGCGGAGGAACACTTCAAGGATTATCTGCTGAAAGAATACGCGCAGGGAGAGCAGCCGGCGGAAACCGCCGAGGAGCTCGGCATTGCGGGAAAGAAGTATCTGGCTCTCGGACTCGACGGCATGCCGGACGACTCGATCCTCGAACGGCTCAAACCCGCTCAGGACAAGGGCTATGCGACCTACGCCTTCCCGATGTTCATCAAGAAACGGCTCAACTCGAAGGTGACGCCCTGGGACATGTCGGTCAATTACGACAAGCAATGGGGCCAGAGCTTCGAGAAGGTCTTTACGACCACGTTCGGCATCACCGCGAGCGAACTGGAGACGTTCTGGCGGCTGTTCGTGCGCGAAAACAAGAACAAGTTCGGAAAGGCGAACGACGAGCTGAAATACGGGGAAACGGTCATCTTCCGGAAAGACGGCAAGAACGTTTCCTCCGCCGGTACCGTCGTCTCCATCGACGGGCACTACCGGATCCCTCTGGCCGCCGCGGATTACTCCGTCAGGACCTCGGTGTTCAGCCTCTACAGGGAGCCGACGACCGAGATCCTGATCGTGGAGGATCCCGAACGGAAATCCAAGATCCCGTCGCTTGAACTCGTGCTGCCGGACGGCGCCGCAAAGAAGGAGACGAAAAACGGTCTTGTCGTTTCCCTTGAGGCGACCGCGGATCAATCGCTCTACGTTCTCGCCGTCCAGGGCAACGGCGGCAAGGCGGACAGTTTCTACGACGTCTACCCGCTCTTCCCTCCGGACGCCCCCAAGGCGGAAGCGGATCAGGAGAAGAAAGGCGTCGACGTGACGCTTTCCTCCGCTCTCACAGAAGCCCCGGAGGCCAAAGACAAGGTCACGGACGGCATCCTGATCACCGTAAAATCCGGCGAGGAGACGATCCAGACCCAAAAGGTCCCCTTCTCCGAATTCGAGAAGGGAAAGGATTACGTCGCGAACGTTCCGTTCAACAGCGGTGACCTTCCGGAAAGCGTGGACGTTACGATCTCCGAGTATACGGACAAGGGCGCTGGCGCGGAAGCGTATGAGGGGCCGGAGTCGAAGGCCGTTTCCGTCAAGACGGGAGCGAAAGCCGCCGGCTGGGTGGAGCCGGTCGCGGCCCTCGGGATCACGTCCGAAATGGATTCCAACACCATAGAAGAGATCCTGTTCGAACAGCATGTGGACCAGCTCGAACTCGTCCCGCGGCAGATCGAGAAGGACATCTACCATGTGTACACCCCCGAATTCGAGGGAAGGAGCGTCCTGCTCGATCTTGAGGCGGACCCGGTCATCGTCAAGCTGGACACCAAGACTCCCTACGAACTGAAACAGTACGTTTCGTACGAGGACCTCGGCCTCGTGATTTGGGACCACCAGATCCCGACCGGCTACGACTGCGACCTCAAGCTGAACGACCTGCAGCTCGTCAAGAAGAGCCTCCCGTACAGCGACAAATCCGGAGAGGTCATCGTGACCTTCGGCAAGGAGAGCGAGGTGACCTACGGATACCATTACGCCGAATACGACTCGAAGGATACCGAAGTCACAGGCGAGGAGATCTTTACCCAGGGCGACAACAATATCCGGGTCAAATTCACGAATGAGATGTACTATCGGCTGAAAGACGGAAAGCTGTACGTCCAATTCCATTACGACTCGGATTTCTTCTGGGAGGTGCCCCGGGTCCACATCGGAGGCGAAGGCTGGGTGGATCCGCTTTCATACAAAGGCGGAGAAAACCTCGCGGACTTCTTCGAGGCGACCAAGGCGTCGCCCGCGAAATACCTGCGCGTATCGCCGCTGCTCTGTGACACGAAGCACGACTTCTTGCTCCCGGAATACAGCGGGCACAGCTTCCTGATCGACCTTTCGGACGGCGCGGAGACCGTTTACAAGAAGGACAAGGTGTTCATAAACCTGAACAACAAGAGCCCGGAACTGAGCGTGGAGGTCCGCTTCAAGACGACACTGGAGAGCGTCGACGGCGGCCGGATCCCCCGGATCAGCGTCACCAAGATGATGGTCTACGATACCGACGGAAACGTGGTGTTCGACTATAAGCCGTCGGGAGATCTGTTCTACAGAGGCCTCTCCGAGGAAGCGGACAAATACTTCAGCGAGAGGTTCCGGAAGCATACCTACCGTTCGGACTGCCTCTACCAGGGCCACGGTGAAAAGAAAGGCGACGAAGGGATCGAATTCAACTTCCACATCGACGAGGCCTATATCGGCAAATAAAACGAGGGAGGTGTTCCGGAAAAGGAACACCTCCTTTGTTTCGGGTATCGGATTGAATAGCATAAATAATA
>JAEEGI010029258.1_pt1 | contig 10425 bp, 4 predicted proteins | sample 8958751 | NCBI WGS metagenome assembly JAEEGI01 (sample SAMN16246545, study PRJNA631951) | gut metagenome | biome: gut microbiome; feature: rumen; material: KS-attached | host: Bos | place: Iran: Karaj | collected 2018-10 | reverse complement strand
CAAATAGAAACAAATGCCAAATGCTTTGCACCTGAAAAACTCAGGAAGTCAGGCTAAAATATTGTACCTTTGAACAAGGTTTGGATAAAGGGTTCGTGCAGAGCTGTCGCCGAAAAGGTCTTTGTTCAATTCACCCTTTATGTTGGTGACTCGCTGAGGGAAGATATCCAATAGATGGGCTATGTCCTCCGTACGCAGCTTAAGGATTGTTAGAGTACATACCCTTATCTTCGTATGGGTGATACCCTGCAAGGCATTCAGGTTGCTGACTAAGTTGGGGTAGTGCTTGCCAACAATGTCTAAGAATTCGTGCCACTCATCATTGGAGATGGTATATATCGATTTCTGTGCGTTTTGAGTTATACTTTTGACGATGTCAGATTCAAAGAAGGCTTTTGAGTTCTCGACAAAGGAAGTGAGGTCTTTGCACTGCTTCAGTTGCTTGATGGTGTCTTGAAACCTTTCGTTTTCGGTTTTGAGTTCGAGGATGTCGGCTTCATACTGGTTGTTGATGTCAGAGATGGTAGCTTGCGCCTTTTGGTACTTCTCGGCATATTTGGAGCTTTCGTCCTTTGCATCGTGTAGCTCTTGCTGGATGATGCTGATGACCTGTTTGTGGGCGTTTCTCAAGACATCGATGGAATGGAGGTTGTCATAATACTTCTCAGTGGCTTCGGCATATTGGGACTTCAGACTTTCTATTTCCATGTGCTTTTTCCTCTTGTAGCGGAAGAAAGCATAAATGCCTGCAATAGCCAATATAAAAGTGATTAAGAAGAAGTAGTAGAGTTGAAACCGTTCCCTGTCAGCCTTCATCTCATTTTCAAAGGCCTGTCTCTGGAAACGGTTGTAATTGTAGCTTGCAGCCATCTGAGCTGTCGTCTGCCGATCGTTCAGGGCAATGGAAGAATCGTTGACCATGCAATATAGCTGAGCATATTTAGCGATGGAATCGGCTTCATGGCGCTTCTGGAATACATTTAGAAGTCCTTTATACATGGAATTTTGTGCCACAAAAGCTATTTCTGGATGGTAAACTTTTCTATAATAGAATTCTGCAGAGTCTAACCGATTGATGTCCTCATAATACTTACCTTTATAATAGTAAAACAAACGCATTTTGGAATGGAGTTCATGTTTTTCGTCAAACATATTTGACTCCTTGTCATATCTATCTATCAAATGCCCTAAATCGTACTTTTTTTCTGGTATTTCAATATAGAGATGCATCAGCATGGTAGAAGCTTGAATACCCTCTTGCGTATAACCTAATTCTTCGTATTGGCGTATAACCTCTTTCAAAAACATTTCTGCGCTATCTCTTTTGTTCAAAAGAATATAGGCACTAGCGGATAACTTTTTCTCAGATAATGCGATGATAGGTTTTCCATTGAGGACAGCAAAATGATAAGAATGCTTTCTAGCCTCTATCTCTTCAGATAGTAATAATTGTCTATGTAACACGTCTGCCATCTGTGAATAGACGGCACTCAAAGTTCTATAGTCGCAGTCAGCAGCAGTGGTGTCAGCCTGACTGGCAGCATCAAGGTAGGCATCGACGGCACGGGGAGCCTCACCTATATCAGCGTACGTCCGCCCAAGGATATAGTGGGCACGCATGCGCTCGTTGGCGGTGCCGTGGCGGTCGAAGTACTTCACGAGGTGCTCGGCCAGCGAGTCGTTGGTCATCACCGAGTCGGCACGGTTCTGCCGCTCCAGCTCCTCGAGCTGGGCGCGCATCTGACTGCCGTCGCCCGAACAGGAGGCAAGGACAATAACCAATAAACAATAACCAATAACCGTTATTGCGCGGGGCGTCTTACTTGCTGTGATCATCTGCGTCATCATGTTTCTTCGTCTTTTCGGGTACAAAGATACTGTTTTTCTCGCATTCCTCCAAACATTTCCACAAGATTACGGCAACGGACTGTCAACTGCAACAACACGGCGTTCCGGCACGTGCCAAGTAAATCACTCCCTGTTTTGCCATTTTTTTGCGACGAATGCATTGTATTTGAAAAAAAAATCGTACCTTTGCAACAGAATATCTGAGAACTAACTATTAACTTTATTCCAAGTATGAAAAGAATCAAGAGATGCATCACAATGGTCTTGGCACTGCTGCTGTCGGCACAGCTGTGGGCCGCGAATACGAAAGAGACCGTAGAACAGGTGACAACGGCTGTCACGCTGACTGATGACGTCGACTACATCATCACCTCGTCGACGCCCTTCGCCGACGAAGGCTCTGTGAACATCCAGAACACCGACCATGCCGTGCTGATACTCGCAGGAGTGAAGCCCTCGAAAGCCACCAACCTGCTCACCAAGTATGTGCTGATAAACGGCCAGAAAGCCGTGAACAACACCAACTGCCAGCTGAAGATGTACAACCGCGGCTCAATCATCCTGCCATACGCCAAGGACCTCAAGCCCCTCACCGTCTACTCCGAACAGAACTTCGAAGGCGAGTCGTGCAGTGACTTCGGGCTGGAGAACACTGGCGGATACATGAACACCCTCACGGACAAGAAGCTCAACAACCGCATACGCTCCTTCCGCCTGAAGCGCGGCCACATGGTGACCTTCTCGCTCAGGGAGGAAGGACGCGGCTACAGCCGATGCTTCATCGCCGCCGACGAGGACCTGGAGGTGGCCTCGCTGCCTGCCATCCTCGACCGCAGCATCTCGAGCTACCGTGTGTTCAAGTGGTACGATGCCGGCAAGCCCCAGCTGGCTGCTGCAGCAGGCGACTACAATGCCTGCGGCGCGCTGAACGTCACCAGCACCTACACCTGGAGCGCAGGCAGCAGCATGCTGCCCGACCAGGAGTGCGTGGCACATCAGATCTACTCCACATGGCCCTCACCATCGTCGCTGGGAAGTGCCACCTACACCTGCCACATGAAGACCAGCAACGAGCCCCGTAACTCGGCCGACGATCATCCCGAGACCCTCGCCGACATTCTCAAAGTATGGGAGAACCTCATGCGTACGGGCATGCGCCTCTGCTCACCCTCATCGTGGGACGGCAGCGACTACTGGAACGGCACGGGATTCCTGAAGGAGTTCTTCGACTCGATCGACGCCCGCGGATGGCGATGCGACATCATCGACATGCACTGCTACTGGGCAGAGTCGAACTTCGGCAACCTGAAGAACTGGGTGAACGCCGTGCACAGGCCCATCTGGATATCAGAGTGGTGCTGGGGCGCCTCATGGAACAACAACGGCTCCTTCGCCAGCGGAGTGACCAACACGCAGGTGCGCGATGCCCTCAGACGCATCTGCACCAGCCTCAACGGGATGGACTACGTGGAGCGCTACTTCTACTGGAACAGCGAGCGCGACCCCTCGCGCATCTATAAGAACGGAGCGCTGACACCTGCCGGACAGATGTACGCACAGCTGGACGGCGGACTGGCCTACAACGGAAAGTACGACTATGTGCCCAAGGCTCCGAAGCAGATGGACCCCGAGGATCTCTCGGTCGTGTTCGACAAAGAGAGCGGCACCGCAAATATTTCCTGGCGTGAGTACAACGGCGAGATGAACGAATACATACACCTGGAGCGCCGCAAGAGCGAGAGCGAACCGTGGGAGGTCGTGATGGACTCCCTGGAATGGTTTGCAGAGATTGACCCCAGCCTGCCCAATCGCATCGGCGTCAGCGCCATCGAAGCCCAGCAGGGATGGGAGTTCCGCGTCAGCGAGAAAGATGCCAACGGCAAGGTGCGCACATCGCGGGCCATGATGGCAGTGAGCAGCGACATGGGTGCCGGCGACAGCGTCGTAATCGACGGACAGACCTGGTACCTGGGCGGCAACATCATCGCGAACGGCGACTTCGAGATGGGACTCAACGGATGGCTCAACGGCAAGGGTGAGCCGCTCGCACAGCCCTACTTCCAGGCAGTGCCCACGGGAGGCATCAACGAGAGCACTTACTTGCAGTGCTACGGCAGCGGAGCCATCGCCACCGATCAGTCGGTGAGGACGCCCTTCCCGCTGGAGCCCAACACAAACTACTACTTCTCGGCCTCGGCATGCAACCTGAGCAACATCCTGAGCCAGCTCACACTGAGCGAGGACGGACAGAAGACAAGCTCGATCGTGGCTATGCTCGAGAACACCTCGGCCAACTGGGTGACGAAGTACTACACGTTCAACAGCGGCGACTATCCATACGGTCTGCTGGCTTTCCGTACTCTCGGCTGCAAGGCATCGTTCGACAACATCGTGCTCTGCAAGCTCTTTGCCAGCAAGGAGGAAGCCCTGGCCGACGGTGCCCTCTACGAGCGCAAGCGGGCTGAGGCCTTCATGGCCCTGGACAGCAGCTTCGACACAGCACTCCAGCAGGCACTGGCCACGGTCAATGACGACAAGGGCCAGGACATCAGCTACGTCAGGGACGCCGTCGACGCCGCCATACGCTCACAACGCCTCGCCAAACCGCTGCAGCAGCTCTACCTGAACGCACGCCACCTGGCAAGCTATCAAATGCCCGGTGCCGACGAGTTAGGCGCCCTCTGCGACGAGATAGGCAGCGTGCTGGACGTTTGGTCGCCCAGATGGCCCAGCCTGACATGGGTGGAGGACAGCTACAATGCCCTCAGGGCAGCCATCGATGAATACCTGCCGATGACCACGACTGACGGACTCGTGAAATCGCCATTCTTCGAATCCACCACCGGATGGCAGACAAAGGCTGGCACCTACAAGGACGGCGACCAGCGTCTGAACAATTATTGGGGCGACTACTGGGGATTTCCTTTCTGGAATGCCTGGTGGAGCATACCCAAGGAGGGTAACGAGAACCAGACAATGGCCATCCGACAGGAAGTGAGCGGACTGACCCACGGACTCTACGCCCTCGAGTGCCGGGCCACCACCGAGCACTTCTGCATCAGCGATCAGCATGCCTACATCACCAATGGCACTGACTCACTATGCTCGCCCGTCCTCACCAACGACTTCTACGACCTGCCTCTTGTGCACGACACGCTGCGCTGGCAACGGCTGATGACGATGCCCGTCTACGTCGATGACGACGGCTCGCTCACCATCGGTTTCGAAGGCTCTAAGCAGAATGCCAACGACCTGGCCTGGCGCCAGGTAGGCAACACCAGCAGCAAGGGCGACCACCGCGAAGGATGGTGGGGAGCATCCCGCTTCGTGTTGCGCTATCACCCACTCTATCGTGTCGCCACCACGCCCGGCTCCTACGGAGTGACCTGTCTGCCCTACGCCGTGAAACCCACATCGGGACTCACCTTCTACCAGATAGCAGCCATCACCAGCGACTACTCGCACCTCTGCCTCAAGGAGATCAGCGAGGTGGAAGCCGGCATGCCCTTCATCTACAAGTCGGACGGCACTACTGCCACGTTCTTCGAGTATGGTGAGGAAGCCAAGAGAGCCCTCGAAGGCCCCGGCAACCTGCGCGGATTCTTCAAGACCTCAGCCAAGGCTCCGCTGGGCTACTACATGCTGAACGACGGCAAGTGGCAGAAGATTGTGGGCACACGTCCCCAAATGCCGAACTACACCGGCATCATACGTCCCATGACCGACAAGCAGAGTGAGCACATACCTGTGGTCAGCACATGGGCCGGACCAACTATGCCCATCGAGGGAATCACTGAAGAGGAGATAGCCGCCGGCATCAGCGACGTGCCCTATACCAATGCCGACGCCATCATCTATGACATGCAGGGACGCAAAGTGTCCGGCAGTCAGCTGAAGAAAGATGTATACATCATTAACAACCAAAAACACATCATCCCATGAGACGACTAGCCTTGGCTCTGCCATTCATCATTTTCCAGTTGTCATCCAGCCCGGTAATGGCGCAGGATGTCACCATCCCCTTCGACCTCAGTCAGCAGGGTGTACGTTTCCAGCCCACATGGGGCCTCGACCAGGCTTGGATCAGCGACCAGAACATGCGCAAGGGCATCAACCACATGGGGAAGGAGAACGTAGGCATCGGACGCTCGTGCTTCCGCACCGTGAAAGCGCTCATCAACGACTCTGTGCTCGACAACGACGCCATCAACTACATGCGCCGCCGAGCCAACATCTTCAATCAGGTCAGCGACACCCTGCCCTTGGTGCTCACCGTCGACCAGGAGGCCGGCTCCGACGAGTATTTCGTCAAGAACAAGAACTGCGACGTCAACCACTGGGCTGCCAACATCGTCAGTCATGTACACTGGATGCAGCAGAACTCCAGGCATCCCGTCATCGGCGTCTCGATCTACAATGAGCCCGACTACTGGTCAGTGGAGGAAGGAGCCACCAACGCCAAGCAGATACAGATAGCCAAACTGCTGCGCCAGCAGCCACGCCTCGACAGCGTCGCCATCGTGGGGGCCAACACCCTCAACGACGATCAGGCCCTCAACTGGTACACCAGCGGCAAGGAATGGTATGAATGGGGCAACACCCATCAGCTGGCCGGCGACTTCGCTCATTTCGCCAACTTCTACCAGCAGCTCGTCAAGGACGGCAAAGTGGGCTATGGCGACGAGATGCACAATGTGGGCGAAGCCATGATAGGACTCGAGTACGGCATGACGATAGGCATCTGGTGGGGCTTCGACAGCCGGGCCAGGGGTGAGTTCTGCGACATCAGCCGACACGGCGAGCGACTGGCCTACGGCGAGCATCGCGCCAACTGGACAGCCGCCTCTGTATGGCGACATGACGACGGCCGCGTGAAAGCCTTCATAGGCTCCTCTGAGCGACAGGCCGCCACCACCACCTATCAGTTCCTCTCGCTCGATCGTGATGTCTACTTCGACGGGCACGGACCCCTCCGTAATTACACGATGGAAATTCCTGGAGGCACAGGCTATCAGAAAGGACAGACCAATGCCGAGCGTGTCATCGATATCACCTGGGGCGACAATGTGGCTCCCTCGGCCATCACGTCCGGACTCTACAAGCTCATCAACAAGAAGACTGGAGGCGCCGTTGCCTATACGGCCAATGGCAGCAACATCGTGCAGCAGAAATACACTGGCACGGCCAAGCAGCAGTGGACCGTCAAGCCCTGCGACCCTCGCACTGGCGGCGACTACAGCTTCTACGATATCGAGGCATCTGACAATGCCAAGATCCACCTCAACGTGAAGAACTACTCCACCTCCACAGCCGACATCATCGCATGGACACAGGACAAGCCCACCAGCAACGAGCAGTGGTACCTGCAATACGCAGGCGACGGCTATTACTACCTGCGCAACCGTGAGAGTGCACTCTACATGTCGTCGGCAGGAACTGCTGTCACCTCTCGCGTACAGCAGACCAACATGCTCAACGAGGCCAACCGCGACCGCATGCTGTGGCGACTGCTGCCCGTCGACGTGGACTACGAGACTGAAGCCCCTGCCCAGCCCATTAGTCTGTTGGCAGAGTCCCAGTCGGCATCCGTACGTCTCACTTGGGAACTGGGGAAGGAAGACGATCTCGACGGATATATCGTGCTGCGCGCTGACCAGGCTACTGGCGAGTGGAACACCATTGCCCGTCATGTCAACCCGCCCTTCATCGACAAAGGCGCACTGCCTGGTCACACATATCTTTATAAGATAAAGGCCATCGACCGTGCACAGAACATCAGCGAAACGTCAGCAGAGGCCACAGTCACTACTCCCACAGAGAAAGCCCTCGTGGCACACTGGATCATGAACGAGACCCTCGACGATGCCACTGACAACCAGATGACTGGCTCACCCGCCGTGACTCCCGTCGTCTATGAAGACGGACATGCTGAGGGCACGAAGTCGCTGCGTTTCAAGAACAAGCAGTACATCCAACTGCCCACCGACCTCATCAAGGGCGACCAGCTCACCGTCAGCATGTGGATCAGGCCTATGGCCTCAGCAGCATGGCAGCGGCTGTTTGACTTTGGTCACGACAGCAGCCACTACATCTACCTCACCACCAGCACAGGCACCACCTCACGTCTGGCCATGAAGGCAGGCACCAATGAGCAGACCATCGACTTCCAGCGCTTCACCGTAGGCAAATGGCATCATGTCGTAGTCACCCTCGCCCCTGGCACTGCTGCCGTCTACGTCAACGGAAAGGCTGTGGCACAGCGTGAAGAGATTCCGTTCGGCATCTCCGACATCGTGCCCATCATCAACTACTTCGGCAGGAGTCAGGCATCCAGCTCGACCTATTTCCAAGGAAACATGGAAGACGTCCGCCTGTACAACTACGCACTCACGGAAGACGAGGTGTCACAACTCTACGACACGGTCAGTGCCATTGAGACAACCCAGCAGGACAGCCCCTCAGCAACCATCCACTCGCTCGACGGCATGCGTCTGCAGCAGCCGCGTCATGGTCTGAACATCATCAATGGAAAGGTGCAGCTTAATCGTTAGCCCTGAGCAAAGGCAAAAAAGAGATTACTTGGTGAGGGTTCTGTCGTCAAGATACTGATTGAAGCGCTCGCGATAGCTGTCGCCGATAGGCAGATACTCGTCAGGACCCATGATGACACGATTCTTGTTCACCTCCTGCACCTTCTCAAGGTTGACAATATAGGAACGGTGAATACGCATGAAGGTGGGGGGCAGAAAGTCCTCCATCTTCTTCATTGAGAGATAAGTGATGACAGGTCGCGGCTGGCTGTCAAGATGCAGCTTGAGATATTCGCTCATGGCCTCCACATAGCGGATGTCGCTGATGGTGATTCTGACGGTACGGCTATCCGTCTTGACAAAGATGGTATCGGCATTGCGATTGGAAGGCTCAGCGCTGACAACGGGTGAAGTTTCACCTCCCTGACTGGCTGCTGAACGCAACTCATATTGTTCTTTGACCTTGAGGGCAGCCCGCTGGAAATCCTGCAGGCCAAAGGGCTTGAGAAGATAGTCGATGGCATTCACGCGATAGCCCTCAACGGCATATTCGGCATAGGCCGTGGTGAAGACGATGAGTGGAGGCGCTATCAGCTGCCGCACAAAGTCCATACCATTAAGGTCGGGCATGTTGATGTCGCAGAAGATGACATCGATCACTTCCTCCTCCATGATTTTCTGTGCTTCGAGGGCGCTCATGCATTCACCACGAAGCTGAAAGAAAGGCATTTTCCTGATGTAGGCGGCCAGCTGCTGCAATGCCAGTGGCTCGTCGTCGATGGCAAGTACTTTGATCATACCCAATGACTTTGTTTATAATGGAAGAATGACATATCCTTTGACTCTGTTTATAATGGAAGAATGAGTTCGACGCTATAGGTATCCGTCTGATCATCGATGTTCAGCGAGTAGCCGTCGCCATAGATGAGGTCGAGCCGTCGCCGCACGTTCTGCAGCCCTACGCCTCCGTGATGATCTTCGCCTGATGGAACCTTGCTGTTCTTGCAAGTGAAGTACAGGCCACCGTCGTCGATGCCGACAGCGATGTCGATAAACGATTCCTGCCTGTAGCTGACTCCATGCTTGAATGCATTCTCAACAAACGTAATCAGTATCAGCGGAGGAATCTGCTTGTCAGGAATGCGCTCAGGAATGGCCACGCTGACCTTCACGCGATCGGTAAGGCGCATCCGCATCAGCCGGATATAGTCCTGCGTGAAGCCTATCTCCCTACTGAGCGGCACCTGCTGCTTCGCCCCCTCATAGAGCACGAAACGCATGATTTTCGACAGGTCGACGATGGCCTCCTTGGCTCGCTCGGCATCGATATCGACGAGGGCATGGATGTTGTTGAGCGTGTTCATCAGAAAATGAGGATTAATCTGATAGCGCAGGTATTCCAGCTGCTGTTCCAGGTTCTGCTTCTCGAGCAGCGCCAGTCGCTTGCGGTCACCCCGCTGTTGGAAGTAGAGCTTCACCCCCAAGTTCAGGCCGAGCATGAGGAGAAGGATGATGACTGCCACCACATCGTGCTGCCCAAAGACAAATGGCGGATGTACCTGCTTGTCATCGGGGCCGTGCATGCCGTCAGGAGCAAACCGTCCGTCAGGCTTAGGCATACCATCGGGAGCAAACCGTCCGTCAGGCTTAGGCATGTCATCAGGAGCAAACCTTCCATCTGGCTTTGGCATATCGTCTGGCTCGTGCATATCATCAAAGTGCTCCATAGGAGGCCGATGGCCCATCGTGTCATGCCTCATGTCCTTACGAGGCCTGCCTGCGCACTGCACTACGACAAAAGCCGCCACCAGGACAGCGACAAGCGAGAAATAAAGCCAGCGCCGCTGCCGCTGTATGAACAACGGCGCCAGCAGGAAATTATGAATGAGAAACACGACAAAGATAAGAGCAAGCTCCTTCCACACGTGTATCACGTCATGCCACCCGAACACCAGATAGCCGTCCTGGTCGGCACTCACATAGTGACCCACGATAGGAGCCATGAACAGTACGCCCCACAACAGAGCATATACTCCCAGCTCCTGCC
>JAEEGI010029256.1_pt1 | contig 10426 bp, 7 predicted proteins | sample 8958751 | NCBI WGS metagenome assembly JAEEGI01 (sample SAMN16246545, study PRJNA631951) | gut metagenome | biome: gut microbiome; feature: rumen; material: KS-attached | host: Bos | place: Iran: Karaj | collected 2018-10 | reverse complement strand
GTTATGCGCGACGAGAGGAGTGAAGAAAACGCCGTTATTACAGAAGAAACGGATACATAAGATTTATAGTTTCATGTTTTGCGGTATACTTATGGTATAACTGTAAAAAGAATTAATCGGAGGCTGTTATGTCTGAACCAAAAGCAGAAGTCAAACAGGAACAAAAACTTTCCAAAAAAGATAACATCATACAGTTTGTGAAATTCGGCTTGTTTTCCGCATCAGCCGGGCTGATTCAGTTTATAACTTTTACGATTTTAACCGAGTTTACCAATCTTCCGTATATGTTTTGCTATCTGCCCGCGCTTGTGCTGAGCGTTTTGTGGAATTTTACTGTAAACAGGCGTTTCACTTTCAAATCCGCAAACAATATACCGATAGCCATGATGAAGGTCGCCGCTTATTACCTTGTTTTTACACCGCTTTCAACATGGTGGGGAGAAGCGCTTACCGGCATAGGCTGGAACGACTACGTTGTTGAAATTGGCACAATGCTTGTCAACTTTGTTACAGAATTCTTATTCAACAGATTTGTAGTTTACAGAGGCTCAATAAACACCCGTGACGACGCAAAAAAATAGAAAATGCATCTGAAACGAACAAAAATCAACTCGCCCTGCCGTATTGGCAGGGCGAGCTTTTTGTGTTTATGTTAATTTATCAGGTCAAAAACCGGAGCGACTTTTTCAAACAGTCCCGCAAAGTCGGGAAGCTCTTTTGTCACAACCGCTTTAACAACGGCCTTGACCGTATCAACGCACGTTCTGATAATGTCGAAAATCATTGCGACAAGACCTTTGCCGGCATTCTCCGGTTCGGGGTCAGTGTCAACAATACCCGCGCCCTGTGAAAGGTCGGTGCATTTCCAGAGCTGCGCACCGTAATAGGGATTGGCGCATCCGAAGTAGAGGCTGCCGTCCTGACCGAGTGCGAAAGTACGAACGCCGTGGTTGAATCTGTCGTTGAAACCGTTTCTTGTGATGGGTTCCCAGTTAACGCCGTCAGCCGTGCACCATACTTCGCCGCCGGGGTTCTTCTCGTTGGCAACAGTATCGGAAATGATCATATAGTTTTCAATATGAGTTTTGTTGGCTGCGATCTTTTCCATTGCCGCTTTAACGTCGGTAAGAGAGTTGATGATTTTAACTGTAGCTTCACTGTTTTCCGCAGTGAAATATCCTTTGCCGACAAGGGTGTTAAGAGCGTCGCAGAGAGCTGCGATGTCGTCTGAATAGTCAACGCAGAAGTGAATTGCCTGTGAAAGGAATTCCGTTGTTGCCTTTTCATCTATGCCGGCATAAAGAGCGTAGAGAGCGTCATACATCGGGGTGGAAATAATTCCTTTGAGAGCAGAAACCGTTTTGTCTGAAAGAACTGCGTCTGCAATCTTTGAATCGGGGAACAGCGCTTTGATCTGCTGAGTTCTGGTGTCTGATTTGAGGAAAGCGGACAAAACGTCAACGAGGTAGCCGATTTCAGCTTTAAGATTGTCTTTATCAAGACCGAGAAGCTTGCCGTTTGTAAGCTGAGTTACATAACCGAAGAGATTCCAGTAGTCAATAGTGTTGACATACAGCCTGTCGTTGTAGGTTATGCCTCTCCATGCGTACATGGTTGTGCCGTATTTTTCATTTGTCCAGCCTGCGCCGAGCTTTGCAACGTATTCGATGCTGTCGGGGCAGTATTCCTTGTCGCCCATTACCATCTGGAGTTTGCCGTCTTTTGTAAGGCGGTATGCGGAGCATTCAATATCACAAGTCTGCGCAACCTGGTCAAGACCCATGTAGAAGAGCTGCTCATTGTCGCCTACAAGACCGGCGAAGAGATAGATGAGGGGAGTCATCGGGTTTGTCATCGAGATGAAGTAAAGCTCATCGTTGAAAACAACGGGGTTAAGGTTAACATGAATAAGGTTGCCGAAACTTATAGGATAAACGCCGTTTTCGCCGGCAAATTCTGTCCAAACCCAGCCGTGTTCGTTTGCAAGACCTGCCGCGATTTCTTCGTCAGATGCTGCGTGACCTCTGTAAATTACAAGTCCTCTTGACGTGCCGAGTGTAGCGATAAGTTCATACCCGTCTTTGTATGCGGGGTTTTTAAACGTAATCATATCGCTGATGTCGGCGGTTGTGCCTGTCTTTGTGTAATAAGCAAAGTCTTTTTCGTCTGCAACGGGAGCATAAGTGCCGTTGTCGCCGGATGTGGTCGCAAAGATTGACGCCGCGCTGAGGTACCCTTCGGGGATGGTGCTGCTGCCGCCGACAAACATTGTTTCTTTGTCAAGGCTTACGCACATAGCGCGGAGAGTACCGTTGCGGAACACGATTTCAGGTAAATCATAGGGATTTTCGTCCGTTACGCGGTAAAGAGCGCAGTCAGCGGGAAGAAGAGCGTCCATATAAACGTCGCCCTTGAATTCAACGCCTGCGCGGAAGCCGGTTACTGCGCCGTAATTCGGATTGCCCGGATAATCGTGCGGGTCAAAAAGAAGCTCGGTTTCGCCGGTTTCTTCGTTGTAACGGAAGATTTTAGCTGTGTAGTAAGAGTCGGGCTCGCAGGGGGCAACTTCGCCGTTTGTAATAAGAGCGGCAAGGCTTTTGACCTCTTCGTCCGTAAGGTTTGCGCCGAGTCCGTTTGCGCCGCCCGCAATAGCTACAACCATCTGCCACAGGCCGTTAGCCCATGTGCCGATATAAAGATGACCGTTGTTTTCTGCCATTGCCCAGCAGTAGCTGCTTGCTCTGTCTCCGCCGGCGAGCAATCCGTCAACTTCACCTTCGCCTCTGTCGGGATTAGACACTTTTTCTAAAGTGTATTCCGAACCGTCAAGATGCTGAAACGTTGCTTTGTCTGCGGACGCCGATGTGCCTATGAGTGAAAACGAGAGAACAAAAACCATTATCACTGCAAGCACGCGGCGGAAAATGCGTGTTTTCATAAAAGTAATCCTCCTTAAAAATTTGCAAAATAAAATTGCAAGCATATTATATTACAAAACGGCAATAAAAATCAACACTTTTTTGCTGAAATGTAAATTTTTATTCAGTTGCAACTCTTTTGTTTGTTCTTTTACAAATTTGCATAAAAAGAAGCCCTTTAAATAAAAGACTTCTTAATGTTTATTAAATCATCATTCTTTAAGATCCGAGTCTGAAACAGGCTGCGCTTTCTTGTTGTCGGAAATCATCTTTTTTGTGATCACACCTGAAATCGCGAGGAAAAGGATTATAACAACCACCGGTATGGAGACGACCCACGGGTTTTTGTCAACGTCCTTGAGCAGCGTTCCGAAAAGCGTATAGACAAGTATCAGAGGAAGGTTGCCGAGCGTTGCGCCGATCATATAATTTTTATACGAAATGCCGAGCGCGCCGAAAAGCAGGCTTGAAAGATCGCCGGGCATAATTCCCGAAAATTTGATGACCGCCGTCATTTTCACTTCGTTTGTGCCCGCAAAATCATCGATTTTTTTAACTGCCTTAAAGCGTTTTTTCAGCGTGTCAACCATCCCAGCGCCGGTAAATCTGCCGAGCAGATAAGGCAGCGAAAGGCTGAGCACTATTGAGATTACGTTGACAAGCAGCGCCGACCAGAAATTCGGCATAACGTAAGCGCACACCGAAAGAATTTCCATCGGTGGAAATATTAGACAAAACGATTTGACGATTGAAATGCCGATTATAATAAGCCCCACCGTCAGCGCTCCGCCGGAAAGCATGGCCGCAAGGTTCTGGATGTTGGACATTTTTATGTTGTACTTATGAATAAGATATACGCCGAGCACAACCATCGCAATCATAAAAACGCCGGTTACTATCTGCAGGACTTTGACTAATTTGCCGTAATCTTTTTTCTGCTCGTTTGGCATGATTTTTCCTCCTCTGAAAAACTACAATAAAATGATAAGCAAAACTATCGCAATTACCGCCGCAACCCCGAGCGAGCCCAAAAGAATTGCGCGTTTGTAATCGTACTCGTCGGCATTCATAAAGTATTCGATTTTTGTTTTTGCGTTTGTGCCGAAAAGGTCGAAGTACCCTATTTCATAAGTTTCAAAATTCTGCGGGTCGTTTTCGTCAATTTCAAAAACTCTGACGCCCCTTGAGCGCGGTATTCCGTAGCTTCTGAAAGACGCGCCGGGCGACTGGATTATTTTAACGCCGTCAATTTCGCCGATAAACGAATTGGGATGGTCATGACCGAAAACGAGCGCGCAGACGTCGCCTTTTTCTTTTAATGCGTCAAGCTGACCGAAATCCTTTTCGCACATATCGGGATATTCCGCGGCGTAGCCCTGCGCCTTTGTAAGGTCAAGCTTATAAGGCCTATTGTCCGCTCCGCGCCATTTGACGGCGTCCTTGTCGTCAGCGTCACATTCAACAAAAAATTCTGCCGTCTGCGGAATCGGAATATGCTGGAACATAAGCGACGGAACACGCTCGCCGCCGTTTTCTGCGGCTAATTCGTCGCTCTTCCTTTTGTACCATTCAACTGCTTCTTTTTTAACGTAGCTGTAACCCTTGCCCGTGCCGTCGTCTTTGCCGGCGGAATCAAGCATCCAGATGTTGAATTTAACTTTTTCGCCGTCGCTTGAATAAACCGGAACGTTATATGTATCGCAGTCCAGACCGGGCTCGTCGGAATTAAGCCCGAAGAAATATTTATAATCTTTAAAAAAGTCTGCCTGCTCCTGCTTTGAAATCGGGTTCAGGTCGTCGTGATTGCCGAAAATCATGCAAAACGGAATCTCTCTTTTTTCAAGCGGCTCCGCGATGTAGGAAATCGCTTTTTTCATATTTTTTGCGATTTTGCCCACGTCTTCTGTTTTCATCCCGAGGCGGTTTTCGTTAAGATGATTGCCGTGAATATTGTCGCCCGTGAAAACGATTAAATCGGGGCGTACCGTGTCATAAGCTTTGTTGAGCATTTTGATCATGGCTTTTCGCACAAAGTGCATATCCTGCGGGTCGCTGACCTGCATTATTTTAAGTTTTCTGCCTTTCGGGAAACAGATTTTTCTTTCCACCTGCATAATTATCAAGACCTTTCGTTAAGGTATTACAATATAATTCTTTTAAAAATTATAGTCGGGTTTTACCGGTCTGCCTGTTTTTGAGGATTCGACTATTGAAAGGCAGACCTCAACGGTTTTTGCGCCTTCGCGCGCGTCCGTCAGAACGGGTTTGTCGTTGAGTATCGCGTCGGCAAACGCCTCAAACTCCTTTGCCGCGTTGTGGTTGTTGACCTCAACTTCTATTATCTGCGGTTCTTTGGTAACGCCTTCTTCATCAACGGTAAAAAGCGTCATGGTCGGCGAAGTGTTATCGCAGATAAGCGTGCCTTTTGTGCCGTAGATAACCGTGCGCATTGTGTAATCGCGCTTGCAGCCTGTCGAAACAAACACTTTGCCCGCCGTGTTTTCGTCAAATTTCAAAACGGCAATCGTTGCGTCGTCATAATCAACCGTCGGCAGAAGCTTGTGCATTCCGTAGGCAAAAACTTCCTGCGGGTCGCCGGCAATCCAGCGGATTAAATCAACCGCGTGGCATCCGCCGCCTATAACGCCGTGACGAAGCGGGTCAGCGCGCCAGTTGTCAACAAGTTTCATATAATCGTGAGCGTATTCGGATTCAATAAAATATATTTCACCGATAGCGCCGGATTCAACAAGTTCCTTGGCTTTTTCAAAAGCGGGCGTGTAGCGGCAGATCTGACCTACCATAAATTTTGCGTTCGATTCATCAGCCGTTTTTATGATTTCATCCAGATCCTCGCGCGTAAGCGCAAGCGGCTTTTCGCAAAGAACGTTTTTGCCCGCTCTTAACAAATCGCACGATATTTTTTTATGAAGCTGGTCGGGTACTGCAACGGTAACAAAATTTATATCTTTGTTGTTGACTATATCCATATAGTCCGTAAAGCGTTTTTCTTCGGGAATCCCGTACCTTTCGCCCGCGAAGTCAAGCGCTTCCTTATCACAGTCGCATATCGCTGCGATTTCAGCGCCGTAACTCATAGCTCCTTCAACGTGGCTCATGCCGAATTTCATGCCGATATTGGCAACGATTAATTTGTTTTCCATTTTATCACCTTTTACCTTGTAACATAATCTAATGGGTTTGTGTATGCTCCGTTGTACATTATTTCAAAATGAAGATGCGGACCTGTTGAGTTGCCCGTGCTGCCGAGCTGAGCGATCATCTGACCCTGAACGACCTGGTCGCCGGGGCTGACAAGGATCGACCCTGCAAGCAGGTGACCGTAACGTGTTCTGATTCCGCCGCCGTGATTTATCACAACGCTGTAGCCGTAACCGGTATTGCCGGCTGTAGTCTGTTCCACAATGCCGGAAGCGGATGCAATTATCGGTGTGCCGAGCACGCCCGGACCGCTGATATCCACACCTCTGTGGAAGCTGGTCGCGCCGAAAAGGTCGCGGTAGCCGAAGCCGGATGTGACGGTGTGTGCGTTTACCGCCGGCCAGATAAACGTTCCTTCGCCGACTCCGTAGAACGTGACGTACGCCATAGGAACCGGTCGTGTGCCGATGTAAATCTGCTCGTCAACTGCCGGTTTTGTAACAATGCGGTTGATAACTTTTGAGGAAATCTGTTCGTCGTTCACATAGGTTATCAGGTTGGTGATAACCTCTTCACCTTTCTGACCGTCGGAAACTTTCTGCTCTGTTCCTTTATACAGCGCGTCAGTTTCTGTTTCTATGGTTTTATAATCAATTTCCTGCGTTACGATCTCCGTTTTTGAAACGGTGACGTTTATAAACGGAATGCTTTTAATTACGTTTATCTTTGTTCCGCTTTTAATGTTTTCTTCCTCTTTCAAAGCAGGATTGAGCGCAAAAAACTGTTCCTGTGTGATGCCGAATCTGCCGCAGATCGACGCCGGCGTATCAGACTGTTCGGCAATGTAAACGCTGCTTTCGCTTTTTGTTTCGCCGAGCACATAATCTTTCAGCTCTTTTGAATCTATTATCGTGTCTTCGTTATAAAGACCCTGAACGTATGATATTTCTTCAACAAGTCCGACTATAACGCCGGATTTTTTTTCGTCAATTTTATTCTTTTTGCAGTAATCCGTTTTGATGGATTTGAAAACAGAGGACGCGTCGCTTTCGTTTTTAACGCTGCCCACAAACTTGCCGTCAACATAAACTCCGCAGGCTGTCGTAAGACCGCTGTCCGAATTTTCGATGATTTTATCGCATATCTCGGCGGAATCCGAGAGCTCGTTGAGCTTTACAACTGCAATTTTATATTCAGGAAGGGAAACGACGTTTTCTGCTTCTTTATTGTCAAGTGTCAGCCTTTCTTCAAGAATATTTTTTGCTTCGTTAAAAACTTTTTCGCTTTCGATATAGCCGATGTTGACGTCGTTATAAGTTACGCTAAGCGCCAGGTTGAGTCTGCCGTAATATCTTACAACCAAAAGCATCACAATCAGCGCCGCGGCGGGCAGGATATAATTGAACGATTTTACAAGGAATCCCTTATGCCGCTTAAACGCAAGCGAAACAAACTTAAAGAAAAGCGAGAACGGATTTTTCTTTTTGCCGTCCGATTTTCTGCCGCGCATAACTTCTTTAGCGCTCCTGTAATCGGCGCGGAAAGCCGCCGCCTGCTGACGGAAAGATTCACCGACCTGCCCCGACAGCCTTTTTGAACCGATACCCGCTTCTTTTATTAAATCAATCAGCAGGGAAAACGGAAAAGCAATCAGTCTGATAAGCCTTGAAACAACACGGCGCGAGTAACGCAAAAATCCGTCGCCGAGGTTAAAAATGAGCGTATATATTAAATTGGCAAAGCTGCTTTTTTGCGAAGATTCCGGCTCCTGTGATTCTTCTTCCTCATCATAAAGCACGTCGTCAATATCGTCAAAAAAATCTCCGTTGTTGTTCTGCAAATCTTTCACCTGCCTTTTGAATGTATTTTTGTTTTTCAGTTCATTATTTTATTTTTTTCAAACAGTTTGTCTATCGCTTTTTTAAGGCACTGGTTTTCAGGTCTTGAAAGCGTGTAATCGTCAGACAAAATCTGCTGTGAAAAACTGTCTGCCTCTTTTAAAATAAAAGTATCTGTAAGCATCGCGATTTTTAAATCGGGCAAACCGTGCTGCTGGCTGCCGAAAAAGTTGCCTGGTCCGCGAAGCCGCAGATCTTCGTCGGCAATCTTAAAGCCGTCTGTTGTTTGGCTCATTATTTTAAGCCTGCTCTGCGCCGTTTTGGAGTGCGCGTCCGAAATCAGTATGCAGGTCGATTTATACTTGCCGCGCCCTATTCTGCCCCTGAGCTGATGAAGCTGGGACAGACCGAATCTTTCGGCGTTTTCAACAACCATAATCACCGCGTTCGGCACGTCAACGCCGACCTCTATAACCGTTGTGGCTACAAGAAGCTGGATTTTGCCTTCGGCAAAGTTTTTCATTACTTCTTCTTTTTCCTTCGGCTTCATTTTGCCGTGAAGAAGTCCGACGGAATAATCGCTGAAAGCGTTCCCCGCAAGCTCTGCGGCAAATTCCTGCGCCGCCGTCAATTCAAGCGTTTCATTCTCTTCGACAAGGGGGCATACGATATATCCCTGCCTGCCCTCGTCAAGATGTTTTTTAACGTAGTTGTATGCGCGCGCTCTTTTACCCGAATCGATGCAGTATGTTTCTATCGGCTGTCTGCCGGGCGGCATTTCATCCAGCACGGAAATATCAAGATCGCCGTAAATCATCAGCGCAAGCGTTCTCGGAATAGGCGTGGCGGACATTACGAGCGTATGCGGCATATTGCCTTTTTCAACGAGCGCATTCCTTTGCTTTACGCCGAAGCGGTGCTGCTCGTCCGTGATAACAAGGCCGAGGTTTTTGAACATAACGTCGCTCTGTATAACCGCATGAGTTCCGATTAAAACGTCGGTATCCCCGTTTAAAAGTCTCTCTTTAATTTCACGCTTGTTTTTTGCCGTAACCGACCCTGTGAGCAGCTCGATTTTAACGTCGGTCGTCTCAAAAAATCTGCACAGGGATCCGTAATGCTGAGCGGCAAGAATCTCGGTCGGAGCCATGAGCACGGCCTGATATCCGCTCCTGACTGCGGAATCAATCACCGCAGCGGCAACCATAGTTTTGCCGGAGCCTACGTCGCCCTGAAGCAGTCTGTTCATCAGCATTCCGCTGCCCATCTGCGTCAGACATTCTTTAACGGCTCTGCGCTGAGCGCCCGTCGGCTCAAACGGAAGACGTGAATAAAAATTTTCGCTGTTGTTTTTTATTATAATATTGCTTTCGGCTTTTGAAGCGCCCTTGAGTTTTTTGAGCCCCGTCTGCAATATAAAAAGCTCTTCAAAAATCAGCCTGTGTTTTGCTTCGCTCAGATATGTTTCGTCTGAAGGAAAATGAAATTCTTTGAGCGCGCTGTTGATTTCCGCCAGGCACAAGCTTTCCCTGACCCGCAGAGGCAACGTTTCTTCGCAGGGTTCGGGATTAAGTTCAAACACCTGCCGCACGAGTTTTTCGATATATTTAGAATTTACGTCATAGGATTGAGGATAAACGGGGTGAATGATATTGTTCTGCTCGGTAGCTTTAAGAATTTCGGGCGAAGACATCTCTTTTTGATAAAGATTGCCGCCTATTCTGCCGTAAAACAAATACTCTTCACCGGGCACAAGACTTTGCGCGGCATATTTATTGTTGTAAATAATTATTTTAATTATATCTTCTCCGTCTGTTGCATCTGTTTTGAAAATCGTGAGCCCTTTTCGGATTTTTACACCGACGGGCGTTCTGTCAACAATTGCCCTGATACAGCATTCGTCACCGACTGCGGCGCCCGAAATGCTGACGGTTTTGCTCCAGTCGCGGTATGCTCTGGGATAATAGCGCAGCAAATCGCCGACGGTAAAAATACCAAGTCTGTTCAACGACCGGGCTCTTTTTTCGCCGACGCCTTTAAGGTATTGAATGTTTGTTTCTTCATTGATCATTTGTTACTGTCATCCATTTGTCTGCATTATAATAATCGTCCGTTACGATAGCTTCATCCGGCACGGTCACCGACGTGTGGGAAGCGGCGCGTCCCTCCCTGTAAAGCAGGGGCAGAAACGGCAGCTCTTCGGCAAACACCGTTAAGAAGTCCTGTATTTGAGTTTCTCCTTTTTTGAAGCTGTTCCACGCACCGGCGCTTTCGCAAGATGTGTCTATTCCCGAAGAAATCTGCGACGTTCTGTCAAAAAATTCGGAAATATCAAGGTTGTTTTTGAGCTTGCACTCGCCTAAATACATATCGTACTTGCCGGAAGAAATGACCTTGAAAAAGTCCTTTTCGACATATTTATAAATATTGATTTTTATATTTACCTTGTCAAGCGGTTCTTTTAATTTTTCGGCGGCGCTGAGTTTGAACTCATTGTCCTGACACACG
>JAEEGI010029255.1_pt1 | contig 10426 bp, 10 predicted proteins | sample 8958751 | NCBI WGS metagenome assembly JAEEGI01 (sample SAMN16246545, study PRJNA631951) | gut metagenome | biome: gut microbiome; feature: rumen; material: KS-attached | host: Bos | place: Iran: Karaj | collected 2018-10 | reverse complement strand
CATTATTTTACCTCCGTTAAGCGGTTGATGGATTATGTAAAAGATTAATTATCCTTATTTATTCTTTTCATAGATGACTCTGAGACCTTTGAGTATCAGCTCATTGTCGATTATTATATCGTGGGAGCAGTTCGGAACGATGCTTGAGGCGAGGCCGCCGGTCGCGACCACCTTTGTTTCATAGCCGAGCTCCTTCCACATTCTGTCAATCATTCCGTCCATGGCCGCCGCCTGGGCGATGATGATGCCGCTCTTCATGCAGTCAACAGTATTTGTGCCGATAATCTTACGGGGCGCCTCGAGGGCTATTCTCGGAAGCTGGGAGGTGCGGCTGACGAGGGCATCCATTGTCGCACCGACTCCGGGCATAATCGCGCCGCCGATAAAGCTCTTATCCTTATCGAGGACCGTGACGGTGGTGGCGGTTCCCATATCGATTATAATCAGGGGCGCGCCGTAGTATTCAAGGCCGGCGACGGTATCCGCGATGAGGTCGGAGCCGACGGTCGCGGGGTCGTCAACCATAATTCTGAGGCCTGTCTTTATGCCGGGGCAGATAATCTGCGGCTCTATGCCGAACATCTTTCTGACAGCGCCCGTGATGATATTATTCAGCGGAGGGACAACCGATGAGATTATCGCCCCCTCGATTTCGTCATTGGCGATTTTATGAAGATGCATCAGCGCCTGAAAGAGAACGATATATTCAAGCTCCGTCTTTGAGGTATCTGTTTTTATTCTTTCGATAAAGAGAATTTTTTCGCCGTCGATACAGCCGGCGACGATATTGGTGTTTCCCGCATCGAGCGCAAGTATCATAATGGTTCTCCTTGTTTTTTATTAAAGTTTCTTAATTCTACTAATCAATATTTCTCATTATCTGCAATTCTCTATTATGCTAGATTCCGTAAACGGGTAACCGGAAAACTCAATTTCTTTTCCGTATAATGACGAATACTTTTTTGAAATTGATTCATACTCTTCTTGTGTAACTTCAATACCATTGATTGTATATTTGGGAGTATCGGGATATTCGGCAGAATACTCATATCGGCAATTATCCATTACTACGCTTTTTGTTCCGTTCAGTTTATAATATGATGTGCCTCCGCTAAAAGCACCGCCTGAGCCTGTATATGCAAAGACGCCGTGCTTCGGATAATACCAGAAGCTGTTACCGTCATATTGAACCTCTGTAACTTTTCCGTTTTTATATACAAATACCGAATAACCATAGCCGTGAGCTCCCGGTCCTAATTTAAGAACGAGTTCGGGTATATCATCTGAATCTATATAAATAAGTGCAAATTCGTTACCGGAGTTTTCGTTATAATTTCCGACCTGCTCCAGCATGTAATTTCGGTAAGCGGCCTGCCAGCCTGATTCATTATCTTTTTTAGTTGAAGAAGAATCAGTGGCGGAACTTGATGAAGCGTTTTTATCAGATGATTCAGCACTGCTTTCTGAAACGGATTGTGAGTCATCAGTTGCATCAAAGATATTGCTGCTGTCAGATTCAGTATCAGAAACAGTTGATTCGATATCTGATGAAAAACTCTGAGTAAGATTTCCTTTGTTATCAATTCTGTTCTTATTATTCTTGTTGCGCACAATAATCAAAGCTGCGGTCGCCGATCCGACACAAATAACCAACGCTATAAGAACTGCCAAAATTTTATTCATAAAAGCACCCCAAGAGTTGTTCTCCCTACAGATAATTATATATAGTTAATTTTATCAAATTAATTCAAAAAATACAAGGTTTTTTATTATGTTTACTCGAATAATATACTGGCGCATATCCTTTAGGCGGGCGGATGATATCCGCCCCTACGGTCGCGCACACAGCCGCTTGTCAAATTTCACATTCCGCATTCCGAATTACCATTTTGTTTACAGTTTATTCTTGAATTTGTTTTCTCAATATGTTATATATAAGTTATGTTGAATTATAAAAGAATACTGCTTCTGATTTCTGTTCTGACGGCGGTCTGTCTGGCGCTCGGCGCATGCGCGATGCCGGGCAGCGGCGGCGAGACCACCTTCGTCTCAGGAGAAGAATACAGCGAAGATGTGATTTCGGATGATTCGGACGGAACAGTCAGAGTCACCTTCCCCGAGGGATTCACGGTTTCTCAGATGGCGAAGCGCCTCGAGGAAAACGGAATCTGCAAGGCGGATGAATTCAGAAGCGAAGCGAACAAAACCGAATATTTAAGCGAATTCGGCATTGAGATTGGCAACCCCTCCGAGCGCGCGTTTCTGCTCGAGGGCTATCTTTTCCCCGATACTTATGATTTCTATAAGGGCGAAAGCGTTTCGTCGGTCATAAAGAAATTCCTGCGCAACACGATGTCGAGATTTACGGATGAATACAAGCAGAGAGCGGCTCAGCTCGGCTATTCGATGGATGAGATTCTCAATCTCGCCGCGATAATTCAGCAGGAATCAGGCGGCTCGGCAGAGGCGCCGAGGGTTTCGTCGGTTATTCACAACCGCCTTGACTCCCCCGATTTCAGGCGTCTGCAGTGCGACGCGACCGTGACCTATCTCAAAGGCAGCGTAAAGCCCTATTTTGATACGGACACATATTTCAACGTCTACTGCGAGAATTACAACACTTATATGTGCGAGGGGCTTCCGGCGGGACCGATTAACAACCCGGGGTTAACCTCAATAAAAGCGGCGCTCTATCCCGAAAACACAGAATATTATTATTTCTTAACTGATTCAGCCGGCGTTTATCATTACTCCGAAACATACGTGGAGCATCAGAGCAAGGCCGTTGAAGCAGGGCTTCAATAAGGAGGTATATTCACATGAAAAAAATAATCGCTTTAATTCTCTGCACAGTCTGTGCGCTCACCGTCTTCGCCGCGTGCGGCAAGAAGGACACTCCCGATAAGAACATCGACGACAAAGGTTATAAAGAAGAAGATATTCAGATATACGAGGGCTTCGGCTTTGTAATCAAGGACGAAAAAGCAATAATAGTCAAATACTCGGCACACGACAAGAAGCAGTCCCTTGAAATCCCCGATAAGCTCGGCGGCAAGCCGGTTACAGTAATAGCCGAGGGCGCTTTTGAGGGCTTCGACTTCAAGCCGGTTGGCGAAAAGAATTACAGCGAGGTGAAATTCCCCTCATCGCTCGAAACAATCGAGGATAACGCATTCAAGGGCTCAACTATCAACAAGGCGCTTATGGTTTATTCTCCCAATCTCAAGAGCATTGGAGCGAACGCATTTGACGGCTGCGAAAACCTGGTTCAGCTCGACATACCCTCTTCGGTTGAAGAATTCGGAGCAAACTGCTTCGCGAACTGCACGAAGCTCAGAGTTGTTACCTTCAGGGGCAATCTCAAGCCGGATGCCTCAATTTTCACCGGCTCGGCAAAAGATTTCACTCTCTGGACCAATACCAAAAACAAGGATACAATTCAATTCGCAAAGGATAACGGCTACGCATACAAGACAGGCGATAATCTCTGATAAAGGGCTGATTTTATGAAAAAGGCATTATCCGTATTCCTTGCGGCAATAATTATGATTCCGGCGCTCTCGCTTATGCAGGGCGCTTTTGCCGTATCGGAAAAAGCAGGAATCGCAGTCGCGAGCGACCTGCATTATAATATCCCCCGCGAAACTCTCGAGGGAGATATTGACGACGAAATATTCTTCTATGCCAACCGCAGAGCGGCGATGGAGGACGAAAGCGGTTTCATTATCGATGAATTCCTCAGCCAATGCGCAGAAGACGATGCAGTCGAGTATGTCTTCATAAGCGGCGATCTCGCCGATAACGGAAGGCGCCTTGAGCAGGAGCATCTTGACGTTGCCGAAAAACTCCGCAAATTCGAGAGCGAAACCGGAAAACCGGTCTATGTTGTAAACGGCAACCACGACACCGGTGCGGGTAAAGAAGATATAACCAACGAAAAATTCCGTGAAATATATAATGAATTCGGCTATGGTGAGGCGCTCGAAACGCAGGAGGGAACCCTATCCTACACAGCTAATATAGGCGAAAAATACCGCCTCATAGCAGTTGACAGCTGCGACCCGACCGTTTCGACCGAAGACGGTCTGACGGCGGACAGGGTGAACTGGGCAGTAAAGCAGGCAAAAAAGGCGTATGACGACGGCAGATATCCGATACTGATGATGCACCACAATCTGCTCAGCCATATGCCGCTTCAGAGAATCCTGAGTCATAATTTCATAGTCAGGAATCATACGGCAACAGCGCAGAAATTCGCGGACGCCGGCATTAAGGCCGTATTCACCGGCCATGAGCACGGCAGCGATGTAATGACTTACACAAGCCCCGCGGGCAATACAGTCACCGATTTTTCAACGACCTCGCTGACCATGTATCCCCTCTCCTACAGATTCGTCGAATTCACGGATGACGAAATCACTTACAGCGAAAAGAAAATTAAAAAAATAGATTTCGACGCACTTACCGAAACGGTTGACGGCTACACCGACAAACAGCTCACGCCGATGCGTGAGGATTTTCAGCAGTATTCAAAGGATTTCTTCAAAGCGGGCATCAGATACCGTCTTTGGCTCGGGCTGACTCCCGAAAAGCTCGGCATTGACGAGGATGCCTTCTACGCCGATATAGTTTACACGGCGGTTGGCGGGCTGACCGAAATTCTCGATATGCCCCTCTACGGCGAAGGCGGCCTTCAGGAGAAGGCAAAGGAATACGGAATCGATATTCCTGACAGCAATTATAAAAACGGCTGGGATGCCGCGACTGAGGTTGTCGGATACCACTATGCGGGCAGCGAACCATTCGCGCTGGATTCAACAGAGGTTACGCTGATTCTGAGAATCGCCGATTACCTGCTGCTCGAAGATTTATCGACAGTCAACGATAAATGCTTCCTCTCGCTCGCAAACAGCATCACATCTAATTTCGGAACCGACTCAATATGCAAGGATTTCACTAAGGCGGCGGCAAAAACTCTCGGCCCTGTTACGGCGGGCGAATACTTCATAGTCGCAATCGCCTCCCCACTGCTCTACGGCCTTGCCTACGACAGAGACGGACTTGATGACAACAACGGTTCAATTCCCGGCTACGGAGCAGAAACCACTAACGCGGCAAATATCTCGGCGGATTTCACCGCAAAATTCAATAAATTCTTCCTCTATATCTCGTTTTTCTTCAAATATATTCTGAAAATATTCGGGATAGGAAGATAAAATAAATAAATTGACCCGCAGGAATATTCCTGCGGGTTTTTTATGCTTGTTTTGTTTTAAATCTCTTTAAGAAATCTTCCGATTCGCTCAATCGCTTCGCGGATATGGTCTGTTGAATAGCAGTAGGAAGCTCTGATGAAGCCCTCTCCGCTCTCGCCGAATGCGGTTCCGGGAACTACGGCAACTTTCTCTTTTTCAAGCAGTTTTTCGCAGAATTCTCCGCTCATCATTCCAGTTGATTTTATTGACGGGAAGGCATAGAACGCTCCCTCGGGCTCGCGGCATTCAAGTCCTATGGAATTGAAGCCCTTAACCATGAGCTTGCGGCGGGTGTCATATTCCTCCATCATCGCGGCAACCTCTTCGTCGCAGTCGCGCAGAGCAGTGACAGCGGCATACTGCGAAGTGGTCGGAGCGCACATAATCGAATACTGATGCAGCTTTGTTATCTGCGTGAGAATCTCTTTCGGTCCGCATGTGTAGCCGAGCCGCCAGCCGGTCATCGAAAAAGCTTTTGAGAAGCCGTTTATGACGATAGTTCTCTCCCTGAGAGAGCCGACAGCCGCAGGTGAAACGTGTTTTTTTCCATTGAAAGTAAGCTCAGCGTAAATCTCATCCGAGAGAAGAATAATATCGGTATCCTTTATAAGTTTTTCAATCGCCTCATAATCCGCCCTCTCCATAATTGCTCCGGTCGGATTCGAGGGATAGGGCAGGATTATCGCCTTGGTCTTCGGCGTGATATTTTCTTTTAATTCCGCAGCGGTGAGTTTGAAATCATCTTCCGCTTTATTCTCTATGATAACCGGCACTCCGCCCGCCATCTGAACCATCGGAACATAGCAGACATAGCTCGGCTGGGGAATTATAACCTCGTCGCCCGGATTGACTATCGATCGCAGAGCGGCATCAATCGCCTCGCTGCCGCCTACGGTAACCAGAATCTCGCTCTCGGGCTCATAGCTGAGCGAATACTTTCGCCTGAGATAATTCGCAATTTCTTTTCTGAGTTCGGCAAGGCCTCTGTTTGAGGAATATCGCGTCTTTCCCCTCTCAAGCGATTTTATCGCGGCGGAGCGTATTTTCCACGGCGTTTCAAAATCAGGTTCGCCGACGCCGAGCGAAATAACATCGCTCATTGTGGCTGCTATATCAAAAAATTTTCTTATGCCGGACGGCTGAATTTCGGTTATCGTATCATTTAGAATACTCTCGTAATTCAGCAAGACGAAACTATCCCCCTGTCATCGGGATCGGTTACTTCAAGATCGACATCAAGCTCCTTGTATCTTCTCATTACAAACTGCGTCTTGGTCGAGGTCACACTCTCCATAACCGCGAGTTCTTTTGCGACGAAGCGGGAAACATCCTGGAAGGTTTTGCATTTGACGATAACGCAGAGATCGGAATCACCCGAGAGCAGATAGACGCTCTCAACCTCGTGAAATTTCGCGATTTTCTTTGCTATATCCTCGAAGCCTAAACCGGGCTTCGGTGTTACCTTTATTTCTACAAGGGCGGAAACATAGAATTCATCGAGTTTCTCCCAGTCGATAACAGTCCTGAACCCTCTGATAAGGCCGTCCTTTTTCATCTCATTGATTTCGGCGGAAACCTCGGCCTCACCGAGACCTGTCACGGTCGCTATATCCGATATAGACATTCTCGCGTCTTTGGCGAGGAGTTTGAGAATCTGTACGTTCATAATAACCTCCGGTAAAAATTCATTGCCGACATTATACCGCAAATTCAATAAATATACAAGAAAAATATAAATTGACTTATAAATATATGAAATGTATAATTGAAGTGTTGAGAGGTAATAAAATGAATAATGAAGATTTAATAATAAGAAAAGCCGTAAAAGAAGATATCCCGGAAATACTGCGTCTGCTCTCACAGGTGCTTGAAATTCACGCGGATATAAGACCCGATATTTTCGTTCACAGGACCACGAAATACAGCAAAAGCGAGCTTGAAAAGATAATCTCAGACGAGAACACGCCCGTATATGCCGCATTTTCAGACGGTAAATTTGCGGGCTACTGCTTCTGCGAAATAAAAGAGATGCCCGAAAGGGAGTATTTCAGACCGTTCAGATACGTTTACATTGACGATTTATGCGTTGATGAAACTATGCGCGGCAAGCATATCGGTTCCGCCCTGTTTGAATATGTAAAGAATGAGGCGAAGGGGCTCGGCGCTTATGAAATCACTCTTCACGTCTGGGAGGGCAACGACAAGGCGAAGGCCTTCTATGACAGGCTCGGCTTCACGCCGCAGAGCTACACAATGGAATATAAACTCGATTGAAAAGCGAGGAATGAATATGAATTACGAAACAGCAAAGCAGAAGGCAAAAGAGCTCGTCTCAAAAATGACGGCTGAAGAAAAAATGAGCCAACTTCTCTATAACGCCCCGGCGATTGATCGTCTCGGAATCAGCGAATACAACTGGTGGAACGAGGCGCTGCACGGAGTCGCGAGGGCGGGTACGGCGACCGTCTTCCCTCAGGCAATCGCGCTTGCGGCCAGTTTTTCACCGGAAACGGTAAGAAAATGCGCCGATATAATTTCGACAGAGGCGCGCGCCAAATACAACAAGAGCATAGAATACGGCGACAGAGACATTTATAAAGGGCTCACCTACTGGTCGCCCAATATCAATATATTCAGAGACCCCAGATGGGGCAGAGGCCACGAGACCTACGGCGAGGATCCGTTCCTGACGAGCGAAATCGGCTGTGCCTTTATCAAGGGAATTCAGGGTGACGGCGAATTTCTTAAGGCCTCTGCCTGTTCGAAGCACTATGCGGTTCATTCCGGACCTGAGGCGCTCAGACATGGTTTCAACGCAATCGCTTCAAAAAAGGATATGGAAGAAACATATCTCACTGCCTTTGAGAGAACGGTCAGGGACGCGGATGTTACGGGAGTCATGGGAGCATACAGTGCGCTCAACGGCGCTCCCGCCTGCGCAAACGAATGGCTGATTCAGGATAAGCTCCGCAAAGAATGGGGATTCAGGGGCTATTTCGTCTCCGACTGCGGCGCAATCAATGATATATATAAAGAGCATCATTACTGCGAAACTGCCGAAGAGGCGGCCGCCGTCTCACTCAAAGCCGGCTGCAATCTCAACTGCGGTGACTGCTACATGAGCCTCAACGATGCCTATGAGAAGGATATGGTAACTGACGAGGACCTTACGCAAGCGGCGGAGTATCTCTTCACAATCAGATATATGCTCGGCGAATTTGAGGAGAAGAGACCTTATTCGGAAATCGGTTTTGATAAGGTTGACTGCAGGGAACACCGGCAGGCAAATATTGAGGCGGCAATGCAGACCGCCGTTCTGATTAAAAACGAAAACCATTTCCTGCCGCTCGATAAATCAAAGGTGAAGAGCATCGGCGTTGTCGGTCCGAACGCCCTCTCGATTACAGGGCTTGAGGCGAATTACGAGGGCAAGGCGAGCGAATATATCACACCCGCCGACGGCATAAGAAGAGTTTTCAGCGAGAGCGAAATCAGAGTTTCAGCAGGCTGCGGCTACAACAGCGAAAAAATGTGCAGCTGGGACGGGCATGAGAATATAATCTCCGACGGCACGGCAGTCGCTTCAATCAGCGATGTGACTGTTCTCTGCCTCGGGCTCGACTGGCATCTTGAGGGCGAATGCGACGACAAAGAGGATATCATGCTCCCCGCCGTCCAGAGAAAGCTGGCCGAGGCTGTCTGCGATGTCTGCGAAAACGTGGTGGTAATAATAATGTGCGGCTCGTCAATAGATATCGGAGAAAAGCTCAGAAATAAGGCGAAGGCGATAATCTACGGCTGGTATCCCGGCGCTCAGGGCGGACTCGCTCTGGCAAAACTGCTCGCCGGCGAAAAGTCGCCGAGCGGAAGGCTGCCGATAACCGTCTATTACGGCGACAGACCTCAACCCGATTTCACCGATTACAGTATGAAAAACCGCACATACAGATTTATTGAAGAGGCTCCCCTCTGGCCATTCGGATTCGGTCTCTCATATACGGAAATCGAGTATAAAGCCGCAGAAATCATAAGTCAGGATGCGGATGAAATAAAACTCGCGGTTGAAATTGAAAACAAAGGCAGTTTCGATGTTAACGAAAAGATTCAGGTCTATGCCGAATATAAGGACAGCGCATGCGAAACGCCGAAGTATCAGCTCTGCGCGATAAATCCACTGCCCGTCAGGGCCGGTGAGAGCGCAAAGGCGGAGATTTCAATAGACCGCTTCTGGATAAAAGCCGTTACCGATGAAGGAATCAGAAAAGAACCCGACGGCGAAATCATCCTTCATATAGGCTCATCGCAGCCCGATGAACTCAGCAGAAAACTCGGCGCACCCGAAACAATATCAATCAAAATTCAGTAAAGAGGTAGAATTATGGACAGAAAAGATTTAGCGGCTCAGTTAAAACAAAGCGCAAACTGCTGCCAGGCAGTTATGATTGCATTCAGCATGGAGACCGGCTTCGACGTTGAAACCTTCGCGAAACTCGGCGCCCCCTTCGGCTCGGGAATGGGAAATACCGAAGGCAACTGCGGCGCTCTTATCGGCGCCGAGGTTGTGCTCGGCCTCATGAAATACGCAAACAAGGGTATGCACGCCGAAGCAAGCGCTCTCTATAATGAATTCAAGCGCCTGTGCGGTTCGACAATCTGCAAGGAATTAAAAGGCATCGAAACCGGCAAGCCCCTCTGCTCCTGCGAGGACTGCGTGAGAAATGCCGTTGCCGCGCTTGAGAGCGTCACAGGGGAAATATATTGAGAGTACTCATAATAAAAAAACAGGCACCATTCAAAACGAATGGTGCCTGAATTTTAATTGAATTATAGAATTATTTCATTGCCTCTTCGACTGCGACTGCGCAGGCGACGGTGGCGCCGACCATCGGGTTGTTGCCCATGCCGATAAGTCCCATCATTTCAACGTGAGCGGGAACTGATGAAGAGCCGGCGAACTGAGCGTCGGAATGCATTCTGCCCATAGTATCGGTCATACCGTAGGAAGCGGGGCCGGCTGCCATATTGTCGGGGTGAAGGGTTCTGCCGGTACCGCCGCCGGAAGCGACTGAGAAATACTTCTTGCCTGCATCGGTGCGTTCTTTCTTATAAGTGCCCGCAACGGGATGCTGGAATCTGGTCGGGTTGGTGGAGTTGCCGGTGATGGAAACATC
>JAEEGI010029253.1_pt1 | contig 10426 bp, 3 predicted proteins | sample 8958751 | NCBI WGS metagenome assembly JAEEGI01 (sample SAMN16246545, study PRJNA631951) | gut metagenome | biome: gut microbiome; feature: rumen; material: KS-attached | host: Bos | place: Iran: Karaj | collected 2018-10 | reverse complement strand
CTCTCCCTTCGCGTCATCTCCAGCGAGTTGTGCAGTGCTATGCGGCGCTTGTATTGCTGTATCAGCAGCAGCAGGGCGGCCAATGCCAGGGCAGCATAGAGCAGATAGGCCCACCACGACTGCCAGAACGGCGGGGTGATGCGTATGCCGAGTTGTGTGGTGGTCGCCTTCTCCCAGTCCTGGCTCCTCAGCTTTGCCCTTAGCACGAAGGTGTAGTTGCCTGGTCGCAGGCTGCGGAATATCACTTCGCGGTCGTTCTCGCACGGATACCATTTGTCGCTCAGCCCTTCCATCATGTACGAATAGTCCACATCGTCGCCCTGTGCATAGTCGCCTACGGCGAATGCTATTCGCAGCGTGTTCTGCTGGTGCGTCATCGTCAGGCGTCCGTCGCCGTGGGGCAGCAGATATTGGGGCGAGCTGTCTTCTTCGCCTGTGGGGCTGAACACTTCGCATCCCACAATCCTGACGGGCGACACCTCCACGTCGGCGTCGGTCTCGTCGGGGTGGAAATAGTACACACCCTTGGAGGTGCCGAAGGCGATGCTGCCATCGCTCAGCGTGGTGGCGGTGCCCCCCATGAATCCGCTGGCATTCAGCTTGTGCTGTTGTCCGTAGTTGTGAAAGCGCCCCGTGACGGTGTCGAGGCATACGATGCCGGTGTAGGTACTGGCCCACACGCGCCCCTGCTTATCCTGCTGGATGGCAAATATCTGTCGGTCGGCCAGTCCGGCTTTGGTGTCGTAGATGGTGAAGTGGCTCAGGTCGTCGATGTCGGGCAGATGAATCACCCCCTCGTAGGTGGCTAGCCAGAAGCCCGCCCCCTGGCGCAGTGCTTGGTTGATGTTGTTCGTGGGCAGTCCTTCGGCCATCGTCAGCTGGCGGGCGCTCATCGTTGTGGTGTTCACGATGTAGAGGCCGCTGCCATGCGTGGTGACCAGCATCTGTGTGGGCGACAGTCGGTAGAAGCTCGTCACCGGTGCCCTGCCCACCAGCCGTGTCATCTCGTCGTGGTGGCTGACGACGCCTTTGTCATAGACGCATACGCCAAATTCGGCCCCTATCCAGGTGCGCCCGTCGTTGTCCTCCATAAACGAGTGGATGTCGCAGCCACCGTAGCCGATGTCGATCGATTCAAACGTCTGCCGCTGTGTGTCGAAGCGTATCACGCCCTCGTCTTCCATTCCCATCCACACGTAGCCTTTGCTGTCGGCCATCAGGCAGCGTGCAAACGAGTGTGCCCGACGCTTCATGCCGCCCACTCGCCAGTGGCCTCCCACCTTCCACGCTCCGCCGTCGCCGTCGTGCTGCAGCATGCTCAGCTCGTCTTCGCTGCTCACCCATATCCTGTCCTGTTGGTCGCTGGTGATGCCGTATACGCGCATGGCCTTCCCTTCGCCGAGGGCGAGTGGCTGGAAGAGTGGCTTGCGGCTGGGGATGAAGTCTACGCCGGTGCTGTGGTTGCCTATCCACACGTTGTGGTAGGCATCCTGCAGGATGCAGCGTGTGTTTTGCGACGATGTCTCCACCTGTTGGCCGTCGTCGGTCAGCACTCCGCCCACGTCGCTCACCGTCCACAGGTGCCCGTCGGCCATCTCCATGATGTCATACACGTTGGCTCGCTCGCCCGCCGCCGCCGAGATATTGTCGGCCAGCGCAAACGATTCCGTGTCGGGCCTGTAGAGCACCAACCCTTGGTCGGTGCCCATCCATATTTGCCCCCTGCTGTCTTTCACGATGCGCCTCACGTTGCTGCTGGGCAGATTCTGTCCACCCTCTACCTTCAGCCCTTCAGCCCCCTGATAGTGCCTCACCACGATGCCCTTCTTCTGGTCGATGATGCTCACGCCATCTTTGTTGTGCCCAATGTATAGCAGCCCCTGCCCGTCGTCCATGCCACATCGGCAGTCGGGCACTTGGGTGGGGAACGTCGTCACCTGGTTGGTGCTGCAGTCCAGATGCTGTATCTGTCCGTTGCCATAGATGAGCCAGACACCCTGCCTGTGGTCGTCGGCGATGTTCACCAAACTGTACCTCACCAGCTCGTCGCCCTGCATCTGCTCTCCGAAGTGCCCTTGCTGGCAGTTGTAGGCCACGAGTCCCATCTCGGTGCCCACCAGCATGCGGTTGCGGTGACGGTCGTAGAAGAGCGCCATCACCTTCTCGTTGGGGATGCCCAGCTGTTCGCGCCGATACACGTTGATGGTGTGGCCCGCAATGCAGTTGAGTCCCGACTCCGTGCCCACCCACACGTTGCCCTCACCGTCGAGGGCCATCGACAGGATGAAATTGTTCGACAGTCCATTTGAACTGTCAATTTGCGTGTTTGGGTAGGCTGCTGTCCACAACGCGTGAATCAAGAGCAGCAGTAGAATCCGACGTTTGTTCATGGCTGTGAGTTGATGGTTGTCATCTTTTTAAATCGCACCTTTTTCGTGTCGTGCATTTCTATGGCCTTTCGCTCGTCGTGCTTCATGGTTTCCAGATGCACGTTGTTGAAGGTCAGTTTCTCGGCATGCCTGATGGATAGTCCCCACGCTGGCTGTATGCCGTGGGCCGATGGTTCGGGATAGCCGTTTTTCTCGTTGCCACGGTTGATGCCCGCCTTGCCATCGGCAGCGAAGAAGAAGGGGTTACTGCCTCGCTGCTGCTCCACGTCGTCGAGGGTCAGCCCGCCACGGAAACGGATGTGGATGTCGCTCAGGCTCACCTTCTTGATCCTGTTGCCCTCTGTCCCCACGATGAGGCAGGCGTAGCGGCTGTCGGCATCGTCGACGTCGACGTGGCTGATGCTGATGTTGCTGACTGTTGACGGTCGGAAGCCTTCGGGTGCCCTCATTCGGCTGCCTAAGCGGATGTAGAGCGGAGCGTTGCAGATGTCGGTCATCTTGAGGTCGTCCACGCTGATGTGCTCCATCGGTGCCCCGTCGACCGTTTCGAGTGCCAGCCCCCTACAGTGGATGAAGGTGCATCGGCGGATGGCGATGTGTCGGAATCCGCCGCTGCTCTCAGTGCCCAACTTGATGCGCCCCGTGGGTCCGTCGCCGTCGGGGGCCTTTTTTGTCTGGGTGGTGTGTGTGCCGTTGAGCAGTGTGCCCACGTCGTAGCCGCTCACGTGGCAGTCTTCTATCAGCACGTGCTGCGTAGGCTTGGCCCACCCTAAGGCGTAGGAGCACTTCAGCACGATGGCATCGTCGTTGACGGTGTTTACGCGGCAGTTCCTCACCGTCACACGCTCACAGCAGTCGATGTCGAAGCCGTCGCGGTTGGTATCGGCGGTCACGCCTTCAATCAGCAGGTCGTCGACACCCGTCAGCAGCAGGGCGAAGTGTCCGCAACTGCTGAAGCGCAGCCCTCGAATGGTCACCCGCTGGCAGTCGCGCATGGCCAGCGCCTTGTTGGCCGTGGTCTGTCCGGTGGCGCTCTTGCGCTGTCCGCCGCGTGTCAGCACGTCGCTGCCGTCAATCAGTCCTTCGCCTTCCAGCGTGACATCGTGCAGCCGCTCGCCCCAGATGAGCGAGTTGTGCCAGTGGCTGTGTCCGAAGTCCTGGTATCGCGAGTCGTTGGGTTCCGCCTCGTCATAGCCTTCGCTGTCGGTGGGGGCGGCAGCCTTCAGCACCGCGTCGCCCTCGATGCGCAGCGTAATGCCGCTCTGCAGGTGCACGCTGTAGCAGAGGAACGTGCCTCCTCGCAGCACCACCACCGAGGCGTCGGCTCCCGCCAGCCTGGCCTGGGCTGCCTTCTCAATGGCGGCGTTGATGGCTGGCGAGTCAATGTGGCGGCCATCGCCCACAGCCCCGAAGTCGCGCACGTCGTAGGTGGCTGCACCCATTGTGCAGCACCATGCGAAGAGCAAAGCTGTGAAGATTCTTCTCATTATATATTTTAGCAATGGTTCAAAGAATAACAACATTCCCGCCTCGTTTTTGGAGTCCTCGAAGCCTTTGGTCGAGAAAGGCGTATCGTTTGCTAAAATTTGGAGCGCGACTTTTTTCAAAAAGTCAACGCCTTTTTTTCATTTGGAGCGCTCCAAATTTTCGACTGTGCGCGCCTTGTTCGTAAAACTGTAGCGCATTGCTATTTATAACGGTTGATTAATTCCTTGGGCAGCCGCACGATGCAGATGTTCATGGAGCGCCCATCTTCGCTGAGCATGGCCGACTGAATCTCTATCTCCGTCCCATCGGGTTTGAAGGTGGGGTGCACGTGGTCGCGTGCCGTTGTCTTGTGCCCTGCCGATAGCAGGATGCGCTCTCCCGTGTGGCGGTCGATGAGCCACAACTCGCGTGCAAAGTCGTCGCCCGCCACCCAGTGTCCATCTTGCGAGCCCGCCACATGCCAGAAGTTGTCGCCATTCACCTGTCCTTCGAGCTTCAGCTCGCGTGTGCGCATGTTCACCACGGCAATGCCCGTGGGATACTCCTTGGTGCCCGCGGGCCCCCAGTCGTCGGAGGTGGCAAACGACTCCAGTCCGGCAATCTCCTTCTTCTCATCCTTGTTGATGGGCCGGTGGCCAATGATGGCGATGACCAGATCGTCGGCGCTGATGACCGCCTCGTGGGTCACCCAGTCGTGCTCCGACTCCCGGTAGATGGGCCGCAGGTTGGTGCCGTCGGCATTCACCATCCACGTGCGTTGTGGTGCTTTTCCGCCCGTCTCCCAGCAGAAGATGACTTCGCCCGGATGCCAGGGATTGCCTTGTATGTGCCCCACTTTGAAGTGCACGGCCACCACTGGTTCGGCCTTGCCTGTCTTGAGGTCGATCTTGCCAATGCCTCCCGGCCCAGCCCCCATGTGGCGCGGTCCAAAGTTGGGGGCTATCGGCTCGGCGATGGGCATGCGGCGGGCATACTCCTTGTCGAGTCGGAAGTAGGCAAACGTCTCGCTGCCGTCGAGGGCCATGTCGCCCTCGCTGCACATCTCGGCGGGAATGACTCCGCAGATGCGTTCGTAGTTCTTCTTGCTCTTCAGCTTGCCAGCCTCTGAGTCGGCGAATAGGCGTTCCAGGTTGATCTCCACCACTTCCATGCCCACGCGCTTGCCGTTCTTGTCGTTGGCATTGCGCATGATGTAGAGGTTCATCGACTGGCGGGCCACGCAGAGCATGCCCGTGAAGCCGCCCTCCGTCACCTGCACGATGTCGCCCGTCTCTTCATTCACGGCCATGGCTTCGCCTTTCACTCGATTGGAGCGGAAGACCACCCATTTGCCGTCGGCCGTCCATTGGTTGTGCGTCTGATAGATTTTCGAGTCACCTGTTCCGCTCTTGCTGGTCAGGAACACCAGCTCCACGCCGGTCTTGGGGTCGTTGATTACTTTGCGTTCCGAGGGGAAGCGCGTACCCATCTGCGCTGCTGCGAGCAGAGGGCAGAGGGCTGCGAGGCAGAATAATAGTTTTGCTTTCATGTTGCTGAATAATTAGTAGTTTGGGCATGCGCCAGTTTTAGTAATAAGTTATTTGTTGATAACACTTCGAGCGGCTTTCCACGCATTTTGAAAGTGATGAGCCGTCGCTATCTTCTTACCGTGCAAATTTACGAAAAAAAAGGCGAAGGACGATACGTTTTTCTTGCATTTTTTCGGGCTGACCGAAAATGATACGTTGAATGACCGTTTTTTGACGGACTGCTTACCTCGTTTATCATTATCTTTGCAGCCGAAGAAACTACTAATGTCATTAACATCAATAATAACACAGCTATGAAAAAAACTATTACCTTACTACTGCTGGCGCTGCTGACCATCGCCATGGAGAGTAGCGCACAAGGCTTCCGCCGTTGGGACTTTACTAAGTGGAGCCAACAGACCATCGACAACCTTATAGCCGACGACGAGCAGGGCGACGACATCGGTTGGAGCGATGTGGAGTATCTCAACAATCCCGCCCCCGTAGACCACCGATGCTTCTGGTATCAGGACGGTGCCAACTATGGCACGCTGAAAGCCAACGGCGAGGTGATTGCCGAGCTGGAAGGCCTCGTCTTTGGCGAGGACTACTGCGGCAATCGCAGCTTGGCCATTGCCGTCGACTACGCTTCGACCAACATCGGCACCTACGACGGCGGACAGTATCTGTGGTTAGGCATCAATAATGCGGCCTACGCCTTCTACATCCCTAATGTGATGGTGGGCGAGAAGATTACGATGAGCGTGGAGAGCCACCGCAGCGGACAAGGACGCGGCGTGGGGCTCTACGTGCTGGGCGACGATGGCGAGATGAAGCTCATTGGCGACACCTTCACCCCCGACGCCAGAGAAAGCAACACGTGGGAGAGCTGGATGCTGCCCGAAGGTGCCAGCGACAATGGTGGCATGGTCGACATCTACGTGAAGCCCACCAGCGGTTGCCACATCTATACTATTGAGGTGGGCGAGAACACCGAAGCACGCAGCGTGGGATACCTCTACAACGGAAACCTCGATGCCGACCTGGGCTACAAGACCCTCGACGGCGACTTTATGAATAATGTGACGGCTATTGAGGCCAACAAGACGTTCACAATAGAGGACTTTGCCGCCTACGATGCCGTCGTCATCAGCTCTACCGTTGATAACGACGAGGCCATTGCCTCGCTGAAGCAAGTGCAGCCCTTCGTGCCCATGCTCAACCTGAACCCGGAGCTTTATCCCAAGTGGGGCTATGGCGAGGTGGTCGATGCCGGTATACCCTTTGCCACGGTGAGCAATCCCTATCACGCCTTGTTCAAGAATCAGGAACTCTTTGAGGACCCCGATGCCGAGGAGCCAACCTTCGTGCTCGTCATCAGCAACGACACACCGTTCCCCGGCCTGCACCTGAGCGGACTCTTTGCCGATGACCCCGTGCTGGCTGTGGCCTACGAGACCGACGATGTGGTGGCCATCCACACCCACAACATCGCGCACAATGGCTACATTTATATTCCTTATACGCAGGCCACCCTGACCGATGCTGCCACGCCTGGCATCCTCAGCAATGCCATCGGTCTGCTGAGCAGCTCGAAGGCTCCCGTCACCCAGGCTCCCGCTCCCACGTTCACGCTGGAGTATGAGAACCTGTCGACCATCGTCAGCATCCAAGATGCTGCTCCGCTGGCCGAGATCTTCTATACCCTCGACGGCAGCGACCCCACCGAGGACAGCCCACGCTATACGGAGCCTTTCGTCGTTGACCAAGAGACCACCGTGAAGGCTATCGCTCGCGGCGACGGCTATCTGATGAGTCTGGTGGCCGAGAAGGTTGTCGACATCCGCCAGATGGCTCCGCTGCCCACCATCAGCTGGGAGGGCGAGGATGGACGCACCATCGTCACCATGAGCACCGACCTGGAGGGCGCCAAGATATACTACAACTACAAGGGCGACAACACCACCCAGAAGAGCAGCCCCTACACGGGACCCATCACCCTGACCCGTGGCAGGACCATCTATGCCTTCCAGACCTGCGACGGCTATCTGAACTCGAAGGTGACATCGGCCGAGGTGGGCGTGAAGAACCCGCATGTGCGCATCGACATCCTCGCGCAGATGGATGCCAACCAGGACACCTACTACGAGCTTACCAACAAGTCGGCCAGCAACGCGGGCTACTACTTCAGCTGGGCCAACACCAACGACTATCCCTACTACGACCCTGAGTTCGACGAGACGGTGCCTGGCAGCGACGGCAACGACAGCATCATCCACCACCAGGTGAACAAAGAGGAAGTGGTGGACTTCCAGAACGGCTGGAGCGTGCGCTCACGCGGACAGCGTGTCTCGTGGGAGGGTGCCAACCCCGAGCTGAACTATGGCGACGCTGGCGCTCCCAACCCTGCCAGCGTGGAAGACGAGAACACCTACCTGCCTGTCACCCCGTTCATCATCAATCTCTTCGACTGGAACACCACCTATCCTGCCAGCGCCAAGATACAGACCACGCAGCCCATAGCCGGCCCCTTCGACTACACGGCCTACATCATCAACTACAAGGGCTCGCCCACACCTCGCCTGGTAGTTGAGGTGGCCACCGACGCCGAGGCCGACGATGCTGGATGGACGCAGCTGGGCGACACCATTGACCTGAACCCCACGCGCCGACTCTATCAGATGTATGTGCGCAGCTACGAGGAGACCACGCCCGTCTACACCCGTGTGCGCATCGTCAACAACGGGCCTCGTGCCGGATTCTTCAACATCTACATCACCAACGAGGGCGAGGAGTCGAAGCGCATCATCGACGAGCAGCAGAGCGGCATCGCCAACGCTCAACGTTCAACGTCCAACGTTCAACGCATCTACAGCCTGAGCGGTGCACGCCAGAACGAGATGCGCAAGGGCATCAACATCATTGTAACTAACGACGGCAACGTCAAGAAAGTACTGGTGAAATGAGAACATACCATTTGCTTGGCATGGCGGCGGCCTTTATGGCTGCCGCTTTGCCCGTGAAGGCACAGAACACCCCCGAGAGCCAGATGGAGCAGCTGGGGCGAGGGCTTATAGCCCTGCCGGCATCGGGGTCGGGGATGTTCGTCAGCTGGCGCTCGTTGGGCTACGATGCCGAGGACACCAGCTTTGAGCTGCTGCGCAACGGCGAGCGTCTTGCCAAGGACCTCTATGCCACCAACTACACCGATGCAGCTGGAAAGAAGACCGACAGCTATCAGGTGGTGACGGTGGTCGATGGCATCGCCGTCGACACCACGGCGGCCGTGAAGCCATGGGCGCAGCGCTATCTGAAGCTGGTGCTCAACCGTCCCGCAAAAGGGGCCAACGGTGGAACCTACAACCCCAACGACTGTTCGGTGGGCGACGTCGACGGCGATGGCGAATACGAAATCTTCGTCAAGTGGGATCCCTCCAACGCCAAGGACAACTCGCAGGGCGGCATCACCGACAACGTGTTTATCGACTGCTACAAGATAGTGACAGGCACATCGGCTAATTGCCAGTTGCTGTGGCGCATCGACCTGGGGCCTAACATCCGTGCGGGTGCCCACTACACGCAGTTTATGGTCTACGACTTCGACGGCGACGGACTCGCCGAGATGATGTGCAAGACGGGACCTGGCTCGAAGGACGGCAAGAACCACTACGTGAACCAAGTGGCCACCGAAGACGTCATCAAGAACGCCAGCAACACCTCTGTCTATCGCAATGGCGACGGAAAGATTACGGGTGGACAAGAGTACCTCACCGTGTTCAACGGACAGACAGGCGAGGCCGTGCACACCATCTTCTACAACCCCAACCGCGACGCAGGCTATGGCGGCGCTGCCACTGGCACCTTCAACTGGGACGACCGCAGCGGCAAGACCGACTATGCCAGCTATGGCAACCGTGGTGAGCGCTTCCTGGCAGGCGTGGCACAGCTCGACGGCCCCGACAAGCCAGCCAGCGGCATCTTCTGCCGAGGATACTACACCTTCGCCTTCATCTGGGCGGTCGACTTCGACGGACAGCGGCTCCATCAGCGGTGGTTCAGCGCCCATAGGTCGAGAACCAGCTACACAGTGACCACCTACGATGCCGATGGCAAGGGCACCAACAAGACCTTCAGCGGACTGCGAGCCACCAGCGGAGGCGGCAGCGGCACGATGTATGGCAACGGCAACCACAACATGTCGATAGCCGATGTGGATGGCGACGGGCGCGACGAGGTGGTGTGGGGCGCTGGTGCCCTCGACGACGACGGCACGCTGCTCTATGGCACAGGCTTCGGCCATGGCGACGCCCTGCACCTGAGCGACCTGAATCCTGACCGCCCCGGACTTGAGATGTTCCAGGTGCACGAGGGGGGAGGCACTTACGCCTGGGACGTGCATGATGCACGCACTGGCGAGATACTGCTGAAGGGCGGACCCGAGGGCGTGGACAATGGCCGAGGCATAGCCGGCAACTTTGGAACCGACATCCGTGGAGCCGTCTTCTGGAGCAAGGAAGCCGCAGTGCGCAGTGCTATCACAGGAGAGTCGGTATCCACGAAGAAGGGGTCGAATAACTTCCGCATCTACTGGGACGGCGACCTGCAGGAGGAGCTGCTCGACGGCAACAAGCTCGATAAGTGGAGCAGGAATGGCACGTCGCGTCTTGTCACCTTCAGCGACCTGGGCCCCAGCAGCACCTGCAACAGCTCGAAGAACACCCCCAACCTCTCGGCCGACATCCTGGGCGACTGGCGCGAGGAGGTCGTCCTGTGGCGAGCCAGCGACGCAGAGACCTGCCTGGCCATCTACTCCACCAACACCCCTACCGCCTATCGTGTGCCCACGCTGATGCACGACCACACCTACCGCATGGGCATCTGCTGGCAGAACACGGCCTACAACCAACCGCCACACCTGGGCTACTACCTGCCCGACATGAACATGCCCAGCATGAGCGATGCCGGACGGCGACGTGTGGTGGAGCTCGATGAGACGTTCCACTGGACGTTCACCACCAGCAACACCAAGGCGATAGACTT
>JAEEGI010029245.1_pt1 | contig 10427 bp, 5 predicted proteins | sample 8958751 | NCBI WGS metagenome assembly JAEEGI01 (sample SAMN16246545, study PRJNA631951) | gut metagenome | biome: gut microbiome; feature: rumen; material: KS-attached | host: Bos | place: Iran: Karaj | collected 2018-10 | reverse complement strand
GTTATGAATTTTAGAGAAAATCTATATTATTCAAGAAATAATGTTTTTGATTGAATATACTGAATTAAACTACTTTATTTTTAAATATTATATTTTTTTCCAAGATCTCTTGGGTTTTTCAGTTATATTTAATATTTTTCTTCTTTTGAAAATATGTGAGGATGGGGAATATTTTCGAATATAAATTAGTTACATTTTATTTTATTAAAAGTTTTCCTGATTTAAATAATTATTCAAATAAAAAATATAAATAAATAATTTCTAAATGAAAGCCATTCCTATTAAAGGATTTTCAAAAATCCAAGTTCCAAAGTAAATTGTAATTTTAATAAAATTTAAAAAAAAATAGATTAAATATTAAAAAAGATTATAAACAATCAGAACAAAGCACTCACTTTCATACTGCAAGAGCTCCTATAAATGAAGGATTAAGTTATACTTTTAGAGCTTTCCGTGATAAAATGAAAAAATCAAAATTAGATTCTAACAATTATATTTATGATTTAAATAATACAATGAAAATAAATTTAGATATAATTGAAAATATTTTACCCTCAATTTTATCTGATAAAGTTAATGAAAAAAATAAATTAGAAGAACAATTAAAAAGAATAAAACAACTTTTTGAAAAAAGATTAAATTTAAAAAAATTAAAAAATGAAAATAAAAGTAAAATACTAGTTCAAAATCAAATATTAGAAGAAACTAGAAGAAGAAAAGAAGAAAATTTAAATTATTTTGAAGAAAAATTTGATGAATTATGTAATGGTTTAGATAAGAAATTTATATTTATAAAAAAATATCAAAAAAAATTTGATGAAGTTCAAATATATATTCAAAGAGAATGTCAATATTTTCCTAGATGGAAAAAATTATTTGATGATTATGAAATTTTACCTTTTATTGTTAAAAATGAAAATTTATTAATTAAAAAAAAAAATCTTCTAAGAGAAATAAAACTAATAGTTAAAGAATTTAATATTATTACAAAGGAAAATTATTATTATGAAACAAGAACTTCTCAAGGAAATATTGAAGATAAAGGAGTAAATCAATTAAAAGATATAATTAATTTATATTTATCTAAAAATAAAATTATGGAAAAAAAAATCAAATCATTAAAAAAAATATTAAATAAACCAAATTCAATTTATAGAATAAAATATATTAAAGAACAATATTTAAATAATATAGTTCAAATTAATGAAGATGTAAGAACTTTAATTAATGTTTCTATTTTAAATAATTCTAAAATAACAGAAAATTTAAATTTAAATAATATAAGTAAATCAAGTAAAAATTTAGTTTGGGATATTTCAGGAATTGATAAAACTGGATTAATATGAAATAATTTATTATTAAATATGTGTTTTTTTATTATTATTAAAAAACAAAATATATATATTCAAAGAGTATAAAAAACATATTATCATCTCTTTTAAGAGTTAAAAATTATGAATTTATATAAAAAAATTGTTTTGGTTTTGGTTTTGTTGATTTTTTGATAAAAAATATTTGAAATTTAATTTATAAATTAAATAAATATTTTATAAATTTTTAAATAAATGTTACCTTATGATACTGAAGAAAAAATATGCAATATATTAATGGAAATAAGTCTAAGTGAAAAAAAGTGTTTATTAGGAAGAAAAAATTTAAATAATATTGAAGGATTTGACCCATATAAAATTTTTAGAAAAATAGATAATGATTGTACAAATTTCATAACTGAATATAATATAATAAATTTTCTTGAATCTAATTCAATTTATTGTACAGAAAAAGAAGCAAGAAAATTTATTAAATTTTATGATAATAATGCAAGTGGTAAATTAAGTTATTCTCAATTTTTAAATATTATAATTGAAAATGGAAATAACTCTTTACATAAAATAAATAATTCTATCTCATTAAATAGTAATCTTCCTTATCAAATTGAATATGCAGTTTGTAGAATAATTGAAAGAGAAATTAATTTAGTTAGAAATTTAGATTCTTTAATTGATGAATTAAAACAAAAAAAAGAGTTTAATATTTATGATATATTTTATGTTTTAAATGAAATGGATGAAGTTTCTTCTTCTACTTTAAAAAAGATTTTTATGAAACATAAAATTAATTTCAATGATGATGATATTAAAAAAATATTAAAAAGATGTGATATTGATAAAGATAACCATGTTACTTTTAATGATATTCAAAAAATATTTATGGATGATTATGTTATAAATGATAATAATAATAAGAGTAAATCTTATATAAATGAAAATTATAAAATAAAAAAAATAAATTCAAGAAATTTTAATTATTCAACTAATTATACTTCTTTAAAAGATTCAAATCATAATATTTATAATTATAACAATAATCTTGATTATTGTAGTAATGTCAATAAAACTTACCCTGAAGAACAAAAAAATCAAAATAAAAATTTTTCAAAGACAAAAATATCAGATACATTAAATTTAATTGATATTCCAAAAAGAAAATTTTCACCAGAACAAAATAATAATGATTCAGATAATTTACAATATAAACTTAGAGAAAATTTAAGAAAAACAAATTCTGAAAGAATTTTACAATTTTTAAAATTATTAATGGACACAGAATTACAAATTGAAAATGTAAAAAAAGAATTATCTCTTAGATCTGATTTTAATGTAAAAGATGTATTTAATTTTTTTGAACCAAAACATTATAATTTTTTAACTGATGAAGATTTAAAATTAGGATTCCAAAAATTAAAACATTTTTCAACTGATACTAATATTAAATTATTAATAAAAAAATATGATTTAAAGAATAATGGTTTATTAGAATATGATGATTTTGTTAAAATGATTATTCCTTTTGAATTAGAATATAAAAATATTATGGAAAAAAAAGTACCTTCAAGTAATATATGTAAATTTAATAAAAGTTTTTTTTTAACTGAAACAACTTTATCTTTAATGAAAAGTTTATTTGATATAATTATTACTTCAGAATTATTAATTGAAAAAGAAAGACATGAATTAAATCAAATTTATGATTTAGACTTAAGAAAATGTTTTGATGAAATAGATAAAAAGGGAAAAGGATACTTTACTTTTATAGATTTAAAAAATTATTTTAATAAGAATAATATTCCTATTATATCTAAGGAAATTGATTTATTGTTTATTAGATTTGATAGAAAAAGAATTGGAGAAGTTGATTTATTGTCTTTTTTATATGAATTTATTCCAAAGACATATCATTCAAATTTAAATTAAAATTTTTTTATTTAAATTTAAACTAAATATTATTTAAATGTAAATATATTTTTTATATAACTTTTTAGATTTTTTACTTTTATTTAAAATCATATTAAAGTTTAATGAATAAAAATAACTTTATTCTAATAAATATTTTTAATTTTTTTCAAAAAAATTATCATTAAAGAAAATAACAAACATCTTTGTGATTTATTTTTTTATTTCTTAAAAACTTATATAATTAAAAAATAAATAATTATATAATTTATTTAATATATTGAAATTCAATCATATGTTAATCCTATTTCATTTCCTTCATTAGGATCTTTTTTAATTTTTTTCTTTTTCATTATATGAAAACATGATTCAGGAACTTTTTTAATTGGTTTAAAAAGTAATTTCGTTGATTTCATTAAAGCTCTTCTAATTTTATCATCAAAAGCTTTTTGTGCTTTTAATTTTAATTCTTCAAAAGTTTTAATTTTATTTTGTTTATCAATTTTCTTTTTTATAATCATATATGAATCTATATTATATTCTTTTTGTTCATTTTTATATTTAATTAATTTATTAATTAAAAGTTCAATTTCTTTTAAACAATAAATTATTGTCATTTTATCATTTAAAATTGATTTTTTAAATGGAAAAATTTCATCAATTTCATTATAAATATCAACAATTTTTTTTTCTACATATCTAAATTTAGTCTTCTTATTTGATTTAGGAAGAGTTCGAATATAATTTCTTAAAGATTTATTTTTTACTTTTAATTTATCTAATTTATTTATATTATTTATAAATTCTTTTTTAAAATATTCATCAGTATTCATATCTTCTTTTATTTGATCTATTTTTTTTATATATTCTTTTCTGGCTTCTTCTAATTGAATTTTAGTATTATTATATTGATTAAGAGATAATTGAATACTTGATTCAATTAAAGATAATTTTAATTTAAAATTTTCAGGAGATTTAAATATTATCATTGGTTTATAAAATAATTTTCTTCCAAAAACTGAAATTTCAAGTTCTTCATATGATATATTTTCATTTTTAGAAATAGCAGAATTAATTTTTTCTTTAATTAATTTAAAATCAGATAATTGTTCTAAAGCATCTTTATCTTTTAAACATTCATTTCTATCTTCTTCATTAAATTTCTCAATTTGATTTGTTCCATTTTTAACACACAATAAAAAAAATTTATTTTGAAAACTTTTATCAAACTTTCTATGAATTTTTCCTAATTGATGTCTTAATAAAAAAGTTTCATGAAATTCTTTATTTCTTTTTTCAATTAATACATCACAAATTTCTCTTTCTTTTTTTAAAGTATGATTTAAATGATCAAAATATTTTTTTTCATCTTTCATAAAAGCTTTAATTAAAAAAATCATTTTTTTTAAATGAGCAATTTGAACATTAAATAATTCAATTTTAGTTGTTATTCCTTCATTAATTTTATTCATTTCATCTTGTTGAACATTTTGAATATATTTCCCAAAAAACATATTTCTTGATTTAATAAAAAATTGAGAAAGTGATTCTGCTCTTTTATTATAATAAAAGTTTGATAAATATTCATATTTTCCTAAAAAATCATATGTTTGACTTCTATTATGAATAAATTTATTATTACTTGATATATGATTTATATTATTTATACATTTATTTTTTTTTCTTTTTAAATTTTTCTTTTTTATTTGTTTCATTGAACAATTAGATTCAATTTTATTAAAATATTGTCTTTTATAATTATAACTTGAATCTGTTGAATATATTTTTAATTTTGAATTTCTTGAATTTGAAAATTTTGGTAAATTAAAAATTTCTTTAGTATCACTATTTAAAAGTATTTTATATCTTATATTTTTATTTACTTCTGAACGAATTGTACTTAAATGAAAATGAGTTAAATTAAAATTGTTTTTATATTTTTTTTTCTGTGTTGAATTCAATTGTTTTTTTAATAAATTTACATCTTTTATCATCTTACTTGTATTACTAAAATGAGATTGAGTTGAAAATTCTGTTTTTTCTCCTGAAAAAGAGGAGAATGTTGGATAACATGTTTTCATATTTTTTATTTATCAAAAAATAATAATAATTTTAAATTAGATTTTCAAAGTTTTTTTTTGAAAAAAGAGATTTTTTTAGGAATAATATTATAATATTCGGTTTTTATTTGTTTTTTAATTTTTAATCATTTTATAAGAAAGGAAAATCTTAATTTAAATATAGAAATATTTAATTAAATAAACACTTTTAAAAACATTATCACCATTTATTTAAGGAGTACATTTAAGAGTTGAAGATTAATATGAAGAAAAGAATAATGTATATTGTAATTAAAGATGGTTTTATTCTTAAATTTTTTTAAGTTTTTTAAATTTGTTTTTTAAAATTAGATTAAATTAGTTTTTTATAATTACTCTTTTATATCTAGATTCTTTTTTTTTTCAAGAATTTTAGAATTAAATAAGGAAGATAAATAAAAATAAAATTTTTTTTAAAATATACTGCATTTACATTCACATTTATTATTTTCATTGAGAAATTTTTTCATTTGACGATAATTTATATTATGAACAGTATTTTCACATATTTTACATTTTTCTGAGATATATTCTTTTTCATTTTTTTGATTAATTAGTTTTGTTAAACAGTTCAAACAAATTTTATGTTCTTTAAAATTAATTTCAATGGGTTCATAATAATTTTTATTTGAGTTTTTATTATTGTTTACATCTATTTTATTATTACAAATCATACAAATATCATTATAATCATCTGGATTTATAGTGGCATGTAGGTTAACTGAATTATTGTCATTTCCATTCAAATTATTTAATTGTTCTTTAACATATTTAAGATTAAAATTATTTCCACAAATACATTTAGTAGAATTTTTTTCAATTAATTGATTAATACATTCATTACATAATTTACAATTACATTCCATTTTAATTACTGAATCTATATCAAACACTTTTAGACATGATGTACATGGATTCTTTATTAAATTTATTATTTGAGAATATATAGTTTCTTCTTCTCCGTATATAAATTTAAATTCTGAAGGAGATAAATATAATTTTTCTTTATTTTTTTCATGGTCTGATAATTCTATATTTCTTGTATAATATTCTATATTTTCATATCCTTCATTTTCTAAATTATTTATTCTATTTATTAGAACTTTGTTTATTGAATGTTTTAAACAATTTTGACATATTACAAAATTAGGATATATTTTATTTAAAATGATTTCATCATATTTATCTTTACATTTACTACAAAATATTTTTTCTTTATAAATTGTGATTGATTCATCAATTTCATTTACTTTCCTATTTTCTACGTATCCATCATCTGAACCTGATTTTATTTTTTTATATACATTTATAATATCATCATCTTGAATATCATAATTTAATAAATTATAATATTTAGTATTATACCCTATTAAATAATTCTTATCATCATATATTAAATCAATATAATCTTCACTTTCCAAAGGAAAGTTATGATATATTTTTATATTTTCTGAAAAATGTTCATTTAAAATTAAGTTAAAATTCATTTGAAAAGCTAAAGGAGTAATATAATAAATAAATAAATTAGGTTCATATTGCATTAAACAAACTTTTTCTTGTAAATAAAGAGAATAATTCAAATGTTCTTCTCCATAATATTTATCTTGAATAATTCCCTTATATTCATCTTTATTAAATAATTTATAATTATCTTTAATAAAACATCCTAACTTAATTTTCATATATTTTACTAAAGAATTACAAAAATTATTTTTTTCACAAAAACATAAATTTAACATCTCAATACAATCTTTTATTTTATTTTTATTCAAATAGTTAAATAAAATTTCAAAAATAATTATAGTTTCGTTTATATCTATTTGAACATCTTTATAAAAAAAAGGTTTTTCTTCATTTAATTTTGAATAAAAATCCCAAATTAAAAGTTTGAATTGTAAATAATTTTTATAAACAATATATTTTTCAATTAAACTAAACATAAAAGATTTATAAAAAGAATCTCCATCGCTTTTTACTCTTCTATAACAAAAAATATCTTCCCATAAACTTTTCATTTTTGGAAATTGATAACAAGGTGAAATATTATTTATATATTTTTTAATATAATTGTTTTGGTTATTCATATTATTTTTATATTTTATTGATAATTCTATGATTTTTTGTTTAATGATAGCATTATTATTTAATGATTCTTCAAAAAGTGTTTTAATTTGTTCAGTTAATATTTCTTCATCTAAAGAATTTTCTAAAATAAAATTTTGAACATTATTTAATTTTTCAAAATTAAGTTCTGAATATATAGTAATATCATTTAGTAAATTATTTTTATTTTGAGTTATAACTTCATTAGATAATTCATTTTTTTTAATACTGGGTTTTTTAACTGAAAATAAATTATCTGTATTATCAATTTTTTTATGATCATTATTTATATTATCATTTAATTGATTATCTTTATTTTTTTCTTCATTATTTATCTTTTTATTATTATTTATACCTTGATGTTCAAAAGGATCATTTCTTCTTTTCTCCTTTTTTTTTTCTTCTTCTTCTTCTTCTTTTTCTTTTTCATTACTGTCTTCCTTATTTAGTTCATTATTTATAATATTATTGGATTCACTTATATTTTCTTTATTATTCGACTCTTCTCCTTCTTTAGAATTATTTAAATCATTATTTTTATTTATATTTTCATAATTATTTATCTCTTTATCATCTGAATAATCATTTAACTGCTTACTTTCATTTATATTTTTTTCTTTATTGGGAATTGTATTATTTATTTCATTATTTGGATTAGAAAAAATCATTTTATTCTCTGAGTTCGTTGTTTCATTGGCATTTTCGATTTTTGAGAAATTTTTGGGAAAAGAATCATCAGAAACCTTTCTTTTATTTTTAAAATTACTATCATGATTAATATTTTCATCACCAAAAAGTGAATTTGCAAAATCTCTAGCATCTTCATCAATCGCATTTTCATTGTTCCCTGATTCTGACATTGATTTATAAAAAACAAAATAAACTGTTATAATAAATATAAATATAATTAAATTAATTAATTAATACTATTTGATAAAAAAATAGAAGATAACTTAAAAATAAAAAAAAATGAAAAATGCAAGAAAAAAAGATAATCCAGTTAAACTTCCAAATCTTTCACCTTCAAAGAATCAAGGAAAAAAAACAAGAAATACAAAATTAAATAATTTAAATATAGAAGAATCACCAGAAAAAGAAAATATACCTAATAAAACTTTACCAAATTTTCGTCCTCAAACATCAATGCCAAGAAAAAGTAATTTATTTAAAAATTCAACTCAAGCAACTGAAAATAATACTAATAATAAAACAGCACAAAATTTCAGAGCTCAAACAGCAAAAAATAGAAATTTTAGAAATTCTTTTTTAAATCCTCCAAAATTATATTCTCCTGCTAAAAAAGAAAAATATGCATATAAAGGAAAACTTCTTCCTCCAATTCCGAAAACTTTATTAGAAAGATTAGTTTTATTAAGAAAAATATTTACTTCATTTAGATTTTTAGATTTTGTTGATCATGCTCCTCCAAAAAATTTAAATGATATTGAAACAGTTGCTAAATATTTATATGAATATAAAAATGATTATGTTGAATTAGCACATTATATAAGTATATTTTATTATGTTTGTACAAAAATGACATATGATATTAAAGGAGTAAATAAAGATCAAAAAGATTATGAATTAATATTTAAAAATGGTTTATGTAATAATATTCAATTTTGTAAAATATTTGAATATATGTGTAAAGCAAATAATTTAAAATTTAAACACATTAAAGGTTATTGTAAATTAATGGATAGACCTAATTTTAAAAGAGGAACAGATGTAAATCAAATTAATCATTCTTGGGTTGGTATATATATACAAGGTGAATGGTATTTTTGTGATCCTTTTTTTGCGAGTGGTGGTTTTGATAGAAATGAAGAATTAAAAGATAAGAATTTTAATCCTTATTTTTTTATTACTGATCCTCAATATTTAATTGAAACTCATAAACCTATTGAAGATGATTGGCAATTTTTACCTAAAACTATAACAGCAAAACAATTTACAAATAAAAGAATTGTTAATTTAGGTCAATTTTATAAAAATGTATATGAATATGAAGTTGAATTATTAACTCATAAATATCCTGTTATTCATTGTAATATGTTTTTAATAATTAAATTAAAATTACAAAATATGTTAATTCAATGTACATTATATAATTCAACTTTTAAAACAAAAATTTCAGAAGTTAAATTTAATTTTGATGATAAAAAAAGTATATATTCATTGGAGCCTAATTTTCCTAATAATGGTGAATATTGGCTTAGTATAACATTTCATCCTTATGGTTCAAATGATCCAGAATATAAACCTTTAATTCATTATAAAATAATAGTAGATGATTCTCAAGAAAAATATTTAGAAATGATAAAACAGAAGAAAATATTAAATGAAAAAAAAGAGAAATTTTTAGAAGAAATGAAACAAAAAAGACCTAAAAGTGTTAGATTACCTTCAATGGGAACAATAATAGATAGAGATGAAGCTTATGGAAAGAAAAAAAGTAAAATTTGTTTAGATAATCATTGTGCTCATTTAATTGAACCTAAAGGAGGAAGTTCTAGTGTTAAAATTGGTGTTGAAACTAAATTTAAAATTAGAATTGATGATGATTCTATCGGTGTTTGTATTTTAGATGATCATGATTTTATTTATTTAAAAAAAAAAGATAAAAATATTTGGGAAGGAAATGTTGTTATTCAACATGAACATTTTACTATTTGCTCTTTGAAACCTAATAATGTTTTAACTGAAGTTTATAGAATGAATGCACATTATGCTACTAGTAAATTACTTAGGATGCATAATTTTAGAAAGGAAAGAGAAAAGGATAAAGATAAGGATATTGATAATAATTTGGAAAAATAAATTTTTTGTTTTTTAATTGAATTATTTAAATTTATTTATTTTTATTTTTTTTTATGTTTATGTAATAAAAATATTTTATTTGTTTTTTTTTTATATTATATAAATTATCTGAATTTCATTTGAAGAATATTTATTTGATTGGGGATTGGGGATTGGGGATTGGGGATTGGGG
>JAEEGI010029244.1_pt1 | contig 10427 bp, 9 predicted proteins | sample 8958751 | NCBI WGS metagenome assembly JAEEGI01 (sample SAMN16246545, study PRJNA631951) | gut metagenome | biome: gut microbiome; feature: rumen; material: KS-attached | host: Bos | place: Iran: Karaj | collected 2018-10 | reverse complement strand
ATAAATTTAAAAAGAATAAATTATATAAAATTATTGATATTTTACAACCAATATCTTAAATTAAGTGATTTTCTATTATATTTTCATTTTCTTAAAAACATCGATTAAATTTCATATTATTTTCTATAAAATATAACAAGGAAATTATATTTGTACTGTAAATTTTTCTTTTATTTATATTTAAATATGATATTAATAATTTCTGATAAAATAACAAAATAAAAGAAAAAATAAAATGGAAGACCCAAACTTGAATATCCCATCAAACCAAGAATTAGTAGATTTAAAAATAGGAATATTAGGAATATCTTTTGTGGGAAAATCTTCATTAGTATATAGATTTATATATGACAAATTTTTATCAGAGCAAGAAGCAACAATAGAAGAGCAATTTTCAAAGACATTAATCTTAGAAAACATAAATTGTAAATTAGATATATTAGACACAGCAGGACAAGATGATTATCAATCAATGATTGATACTTGGATTAATTCCGTTGATGGATATATATTAGTTTATTCTATTGATAATTATGAAAGTTTTGAAGCAATTAAGGTTAGATATGATAGAATTATTAAAAATAAAAAAAATAAAAATTTTTCTATTATTGTTGTTGGGAATAAATGTGATCTCACTAATAATAGAAAAGTTACTACAGAAGAAGCTGAAAATTATTGTAAAGAATTAAATGTCACTTTTTTAGAATGTTCAGCTTTAGAAAATATTAATGTTAAAGAAACTTTCTTATCTTGTGCTAAAAATTTATTAAAAATTCAATATCCTCAATTATTTCCTGGTGAAAAGAAAAAAAAGAGTTGTCTTTGTTTTTAAGAATCAATATTAATAATTATTATTGGTTTGAGGGTTTTTTTATTATTCTTCTTTTATTATGTGAGAAGATTAGTTTTTTTGGATAATTTATTTTTTCTTTTTTTTAAAAGCTATTTAATTTAAAATAATTATGTTTTTTATTCAAAAAATAAAAATCTAATACTTAATATTAATTATTTAAATGAATTATAATATTTAATTTACATATATACTTAATTTAGATTTTACTTTTCAAAAAACTTTTTATTTTACAAATATTATTTGAATGAAATAAAAAGATTTCCTAATTTTGAAATAAGTAATTTAATATCTTTTATTTCATTTTCTAATTTATCAACTTTATTATCTAAATTTCTTATTTCATTTTCATATATTTTTTTTTCTTCATTTAATCTTTCTTCAAAAAATTCTTTTGTAATAAAATCTTTATTATCATTTAACTTTTTTTCTTCTTTACAATCATCTTTTTCTTTTTTATTTTCATCATCAACAATAAAAGGAAAAAATCTAAATCTTCTTTCAAAATCTTTTTCTTCTTTTTCCATTAATTTTAAATTTTTTAAAGAACTTTCAAAAACATTTTTAACAAGTTCTTCACTCACATTTTGAATTCTTAAATTAGGCTCTTGAATTAATTTATTTAAAATAATAATATTATTTCTTAATTCATTTTGATTTCCTGAAACAAAACCATTTTGAATTAATTTATAACAATTATGAATTGCAGTTTTTATTATTCCCCATTGTTTTTTTCCATAAAACTTTTTTCCATTTCTTAAATCTTTAAATAATAATTTTAAAAAAACACTATCTTTCCTAATTTCATCATTATATTCAATACTACTATCAATCATTTGACTAATTTTAATTAATTCATTAATATTATCCTCATATAACTTTTTATAATCTTCTTCAATAGTTTTTTCCATATAAAAAATTAAAATATATTAAAAATATAACAAAATATAATGATAAAAAAACAAATTAAATAAAAAAATATTAAAAAATTAAAAAAATAAATTAAAATAATATTAAATAAAAAATAATTAATCATCAAAAAAAAAGAAGGAGTAAATGAAATGTTCAATATGTAAAACAGTAAAAGCATCATTAAAAAGGCCAAAAACAGGTAAATTAACATGTATAGAATGTTTTAAACAATCATTTGAAGATGAAATTCATTTAACAATTCAAGAAAATAATATATTTAAAGAAGGAGAAACAATAGCAATAGGAATAAGTGGTGGAAAAGATAGTACAGTTTTAGCATATATAATAAATAAATTGAACAATAAATATAATTATAAATTAAATTTACAATTAATAGCAATAGATGAAGGAATATCAGGATATAGAGATTATAGTATAGAAACAATAAAAGAAAATTCAAAAGAATTAAATTTACCATTAACATTATTATCCTTTAAAGATTTATTTAAATATACAATGGATGAAATAGTTCCTTTAATAGGAATTCAAAATTCATGTACTTATTGTGGAATATTTAGAAGACAAGCTTTAGAAAAAGGAGCTTCAATGGTAAAAGCAAATAAAATTATAACTGGACATAATGCAGATGATATTGCAGAAACTGTTTTAATGAATTTATTAAGAGGAGATTATAATAGATTACCTACAAGTTGTGATATTATTACTGGAGGAACTATTCCTAGAGTTAAAATTTTTAAATATGTTTATGAAAAAGAAATTGTTATGTATGCTCATTATAATAAATTAAAATATTTTTGTAATGAATGTACTTATTCTGTTGCTTCTTATAGAGGTTATTTAAGAAATTTAGTTAAAGATTTAGAATCTGAAAGAAGTACTTCTATTATTGATATTATTCATTCTGGGGAAAATTGGGAAATTTCTAAAAATGTTAAAGGAAGAAATAATTTAAATTGTTTAAAATGTGGAAATTCTTCTTCTAATCAAATTTGTAAAGCTTGTGAATTAATTGAAAAATTAGATTCATTATCTAAGGGGAAAAAAAAGGAAATTAAATATGAAAAATAGAAATATATTTTTTTGTAAATTATTGACTGTTTTTTAATTTAAATTCAATTTTTTGTTTTGAATGTAATATAAATTTTTTGAAATTTTATATTAAATTTCTTTGACTTTTTCGGTTTAAAATTGTGTTTTAAGTTAAAATAAAATTTAAGATAACAATATATATAATTTTTCATGGTTTAACTTCAAAGTTTGTTCCAATAAATTTATTATCTTTCTTGTTTGAACGTCTTGACTTATTTTTATCAAAATATTTAAAAATATTAATTGCCCAATATTCTAGTTCATCAATATACTTTTTATCATTACCTTTTTTTTTTTTTTCTAACAATAAAAATTCTTTTAAAGTATTACATTTTTTTCCATATTTAATAAATTTATTTTCATTTTCTTTTTTTTCATAATTAATAAACATATCATAAATGTCATTAAAAGTAGTATCTAATAATTCATTAGTTAATTTTGCTTCTTTTGATTGTCTTATTTTTCTAATTTCAATAATATTTTGATTTAAATCTGTCATTTTATATTTCTGATTTATTGGATTAGAAAAAATTCTTTCTAAAGTTGAATTAAAAAATTCAATGTTAAATTTAATTGTAATATCTGAAATTAATTCTCCTTTAATTGATCTTATTTTTATCCTTTTTTTTCCAAATTCATGGTTTATACAATTATTAATTAAATTTTTGGCGAATTTAAAAGAATGAGCTTTAATTTTTCTTATTATATTATCTTTACTTCTTTTAGAATGAGTGTTTATATCTTCTTCTTCTCCTTCTTTATCTCTTTTTCTTTTTCTTCCAAATGTTTTATTAATTCTTTTAATTTCTTCTTTATTTGAATTACAATTATCTTTAATATTTTGAATATTTTCATCTTCGAAAACTATATATTATAAATATTATTTTACTTTCTTTTCTTGTATCATTAAAATTTTCACTAAAAATATTTTCATCGTTAAAAGAAAATTCTTCTGATTCTTTTGCTGAAGTATTCAATATTTCTTCCCAATTTGTAGTACATTCATTCTGAAATATATTTTGTTCATAACCTAAATAAACATTCGATAGTGAATTTAACATAAATAATTCTAATGTCACTAATTTAAAATTATTAATTTTTTATTGGTTTTTATTTTAAATGAATTATTTTTATTTTTTTTAAAAAACAAAGTTCTAAAATATAATTATATTATCTTTATATAGTTTTAATAAATGTTTTTTCATTATTTCAAGTTTTTTAAAATAGGAATAAAAAATTCGAACACAAACATCAACCATTTCTTCAAATTATAATATTACTATTTTGAGAAAATATTTTTTTTTTAACTGTATTTCAGTAATATAAAAAAAAAATAATTAAATAATTAAATTTATTAAAATTAACTTATTAATTATATCTATAAATAAAATCTATTTATATTCAATGTTTGAATATATTTAATAGAATTTCATGGATTATTAAAATGTTTAATGAATGAAAAATATAATTATGTTCAAGGTTTGTTTTTAATGAAATGCTTTTATGATTTTTTTCATATTTTTTCCTGAATAAATATTATTTTAAACTTATAAATTTTGATTATTTTTAAATTTTAATATTTTAAATTATCTATTTTTGAATTTTAATTATTTTATAAAAAAAAATAAATTAAAAATTAATATAACTATATTTTAAAAACCAGATAAAAAATAATTAAATAAAAAAATTATTCTTCCTTAACATCTAAAAAAATAACAATACAAGTAACATCATCAATTTCTTTATTTTTTTTTCTTCCTGAATTAGTATTTTCATTAAAATAATCGAATCCAAAATAATTATTAGTAACATTTCCATTTTTCCATTTTTCCTTAGCAACTTCTATTAATTTTTCAGCAGCATCTTCAGCTTTTAAATTTTCTTCAAAAAATTTAGAACAAATATGAATAGCTTCTTCATTAGTAATAACATTCCATAAACCATCAGTAGCAATAATAATAATTTTATCTTGAGGAATTAATTTATATTCAAATAAATCAGGCTCATATGAAATTCCTAATTTTTTTCCTAAATAATCACCTATACTTCTACTCATATTTAAACCAGGATTTAAACTTTCAGTTTGTTTTTCAAATATTCTATAAGGACCAATTTCTTCTCCAAATTCATTTTTTAATCTTTCAACTCTTCCATTACATTGAATTATTCTTCTTTGTTCATTTGGTAATTCAGGAACATGATCAATAGATAATTGTTTTGTTTTCCATAAATTATCATCAAAATAAAATGTTCCTAAAATTGCTCTTGAATCACCTACATTTGCACAATATATTGTATTTGAATATATAAATATTGAACATAAGGTTGTTCCTGATAATTCTGCATCTATTTTATATTTTTCTTTTAATGATAAATTTGTTCTATATAATGTTTCACTTATTTGCTTTCTTATTTCATTAAAATTATGAGAATTAAATGGTATTTCTTTAAAATTCATATCATATTTTTTGTAAAAATATCTTATTATATTTAATTCTTTAACTGTATCTGGTCTTTCTTCTAGTTTAAATAATGATATTGTTGTTTCATTTATATCTTCTTTTCTTTTATTTAAATTATCTTCCATAATTAAATATTGAAGATATGAAGGATATAATATTGATGTTATATTTGATATTACTTGACCTTGTTTACCATGACCATCACATACTCCAAATAAAAAAAAATTTTTAAATAATAAAAAATTTTCATACTTAAATGCTTTATCTTGATTTTCTCCTTGTTGATTCCCTTTTTGAGTTATTATTGAATATGATTTTATAAAATTTTGTAATTTTAAATCTATTAAATCACTTCTTCTAGGAGGAAATTTTTTCCCTTCAAATTCACTTATTATAATATTTAATAAATAATTATTAATATTTCTTAAAATATATTTTGGTTTTTTTCTAAGTAGATTACTCATTGGAGCTCCTTGAGTAGTAGAATATAAAGTAGTTAAATCATTATTTTTAATTTTTTTATCATTAGATTTTTTTTCTGAAATTTTAGATTCATCTTTTGAAGTAGTAACAATAGAATTAATAGATTTTTCTTTTTTTAATTTTTTATTTGATTTATTATTCTTTCCAGTATAAATAAAATTATTTTTCATAGTTTTTTTAATTTGTTCTGGAGTAGGAGGCATTTGACTTTCATCTAAAATAGGATTTTCAGGAACTTTAATATCAGTATCAAAATTATATGGTAAACCTAAATATTTAAGTGAATTTCTTTTAGTTTTTGCAATTTGATTTTCTTGATTTTTCATAATTTTAATTTGTTCAATTATTTGAGCAGCTTCTTCAGCATAATTAGATTTTCCTCCAATTAATGAAGTGAAACTTTTTTTTAATTTTGAATCATTATTCAATAAATTTTTAGCAGGTTCAATATAATAATATTTCTGAAATATTGCTCCAAATGCTCCGCATAAATTACTAAATACAGCATCAAATGTTTGAATTCTTCTTTTTTGTTCATGTATTAAATCATTCATTGACATTCCTGATATTACATTATTCATATCTATATTATTTAATATTAGGAATGTACTAAAATTATCTTTTAATTTATTATCATTATTTTGTCTTACTGCAATGTGAATAAATTTATCTAAAAAACTTATTATTTTATCATCATTTGTTCTATTATATTTTCTTTTATAAAATACTTTATTTAATTCATCATACATATTTTGTCTTAATTTTGTTGTCATAAAATTTTTATAAATATCTTGCATTTCTCTTCTTATAAAAATTTGTTCTTCTCCTATTTCATCAGTTATTCTTAATACCATTCTTTTATAATCTGATCTAAAAATTTCAAATTTTGCTGTTTTTGATATTTTTCCTACTAATAAAAAAGCTTTTAAATATTTCCAAAAACAATATATTTTATCTCCTAAAGTAAATTTATCATTATTTATAAATTTTATCATATTTAAAATATGAGTAACACTTTCATTTAATTCATTATCAATGAAATTTATTAAAAATTTAGTAATAAATATTTTAATATTATATCTTATATAATCATTTCTTCTAGAAATTACATCAGGTAAAAATCTTTCTAATTTATTAATTGCAATTAAACATTGATCATAATGTTGAACTTTGTATTTTACTTTTATTAATTTATAAAGAGTTTCAGTTTTAGGATAAACATCAAAAATAGGTGTTAATAAATCAAAAGCTTGTTCAAAATTATCAAGAGCTTCTAAAAATTTTTTTTTAGAATAATTTTTTTTCCCTTCTTCAAAAGAAGCAACAATTTGGTTAATAACTTTATTTTCTGCTCTTGGTCTTTGTATATCTTCAAACATTTCCATTTTTTCTTTTATTATTTTAATATTTAATTAATAAATATATAATATTTTTCTTAAATGTTTTGTTTTTATTTACTTTCTAAAATTTCATTTTTATAAACTAATTCATCAATCAAAACAACAGAAATTTCTCTATTATCATATTTTTTATTTTTCATATTTTCAATTGCAATTTCAGCAGAATGAGGATCTTTATATTCAATAAAAACAGAACCAACTTCAGCTCCTAATTTTTCTTTTCCTTTTTTAATAATTAAACTAGAATTAATTTCCCCAAATTTAGAAAATTCTTCTAACATATCTTCAATTAATTCTTTATAATTTAAATCTTTCTTATTTGAATCACAAATATTCATAATTTTAATAATTTTACTATTTAAAACATTAATTTTCATATTATTATTATCATTATCTTCATTAAGTACAATTTCCTTTTTTTTATTATTATTATCTTTATTAAAAATACTTTGTAAAGCAGCAAAAGATATAGCAGCACTTTTAGCAGAAATATGAGCAGAATTAGCAAGAGCCATTTCTTTATTAATATTATTTAAATTTACATCATCTTTTTTTATTTCTTTATATAAACTAAATCTCAATGTATAACCTAATAAAACTATTCCATCCATTAATATCATTTGCTTAGCTAAATCAACATTATCCATAATTAAAATAGCAGTATTATTATTTTTCTTAAATTCAATAGCTTTAATTAAATTATTCCCTTTCTTAACTTCTTTTCTAGAAACTACATTTTTTTCATACATTTTTTCGATTAAAAAAGTTTTAAATAAATTAACATCTAAATTTAAATGTAAAGGAACATTAGCAATTTGAACTTGTCTTCCAGGTTTAATAGGTTCTTCAACTAAATTATTAAAATTATTATTATTTGGTCTAATAACCCATTGATAGCCATCCCAATATAAAGGAGGTTTTGAAGGATCATTGTCTTCATGAGGTCTATGATAATTCCTTTGATAATATCCATATGCATTTTCTAAATTTTTCATCTAATTAAAATTTAAAAAAAAATTAAATAATTTATTTCTTACTTTCATTGATCTTAAAGCTGAATTTGATCTTGATCTTTCTCTTTGTTTTCTTCTTTCTTCATAATATTGATTTATATCTTTCTTTTCTCTTTTATAATTATCTCTCCTACTTTTTTTCCTATATGAATGTCTTGAATGACTTCTTGAATAATCTCTTCTTCGATGATGATATGGAGAATGATGTCTGTGATGATGTGATTTGCGATGATGACTTTTAATTGTTGAATTTGTTGATTTTTCAGTTTTTGGACTTACTTTTTTTATTGGTATTAGGCTACTTTCTGTTAAATTAGAATTTACAGGTTTTTCATTTTGATTTTTTTGAGATTGACTATATGAATTTTTTAAATCAGTTAATATCTTCTTTGCTAACATTTTTTTTTTGTTTTTATATATTATTATTATTCATGTTTTCATTAACTTATTTTTTTAATTTATTTATTTTTGAAAATTAAATGAAATCTGATTTGTTGATAAAAAAAAAATTCCTTCAAATTCCAAATTATCAAAAGGAAAAAGATGAATCAAATAATAAAAATAGATTTAAAATAACAGATTTTTTAAATTTAATGAAATATAATCCAAATAAAACTCATAGAGAAAGAGAAGAATATCCTCATTTAAAATTATCAATTCAAAAATGTATTTATGAAACAGAAAGAAATGTGTCTCAAGAAAAGGAAAATAATAGATACTTAACAGAAACAAAACATGAAATAAGTAAATCTCTATTACCTCAAATATTTGAAAAAAATAAATTATTTTCAAAATCAAGAAATAAAAATATATTAAGTCATTCAAAAGGGAAAACTTCAATTAAATTATTAGATAATAATAATACTTATATAATTAAACCTGAAAATTGTGGTTATTTAGTTAAAAAATGTTTAGAACATAGAATAAATTGGAAAGAAATAAATGATTATATATATAATTATAATATTGTAAATTTTAAATGGCAACAAAATATTTTTGGAATAGATTATAGTAATTTAAGTAAAAATAATGGAATTAAACAAATGGTAAATCATTATGAATTTCATTATTATATATCAAATAAAGCAAATTTATTTCAAAACTTAATAAAATACACAGAATCAATAAATGAAAATATATTTAAATATATTCCATTTACAATTCTCTTTGAATATGAAAATGGAAAATATATGGAAATAATGGATAGCTTTGATGAATTATTTAATAATATGGATGAATATATTATTGATTATAATGATATAAATTTACTTTCAGAAAAGAAAAAAGATTCTAAAAATTATGCAAATAATTTTTCTCCTACTGAAAGATTAGGAAGTAAAACTCCTATAGTAATTCCATCAACACATTATGAAAAAAATAAAAAAGGAAATTTATGGATTTTAAAAGCACCTGATTTAAATAGAGGAAGATGTATTAAATTAATCAATTCAATAAATTCATTAAAAAAAGATATTAAAAACTTTAATCAAGGAATAATAAGAGGATATGAAAATGAAAAAAATTCAGAAAAAAAAATAAATGAAAATACATACAAATCAAATATTGTAGTAGTTCAAAAATATATTGAAAAACCATTATTATATTTTGGAAGAAAATTTGATATTAGAATTTGGGTTTTATTAACTCATAAAATGGAAGTTTATATGTTTAATGAAGGTCATTTAAAAATATGTAGTATTAAATATAATTTAAATGATAATGATCCTTATTCTCATTTAACTAATTATTCTTTTCAAAAAAAAAATATTAATTTTAGTAAATATGAATATGGAAATGAAGTTTCTTTTGATGATTTACAATATAATATTGATTGTAATTATCATGAGTCAAAAGTAAATTTTAAAAAAGATATTATACCAAAAATAAAAGAAATAATAGAACTAACATTTAAAAGTGTGAAAAAGAAAATAAATATATTTAATAGACATTATACTTTTGAAATTTTTGGTTTTGATTTTATGTTAGATGAAAATTTTAATCCTTTTCTAATTGAAGTAAATACTAATCCAGGATTAGAAGAAAGTTCTCCTTTAATTAAAATGTTAGTTCCAAGAATGATTGATGATGCTTTAAGATTAACTATTGATGATATTTTTACTCCTGTTTATTCTTTTGAAAATAATATTTATTATAAAAATAAAATGAATTTTATTTATCAAAGTCCTTTCCCTGTTAA
>JAEEGI010029243.1_pt1 | contig 10427 bp, 5 predicted proteins | sample 8958751 | NCBI WGS metagenome assembly JAEEGI01 (sample SAMN16246545, study PRJNA631951) | gut metagenome | biome: gut microbiome; feature: rumen; material: KS-attached | host: Bos | place: Iran: Karaj | collected 2018-10 | reverse complement strand
AAAGCACGTTTTGCGACCATTTTGCGCAACGCGACGGCATCGACTTTCAACGCGCGGTTCAGCAGCGAATTCATGTTGCCAGTGCCGCTGGACTGAGCCGTCTCGCCATAGACGCTCTTCGGGCAGATACCATATTTATTGATGATGTTCACGAACATGTCCCACTGGCCGCCGTCGCCGACGCCTGTGTTCAAAATATAGGCCACGACGCGGTCGTCAACCGGCAGGTTGGCCGTCGCCAAGATGCTTTCCAGGAAGTAGTTGGCGCGTTCGAACTTATCCCAGAAGGCCAGCCAGCTCTGCGAGAGTTCAAAATCATCGAGTTTGTTCTTCTTCGCGACGATTTCGCGGAGGACGTTTGTCGCGGCGAACAACCAGCAACGGCCGGATGACTTCTGGTTGGTGGAAGCCATCGTCTTGATATCCGTGGAGAAGACGAACGTCTGGGCGGCCAGACCGTCGGAAGAGATGGCCATGTCGTTGATTTTCAGTTTGTGGAAAGCGTTCGTCAGGAGCCGTGCGTTCGGTGCTTTGTCATACGCTTTTGCGAAATCTGCCAGTTGCTTTGCGGAAATGCCGCCTTTCGGGAATTCGTTCATGATTTGTTTCCTTGTTAAATATGATTCCAATTTTCCAAAAAAGTCATAATGAAATAAAATACGACAAAAAAAAATCTGCGCAACATTCGTCACGCAGATTTTTTTGTTTTTATCGATTCATGATGCCGTTGGGCTTATTTGGCCTCGACGGTTTCGAGTTCGCCAGAAGTTTCCGCACGGCGAGCGCTGCGCAGGGACTTCTTATGCCACGTGTTGATGAACGAGCTGGCGATGAAGATGGAGGAGTACGTACCGACGAATACGCCGAAGAACATGACCATCGCGAAATCCCACACATCGCCGCCGGCGATGACCAGAATGGCGATGACGGCCAGCAACGTCGTCAACGACGTCAAGAACGTACGGGAGACGGTGTCGCACAAACTCATGTTGATGAGCGTGGAGTACTTCACATCCGGATTCATCTTCTGCGTCTCGCGAATGCGGTCGAAGATAACGATCGTATCGTTCAAAGAGTAACCCAAAATCGTCATGATGGCGGCGATGACGCTCGGCGTCAGGCGGCCGCCCATCATCATGAACAGGCCCGTGCAGATGACCATATCGTGCGCAACAGCGACGACAGCCGCGACACCGTACATGAATTCGAAACGGAAGGCCAGATAGACGACGACACCGATGATCGCCCAGAAGGCGGACCAGAACGATGCGCTACGGAACTGCGCACCAACGTGGCCACCGACAACGCGCGTCTCGCCTTCGCCGAAGTCCGCGCCCGCGAACTTCGCGTTCAGTTTCTGGCGGAGCTCTTCAGGATCGACATTACCGAGAGCGTCGCCCTTGTCAGCCATCGGGAGGACGATTTCCAACATCTTGTCGCCGCCCTGTCCTTTCATCGTACCAATGCGGAGATTGTCTTTGAAGCCCTGTTCGGCCATGAAGGAACGGATGTCCGCCACATCAGGCATGACTTGGCCGCACTTGTACAGCAGCTGCGTACCACCAGCGAAGTCGATACCCAGCATGTTGCGGCCGCGGACGGCGAAGCAGACGACGGACAGGATGACCAATATGACGGAGAGGGCGACCGCCTGTTTGCGATGCTTCAGGAAGTCGATCTTGACATCGACGAGGAAGTCGAACGTGCGCATATTCAAGGACTTGAGGATATCCTTCTGGATGAGCAGATCGAAGATGGTGCGCGTCATGAAGATGGCGGTGAACATGGAGGCAAAGATACCGAAGCTCAGCGTGACGGCGAACCCCTTGATGGCACCCGTACCGAAATTATAGAGGAAGAAGCAGGCGATCAACGTCGTCAAGTTGGAGTCGAAGATACTGCTGAAAGCGCGTTCGTAACCAGACTTGATGGCGTTCGGAAGAGCCTTGTTCTTTTTCAATTCGTCGCGGATACGTTCGAAAATCAGGACGTTTGCGTCAACGGCCATACCGATGGTCAACACCATACCGGCGATACCAGGCATCGTGATGGTGGCGTGGGTGATGGACATGGAGCCGAGAACCAGCAACGTGTTGACGCCCAACGCGATATCGGCCAAGAGACCAGCCGTCTTATAATACCATAACATAAACAGGATGACGAGGGCCAAGCCGACGATACCAGCCAAAGCACCGCTGCGGACGGAGTCAGCACCCAGCGTCGGATCCGTACCGAATTCGGAATTGATTTCGATGGAAACAGGAACGTTACCGGAGGAGATGACGACGGAGAGACGTTTCGCTTCTTCAAACGTGAAGCTGCCGGTGATTTCGGCGTTACCGCCCGTAATGGCGTCATTGATGCGCGGAGCGCTGTAAACGCGGCCGTCCAGCACGATGGCCAACATGCGGCCGACATTCGCGCCAGTCACTTCGCCAAAAGCGATGGCGCCGCGCTGATTGAAGCCCAAGCCGATAGACCAGTTGCCGAACTGATCCATGTTCGGAGCGGCACGCGTCACATCACTGCCCTGCACGCGTTCGGCTTCTTTCTTAATGAAGACGATCTGCGTCGTTTCCACGCCATTGCGCTCTTCCGTGATCTCTTTGCGGATCAAATCGGCGGGAACTTCGAACTTCTGGCCGTTGTTGATGGCTTTGTAGTAGTTGTCAACGAGCGTGGCGTTGTTTTCGGCGACCAGATGGAATTCCAGTTTGGCCGTGTCTTTGATGGTCTTGCGGATGTCGGCCTTGTCGCCTTCGTTGACGGCTGGCATGCGGACGGAGATCGCCGTGTCACCGGAAGCCTTGATTTCAGGCTCCGTCACGCCCAGTTTGTTCAAGCGGTTTTCCAAAATCGTCTGGATGCGGTCGCGGATATCGGTCGGATTCTCGCCGTTCTTCAGATCGTCTTTGTCGAAACCGACGACGAATTCAGTACCACCCTGCAGGTCAAGACCGAGAACCATGCGGCCAGCGGTCTTGCGACGCAAATAGCGCAATACGATAGGGTTGGAAGCGTCTTTCATTCCAGGGACGGAGATGTAGTCGCTCAAATGAATCGTGTTTTCGTTTTCATCGCCCTGCGCGGCGCGTTCCAAAACACGGAACGGCGACATCGTCGGATTTTCGGCTTTGACCGTCTCGATACGCGTCTTCAAATCGTTGAATGTCTTGGCTTTGACGGCGTCGGAATACTGCTGCTGAAGAGCCTTGTACTCCTTGCTGGACTTGTCTTCCATCTTGTCCAGCTTCTCTTTCACCTCTTCAAGCGAGCCGATGGCTTCGGCGGACTTGTTCAGCTTCTTCACCGTCTTTTCTGACAGACAATCGAATTTCTTGAGGAAATCCTGCTCTCTGATCGGAAACATCGAGGCCGTCCATCCGATGATGACCGCCGCGATGATGATCATGCGAATAATCAACGATTTTTTCATAACCAGTTCAATTCCTTGTTGACGTTGTGATATATATGATGTTTATTTGCTTAATCCAGCGGCATCACTTCTTTTCTTCGCCGTCTTTCTTCTCGTCCTTCTTGTCTTCCTTCTTCGACGCATCCGCGGTGGTGTCTTCCATCACCTTGTCAACAGCGCCACGCAGGAATTCGATGACCGTGTTGGGAGCGACTTCCAGTTTGACCGTCTGCTCGGAAACGTATTTAATCGTGCCCAAAATGCCGCCGACCGTGCGAACGCGATCACCGACTTTCAGCCGTTTAAGCATTTCAGCCTGCTGCTTCTGCTTCTGCTGCTGCGGGCGGATCATCAGAAAATACATGATTCCCAGAATCGGGATGAAAATCAGAAACTGCCCCATTGCGCCCATGCCGCCGCTGGGAGCTCCGCCAGCCGCCTGAGCCAGAACAATCATACCATCTGTAAAAAGCATATTCACTATTATCTCCTTGAACCAAAGCTATGACATCAACGCGCATGGTTTTGACACGATGCGTCGATTATGACTAAACGAAAAAAGAATAACATAACACAAATCCGAAAAGTTTCAATAAATACGCAAGAAAGAAATCATTGCGTTCCACCCGTTACTTCCATTTTGCAGACGGCCAGCCGATCTTCTGGAAGGGTATTTCCTCAAAGGCGGGAATCCGCGCCTTAATAATCTGCAAACCACGCAACGACAAGTCGATGCGCGCCCAGTCGATGTTGTTGGTGTCTGATTCTTCGTCCGTAAACCAATTTTCTTCCGTCTTGAGCAAAGGCTTCAGCTCCTCTTTCATCACGAATCCCGCTCCGCCGGCGATGACGTTACGGCTGGCCTCGTTATACAACGGCCATTCAGGACGATCCTTCATAATGCCCACCAGCTGCGGATAGCGGACGCTCCATGGTTGCTGTTGGTAGTTGACGGCTTTCAGCTTGGCTTCAAGATCCCAATCGTCCGTGCCGTCCGTGTTCCATTTTACATTTTCACGACCACGATCGTCCATGTACAGGGCGACGGAACAGTTGATGAAGATGTTGTTGCGTACAATGTTGTTGCGGCCACCGCCGATGAAGACCGCCGTCGGCACGTTGGTGAAGACATTACCGATGATCGAGTCGCCGCTGTCGCAGTCATCAAGATAGATGCCCATACCCATGCCATTCAGGCCAGAGATATCATGGATGTAGTTATGGCGGAGGATGTTACCCCAACTGCCCCAATCACGCGTCGTGTAAAGCGCACTTGCTTCCGACGTCTCCAAACAGGCATGATATATTTCATTCTCGGCAATCCCATGGTTGTTGCCGGAATACATGACGGCGTAATGCGGAAAATCACGCAACTCACTGTTTTTTAAGGAATTACCAACTCCCTGCAATTTCACGCCAGCTGAATATGCCATCTGCCAGCGGCCCGTTTCGCATATCAAGCTATATGCTATCCGGTTGTCGCTCTCTTCCAATGACTTCAAATCCCCGCCGTTCATGGAGATACCGTACGTGCCCGTCTGTCTGATGACGCACTCCATGATGAGATTGGTTTTTCCTTCAAGGTCAATGCCGTAATCGCCCGTGTTCTCCACACGGCACTGTGACACTAGATTGTGGTCGCCGCGCACCAAAATGCCGCCGCCCAGCGTGTAGCCAATGGTTAAATTGTTGAGAGTCACATGGTTGCATCCATTCAACTGCACAAGCGGTTCCCGCATCCGCGAATAGATGATGCTTCCCGTCGCCAATTCGTCTTTCTGCAACGGCGGCAGCCAGCAGTACAATATGCCTGTTTTCGCATCGACAAACCATTCACCTTCCGCATCTAATTCCTCCAAGCAGTTAAGGACGCGGAAACGACGATGCCCTGCGTTCGTCTGCTGTGATGCACCAAGCCCGTAACGGCTTTGCGCAGAACAAAGTTCAACTGCTTTCTTTTCTTTATCAACTGCTTTGACACGAATGATTTCGTCATACCAATCATGGCTCCAGAAGCCCTGCAACCAAACGCCTTCCTCCACCTTCCAGCGTTCCGCAGGAACGACTTGTGGGTCGTATTCGAAGATACCATCCTTCGCTTCCGCGTCTCCCGCCTTGCCACCGCGATCGACAATCGCCGTCGTCGTCGCCCAGCCGTTGTTCGGCCAGCGGGCTAATGTCATCGGATTGCCGCGGAAAAAGACCTCCCCGAACGGAGCCGCACCATGCGTCACATCGCCCATGGTCTCGAACTCCTTGATTTCAAACGCTTTCAAATCGACTTGCTGGACAAATGGCCGCGCCGCTTCAGGAAGGCGGTTCAGCACATTCTGGTCAGTGACAGCCGAAAACGCCGTCAACGGAATTTCGTCTCCGCCAATCAGTTTCACCTCTCCCTCACCTGTCCAATTGACGGATGTAACCAATCCGTCGCTTCTCCATGACAGATCTCGCACACTGTCACGTTTTGTGAAAACCAATGGCGTTTTCAAGGCGTATGTCCCTTCTTTCAAGACAATTGTAACGCCACCAGGCGGCATCGCCCCCGCATTCAGCAACGTTCGTATCTGAAGTTGGGCACGATGAAAACTCGCAAACGGCATATCCTCCCCGCCGGGATTCTCGTCCGAACCGAGATTCGATACGTAATATGTCAACATTTCACGTTCCAGAGGCTTTTCATCCGCCGCACGCCCGAACATGCACGCAAACACCAAAATCACGCTAAACCAACGCATAACAGACTCCATATCCTTCAATTGCAGGCGGTGCATCGGCGTCACCGCGATTGACAATAATAAGGCAAAATAAACCGTTTTACATTAATTTAATATCCAATCCAATTTTTTCACTTATCCGCCTCTCTTCAAGGCAACAATTTTTCCGTCTGCGAAAGACACGACACGTCTTGCTTTTTCTTGTCGCTTGATTTTTTCCTTTTTTACTATATTTTACAGTTTCAAGACTATACCTTTCATAACAAGAGGAGCACCATGGCCCATTTCAACTATCATTCTCTTGACGAACTCAAGGCCGATATCCATGCATTTGGCTTGGACGACAAGATTCCGCTGGACGACGACTTCTCTATTTTCACCAAACCGTTGAAAATCAACGAGAAGTTCACAGTTCCACGTCGTTTCGCCGTCCATCCGATGGAGGGCTTCGATTCAGACGCAGAAGGCAGGCCAGGCGATCTCGCCTTCCGCCGCTACGCACGCTACGCGCGCGGCGGCTTCGGGCTCATCTGGTTCGAGGCGACCGCCGTCCTCCATGAGGCCCGCTCCAATCCGTCGCAGTTCTGGCTCCACGAAGGCAGTTGGGAGACGTTTGCGAAACTATTGGCTGAAACACGCCGTATCGCCCGTGAAACCAACGGTTTCGATCCGCTTTGCGTCATCCAGCTGACCCATTCTGGCCGTTATAGCCGTCCAGACGGCGCGCCAAAACCAATCATCGCCCATCATTCGCCCTATCTTGATCCAATCCATAAACTTCCGTCGGACTATCCGCTCGTCACAGATGACTATCTCGACCGTCTGCAGGACACCTACGTCAACGCCGCCAAACTCGCTCAAAAGGCAGGTTTCGACGGTATCGACCTAAAAGGTTGCCACCGCTATCTGATGTCCGAACTGTTCGCATCCCACACGCGTGAAGGAAGATACGGCGGTTCGCTGGAAAATCGCACACGCCTCATGCGTGAAACGCTTGCCAAAATCAAAGCCGCCTGCCCAGGCCTGCTCATCACGACGCGCATGAACATCTACGACGCGCTCCCCTACCCCTATGGCTTCGCCATGCAGAAGGATGGTTCACGCGAACCGGACCTCAATGAAACAAACTGGCTGATTGCTTGTCTAAAAGAAATCGGTATCCCGATTGTCAACCTAACCATCGCAAATCCCTACTATGAACCATATTACGGACGGCCTTTCGATATTCCGATCATCGGTGCTCCCGACGCTCCAGAGCATCCGCTACAGGGCGTCGCGCGATTCATCGACATCGTCGGAAAAGTCCAGAAGGCCAATCCTGACCTGCCGGTCATCGGTACAGGCTACACATGGCTCCGTCAATACCTCCCGTATGCGGCGGCCGCCACGCTGAAGCTCGGCAAAGCCGCCATGATCGGACTCGGCCGCGGCGCGTTCGCCTATCCGGACACGCCGAACGACGTCATCCAAAAAGGCGCCATGGATCCGAACAAGTGCTGCGTCACCTGTTCGCGCTGCACGCAGATCATGCGTGACGGCGAACACACGGGTTGCGTCATCCGTGACGCAGCGACCTACGCAAAGCCCTACCAGGCCGCCAAAGCACACGCGTTAGCAAGGCTCAAGGCATAGCCTTGTACCTTGCGCTTATAAGTCTATTGTCATTAGCTAACATTTGAAATACTGCATTCCACATCTGTTTTAGCCTAGAGCTTCTAGAGCTTCTAGAAAAAAGGAGATTCCTATGAGCTACGATCCAAATGAATACCGCCGAGCCGCAGATGAAACCATCTATGTGCCGCCGCAGGAGAAAGAAGCCGTCCGCACCGCATCGTTCATCAACAAAGTCTATGGTCTGATGACGCTCGGTCTCTTTTTGACCGCTTTCATCGCCCATAGTGTGTTCAACTATATTCCGCTGGAGACACTTGCGCGAGTCATCGTCCCGTGCCTTGTAGGAGAAATCCTACTCGTCATCGTGCTGTCCGTTGCGGTCACGAAGCTGTCGCCGGCGGCCGCCTTCCTCTGCTTCATCGGCTATGCGGCACTCAACGGCGTGACGCTTTCGACGCTTTTCTATAGCTATCGCATGGGTTCCATCGCGCAAGCCTTCTTCATCACGGGCGGCACGTTCGGTGTCATGAGCCTCTACGGACTCGTCACGAAACGCGATCTCACATCGCTCGGCAATCTGTTGCTCATGGGATTGCTTGGACTGATCATCACGAGCATCGTCAACATCTTCCTCAAATCCTCCGCCGTAGAACTCGTCACGAGCGTTCTCGGCATCATCATCTTCGTTGGCCTAACGGCATATGATACGCAGAAGATTAAGAAAATCAACGACATGGGAATAGACCACGGCGGCATCGCCGTCATCGCGGCGCTCTCCCTCTATTTGGATTTCATCAACCTCTTCCTCTACATCCTCCGCTTCACTGGCCGCAGAAAGTAATTACTTTTTTATCATAACCAACAACCAAAGGCGAATCATGAAACGATCTATCTGCTCCCTCCTTTCACTGTGCGCTTGCCTTTCGGCAACCGCCGCCGACTTCGCATTCAACTTCAACACGGAAAGCGATTTCAAAATCTGGCAGATTAGCTCCCAGAAGCTTGAGCCGCTCACGCCCGCCAAAGACTACGCCATCTTCAGCCTCAACTGCCTGCGTTTCAAGACGCCAAAATGGGTAAAAGGCATGCCCGAATGGCCATCCTGCCAAGCCAAACCGCTCATCGCGGATTGGTCGGAATACGACCGCCTACTCATCGACATCACCAATCCGAATCCCGAAACACAGCGCCTTTCACTCTTCATCTCCGATTCGAAGATTCCCTTCCGCCAAGCCCTTGGCGATGGCTTCAACATCGAAGGCAGCGGTTGCACACGTTGCGTCGTTGATCTTGCCAAATTCCCCAAAACAGTCAACCGCAAGGACATATCCATCATTCATATCTTCACGCAGCGCCCTGAAGCGGATATGGATCTTTTCATTGGCGATTTCATGCTCCTCAAGAAAGGCGAAAAGCTTCCGGAAGCTCCCACTAGCTTCGTGAAGAAACTCACCGCGCTCAGCGCTCCTTCGCTCACCGCCGCCAAAGAAGCCGCAGAGAAAGTCATCAAAGATCTTGACAAACTCTGCGACAAGCCCGAACTGCGCGACAAACTCGCCGACGCCAAACGCACCATCCATCGCCGCCTCGGCAACTGCGAACGCAAGCTCGCCAAAGAAGATCTCACGATGGCGGAATACAATGAACTTAGAGAAACGTTGGCGGAAATGCCCGAAACTTTCAACCGCCTCCCCTCCATTCTGAAATTCCAACGTGATTCCATCATCGCGGGCTTCGACAACCCGAAGATGCTCGTCGGAACCGCCAGTTCCATGGTCAAAATCCTCCCGAAAGACATGCCGTTTGACGTGCAGGTCGTCAAAACCGTCGAACTCTCGCTCGCCCGCAACGAATGGGAAAGCGTGCAGGTCGCCGTCATGCCGCGCGGCAACAACGAACTCAAGAACGTGACTATCGAAGTCACCGCTCTGAAAGATGAAAACGGCAACAAGCTTGAAAAAGTCGATACGGACACGGTCGGTTACGTAAAGACTGTCAAACGGCCGCCTTACGCCGTCTCCTACGTCGGCTGGTGGCCGGATCCCATCCTCCGCGGTTGCCAAAACGTCAACATCAAGCCGCGTGACATCCAGACCTTCTGGCTCCGCTTCCGCGCGGGAACCACGCAACCCGCCGGCATCTACACGGGTCAAGCCATCGTCAAAGCCGAAGGCGCCGATCCTGTGACGCTTGATCTGCAGATCAAAGTCCGTGATTTCAACGTCCCCGCCAACACCGCTCTGCCGACCGCTATCACGTTTGGATTCAACAATAAACAGTGCTGCGTCAAGGAAGACTACGATACCATGAAGTTCAAATATTCCGACTTCCTGGCGGACTATCAGATCGACTACGACCACCTCTATCGCAGCGGCTCGCCCGACTTCGACATCATCCAACGCCTCCATAAACAGGGCCGTCTTACCGCCTTCAATCTCGGCAACGTCTTCAACGGCGGCGTCGAAGAAAAAGGCTTCGAAGAGAAGATGAAACAGACCATCGACCGCATCCGCCCCGCCTATGAAAAGGCGAAGGAGCTCGGCCTCCTCGAATACGCCTACATCTACGGCTTTGACGAACGCGGCCAAGACCAGTTCGCTATTCTCGAACGCTGCGCGAAAGCCCTCCGCGAAGCCTTCCCCGAAGTCCTGCTCATGACCACCAGCTATGATGCTACTTAC
>JAEEGI010029242.1_pt1 | contig 10428 bp, 8 predicted proteins | sample 8958751 | NCBI WGS metagenome assembly JAEEGI01 (sample SAMN16246545, study PRJNA631951) | gut metagenome | biome: gut microbiome; feature: rumen; material: KS-attached | host: Bos | place: Iran: Karaj | collected 2018-10 | reverse complement strand
GGTACCTACATGCAAGTGACATATTTGGCAAACAACTCCAAGTAATTGCTGACTGTTCACACGACCTTTACAGAGCGTTTCATAGTAATTTGTGCCAAGCGCGTCGTCTATCGCAATAACAATCTGGTAAAGAAGCCCCTTGCAACTCGAATCGAATGGGCAGCTAACTAACAACACCGGAACAATCTTGTGGAATGAATCTTGTATATCAATGACGCCACCCAACAGTTCAACGGAATATTGTAAGCATGAAGATTTTCCAATTCCAGAACAACCGATAACTGTAGCACTGGTTGCACCAGAAACGACGCCGTGATACTCCAAACCGTTCATCCAACGGTATGTTGCATTAAGCCGTCTTACGCTGTCGGGATTACCTTTTTGTTCCAAGCTCATACGCGTCATCGTATATAATTTGTGGTAGACTTCCACACACATCGTCGTCGGTACGAAGATTCGGTAGACATCAGTCAGTCGTATTAATCGGTCACTGGCTGACATTATTCGAACTTCGGCACTATAATCTGGTAGGCGAGTCAGCGCATCAAGTAAGCTGGCTCCGGTTAGTAGGGGAGGAAGATAGCTTGCGAAATCAGCCATTGGACGCCTCCTTGATGAAATCCTTATGTGTGTCTATACGCGCCATTTCGCGCGTTTCGCGTATATGTTTTATGTTTGAAGCCGCGCCATGCCCAGCATTGGCGACAATAGTCTCAATATGGTTCGCCAGGTCAATCTTACTTTGTAACGCTTCGGCTCGGAATCCACCCACAAAGCATTGGATGTCTTTAACAAAGCGGTCCTTCTCGTCGAAGCTCATGTCTGCAAATCGGGCTTCAATCAGCGAAAACTCGCAGTAGTCATCAGTCACTAGGTATACCGATGACGTGTTATCTGGATTATACGCAACAATCGCATCGTCGCCACGAAGGTAATGCTCTATGTAACCGTCATGATGATATCGGAGGCCATTTACGACCAACCCCTTACGGCTAAATTTGCCTTTGGTTCGCGGCAATAGGACGAGCATTAGACGTTTCTTATCAACCTTAATCAATCCGTCAGCGCTTAACGACTTGGCATAGTTCCAAACGCTTGCGGCATGTGGCGGAACTCTTTTAGCCAACATTTCGCGAGTATACGGAAAATTAGCCAGTACACGTTGTGTATTATAATAGAGTATAGCGCGAATAACGACTTTTTCAAACTCGTCAAGTGTCAGTGTCGCATCTAGGCGATAATCATGCCCACCACGACGTCGAAAATCTGTCTCGATAATACCATGCCCCTTAAGGTATGGCTTGTATGCATCTTGAATAAGGCTAAACAACTTTTCCACGGGGCCTTTAAGTTCAGCTCTGAAGGCGGGCAAGTTGACGACCGTAACGCCCAATTCACTGAGCTGCTCAAAATTCGCGCTTGCAAATTCGGAACCCTTATCGGTAATATATGTAGCCATAAGTGTATTACAATCCCAGTCTGACTCATGGATATCAATACCAAGTTGTTTACACATTTCCATCTTATTGGTAACGGCGTTAAGCAACATATTACGGATGGAATACAGACCACCTGCCCAAGTAAGACTATAAGCAGTACACATCGATGTATGTGCATCTACACACACAGTCAGTAGGGGACGTCCAACAACACTACCAGCATCATCACGCAAATAAATGTCGCATACGGTTGAATCCAGCATTCCCATTCCGACGACTGGAGCGAATTGCTGTACCCCAGCGCCAAGAAGTGGACGGCGGGTCATTTGATACGCCTTGATGCCTTCTCTTGTGATATACTCCGTCTGTAATTTGCGGGTTTTGCGAAAGTAGTATTGAAATTGGTGAATAGAAGGATGATGGGGTAGGAGGCTACCAGTAGTATCACAATACCGTTCTTTTAGCATCATCACGTACGTCTGCGGTATGCTGCGACCAAACCGCGTGTAGTAATACTTATTTAGGGCCCAACGCATATTTCGCTGGTCCTCGCTGAGATTTGAGCGAACACGTAGGGGAGGCGCAAAAATAGCTTTGGTCTGGTAAACCAGATAAAGATTAAGATCGTCCTTCAATCGACGTCGACTCAAGTGTAACGATTCCGCCGATTCTGCTATTACGGAGTACCGTTTACGTTCGTCAGTCAAGTATATTAGTGCTGGGGCAATGCGAGCGAATCGACGATTGCAAGCTTGTTCTTGTAGTGCATTTAAGTGCTCCGGAATGTGTCGGTTATTGGCCGATTGCATATCTGACTCGCTGACGACGACTGCTCCGGCAAGTTCGTCTTCGCGCATGAACCTAGGAGCGCTGATATTGGTACAGTTGATGATAAATATCATCCCGTCATCAGAAGAGGCGAGGACACGATATATACAGCCATTAAGCTTTAGGAGTTCTTTATCCTTGAACATGGTCAGTCTCCTTATTTGTTACAATTCCCCAGTCAGTCACTCCGCGCCTATACCAGTAGTCCCTAGAGGCATCCAAAATCCGCACAGTCATTGGTTTAATAAGATGCCTACGACTTACACATTCGCGGACCGCAAATGAACCGCTTGTTCTCCGTATATAGAAGTCTGATGTGTAATCGCCAATTTCAAGTCCCCGCAGAGGCATATTGCAAGTGAACGAATCCACATCATCAGATGCTTGCAAGACATCCGCATAGGCACATTGCAGTTCACTGTAGCACCTACAAACATCTGTAGACTTACTTAGATTACGCTTTGTACATCTGGTTTTTGGATTTGCTTTTTGCATTAGGGGCGCCTCCTAATTCCGAAAAACAGCTCCGAAAAACGCGGATAAATACCGAAATCCGCAAATTTTTCCGAAATCCGCAAAATGATCTGGCTTTTTTGATTCAAAAACGGCATTCTTGAGCCTCCGAAATATTGATATCCGAAATTACTCCATGTAGAAAAGCACGGTAGACTTCCATGTTGGGGCAAACAAAAGTTCCACTAGCTGACCCCTAATAGACCGTCGATTCGGCCATAGGTTCCAGCAGTTCGACTTCAGACATCATCGTTATCCTTACAGACGGTATCCAGTGCGACAATTGCCGATTCTTGCCGAATTTCGGCAAATTTGGCACCTTACGCCGTCCAGTTTGTGTCGGAGAATCTATGAGACGTGTACGCTCGTTGGGACATGTTCGACTGGTTCCGACCAGTCCGTAGCCCAGCTGATCCGAAAGTTCCTAGGTGGAAGTCGTTTTCACACCAGGTGGAACTCGGTTGTGCATCAAAACATAGAGTCTCTTTGACGAAATCAATATAGTAATTGTAGTTGGTTTGGATAGGGTCAATAATATCAGAAACAGCTATTTGTACCGTAGGTACGACCAAGAATATTTACTCTTTCTGAACATACCGACCCCATATTTGGATAATTCCGCTTACTCAAGTTGTTTAAGTGAAGTTTTCGATTGATAGTTGACTAGGTTCAAAAATGGATATACAGATATTCCATGAATCCTCCGACTCAGAATTAGGGTCTTCTTCTACAGAGAACGGCAAATCATCCGGAATATCCCAATCCTCGTTTTCGACCTTATTCACCACTTTATTTTCGGAGTCTTGCTTGTCGAAGAAAGCCTTCATTGCAAGGTACGCTTCATGAGCTTCCTTCTTGATGGCATTATACTTTTCTCTACTGCCAGAAAATACGGTGAAATAGCTGTTGTACTTTATCGGAGGATCTTGACGCTTGCAGTACGATTTTTCGGCATCATGAGCGTTGACGTAGTAGTAGACGCCGTCCGTTTCACGAGCCATTTCTTGAATGTAGTCGTACTTGTGAGAATGTCTCTTGTCGTCCGCATACACGATTCTATAACCAAGTAAAGCTGCATATCGCATAAAGGACTGATATTGCACATTGTATTCTTCCAGTAGTTCATCGCGTTGCTGAGTGCTTGCCAAGATTACTGTTGATTCATCGTCTGAGGCCACGGCATAGTTATTTATGATTTCCATTGTTGCGGCACAACTATATCCTCGACGCTTGTACATATTCCTAGAATGACTAGAAGTGTATTTAGCTTCAATATCTTTGTAGTCAAGGTCGTCGTTTGAATGTAGTTCTGACAATAGTCCGTCAACCATTGTTACTCCGGTTTCCTCCCACCAAGCTTCGGCATTAATGAAATTACGCATGCAAAGCACTTGGAACGTATTCGTCAAATCCTCGTCAGAATACACTAGACCATATTCTAGGCAACGAAAGAACTGCGGAACAATTCGCATGATGAACGCCTGGGCCGTTAAAAAACGATATCCCTGTGGTACTAAACGCTTTCTGACCCTTGGTTCAGTGATGTCAAAGCGTTTTCCTTCCAAGTATACTAGAGGGTTAACATAACGACCATCTTCGTATTTACTAGCACGTAAACGTCCATCGGTCAGCCTATTGGCAAGCATCGGCGTCGTGTACGGTATTAACTTAAGCTTGGAGGATTTCTTTGTGTTTTTTAGGTACACCTTTGAGTCTGGTTTAGAAGGATCAACCTTGACTGTCATGAAGCCGTTCTTTTTGGTTATCTGACGGCAACGATATAATGTTCCTGGAAGAATTTCCTCTTTCATGCAGCTTTGATTGACTTGGGGAGTCCCGTAGCACCATTGCAAAAATTCATACTGATGCTCGTCAGGCGTCACCTCTCTACCGATATGTTCCGCAAGATGTTTCAGCACAAGTCTAGTCAATTCTTCACATTCTTGTTTGTTAAATATTGGCGTCTTTAGAAATACGAAAATATGGTAGCGGTAGGCTCGTCCCGATCCGCCAACAGTCCAATGTATGGCGTTATATTTTCGACAGAAGCTGTCAAGTTCCTCTGGCGTAACGTTTTCGTCAAAATCATTATCAAGATCTATGACTAAGAATCTTGTCATGTATTTGGGGCCTATTCGCTTAAGATTATGACCATCCCTTATTGCTTTTACGAATTCTGAAAATGTAAACGCCTTAACTCCTACCGCAAATTTATTGCTGTAGGAACTTCTGGATATAATTGTTTTAGAAGATAAATCGTCTTCGTCATCCTTGATTTGATTTCCACTGTCATCTTTTATTGGCTTCTTATGTGTGGCTATCCATGTTGTGTACTGTTCCAGTTCAATGTAGGAGCCGATATCGTCAATACCCATGATATCGGTAAGCGTGACGGTATTATTCATAGTATACCTCTCTATTAAGTGACGGTTTCCGTCTTTTTTGTTGTTAATGGCCGAAATGTAGCAGGAAAACGTTTCAATTGCAAATTGACTCAAATTGCATGAAATCGCCACCTTTATCCAATGGGATATATAAACTATAGGTATACCCAAAAAAGAACCAACATGTGGTGTAATATCTATGACGAAGACGGCAATCTAGTGCGTGATGAAGTCACTCGCGAACGTTTCATGCTCAACGAAGAATCCAAACGTCTAAAATCGTGGTTGGACGATGTACAAGCTGAAATGGAGTTTGAAGTTAGTGGGGAAGATGCCTTTGCAATTGCGGTTAAATCCCTTGAACGCATACGTCTACGTGAAACGGATCGAGCATCCAGGGCCGAACGCCTACTTAACCAAGCCGCCGCAATTAACCTAAGCATCTATTGGCATGACCGATTCATTAAGCGAAACGATTTACCTATTGATATACGTGACTATTTGACCTATTGATTTATGCTAAAGGTCATTCCGTCCCAGTATTGATACTGGGACGCTCTGTATAAAGCGCACATTTACAAGTGCATCTTGTGTAAATATTTGTAAACTAATGCCAAAATTTCAATTGATTTGACCATATATGCACTTTGCCCGATATATTTGCGCAAATTGCACTTGCAGATTGCAATATGTTTTGCTATATTAAATAGTGCAAACAAAAACCGATTAAAATCATGCCAAACAAAACAATTCCATTAACTCTTCGTATCGACGCCAAATATAAGGATGTCATTGACTTTCTGAAAATAAGACGTGGAGCATTGACCCGCGTTGTCGAAAATGCTTTGGCAAAAATAAAGGTCAATGAAGACGTTTTACGAAGTAAGCGAGAACTCGATGTTCTCGCCAAAGACCAAATAAGAATGATGCTCACTACCAACGCGTACGATGAGCAGGAATTAGCAACCAAAACCTAGATAATAGGTCTTCGTGTTTACCTAAGCTTTGGTTGCTGCTATCAAAAGGAGTAACAACCATGCAAAATCAGGTTGATACCAAAACTTGTTCTTTCAGTAGGACTTTGAACGAGGAATCGATCAAGTCCATCAAGGCAGCCGTCAACAGCATTGCCAAACTTGCCAAACTCAGCAAAAACAAAAAAAACAAACTGCTGAAGTATGAGTTAGAAAATCCTAGTGAATGGTGGGATGATTCCAAAGGCGAATTCCCGGCTGATCCAGATAATTCACATGATTTGTTCGTTCAATGCTTTTATGGCGCGATTGATGACGTGTTTAGCGGAAGGGTTCCCGTGGATCCACGTGTCAGAATTGCGATCTTGTATGCGCAGATTTTGTCTCAGTACCACGACATCCATGTGTAAGTAGCATAGAACGCGCTTGGGAGCCACCAGTAAAACGCTGGTGGTCTTTTTATTATATTAGCTCATGACATTTTCACAAGGGGAAAAAATGAATTGGGATGATATACGCAAAATCATGAACGCGAACATTTGTAATGATGCTGCTATTTTATCGTATCAAGGGACACAAAATAACAGATATTACGATGGCTCTGTCAAGCCAGCCCGTACTTTTTTCCGAAAACTGCGTAAACGCTGCAAAAATTGCACTCCGGCTCTGTTAGGCCAAACTGTATAGCTACGAAAACGCTGCGGCGAGCCTGATGACCTTTTCAGCGTAAAAAAATTGATTACGACGCCAAAAAACAGTTTTGGATGGGCTTACGAAACCGACTTTTTTTGCTAAGACCGCCCGATTGTACAAAATGACCTGACAGAGCCCTAAAATCTTGCAAAAAGTGATATTTTCCAACCCGAAATATACTCCTTTTGCCCCCAAAAAAAATTTGCTTTAGCTCACACTCAGTATATTAATGTTTTTTTTTCTTTACTTTGGGCTCGTTTGAAGCTATATTTACTCCTATAGCACAACGAGGACTCTATGCTCAAAAAACTGATTGCAGCCATTTTGTTCGTATGCCCCCTGGCTTTTGCCGATTGGACCGGTGGCGTAAAAAAGCCTTCGACCATCGAAAAAGAGGGTAAGACATTCTATGAAATTGAGTCAGCAGAAAATTTGGCGTGGCTCGCGACCCAAGTTAACAAGGGAAATCCTAACTATAATGCAATTCTGAAAAATGATGTTGCGATTACTTCTAGTAAGGTTTCTTCAGAAACAATCAAATGGATTTCAATTGGAACGGACTCAACGACATTTAATGGTGTTTTCGATGGCGCAGGTTACAAAGTGTCGGGATTCTATAGTCAAGGTAAATACGCCGGTCTTTTTGGTTTTATTGGAGAAGGGGCTGTTGTCAAGAATTTAAAACTGGACAATGCTTTGGCTCAAGGTGATAATGGAATTGCTGGTATTTTGGCAGCTTCTTTTGGCGGAGATTCTATTATAGATGTTCAGGTTTCAGGGACTGTTCTTGCCGATAGTTTAGCAGGAGGCCTTGCGGGACAGTTGACGGGACGCAACTTTATTGTTCATTCTCGTTCGAATGCCAAGATTGGTTCCAAATACTATGCTGGTGGCTTTGTGGGTAGCGTAAAAGGCTCTGTTCATTTTTACAGAACTGTAGGTGATTGCGCTTTAGACAGTGCTACAAATACGGGGGCCGTAGGTGGATTTGTGGGGTATGTTGAAAACAAGGCGTTCTTTTTTAATGATACGAATGTAGCAAACATTATTTGGGGCGCGAAACAATCCTCGTCTGCCATAGGCGGCTTTGTTGGCAATTCAAAATCGATATCGACGACCCAGTTTGAGGAATGTGTCAATAAGGGAAATCTCTATGGTTCCAAGAAAAATAATATGGGTGGCTTTATAGGCAACAGCAATGGCCATGTGAATATTTTTACTGCGGTTAATGAAGGTAAAATAGAAAACGGAAATACTTGTGGAGGCTTTATTGGGAACTTTAATGCATCTCATGCTATCATTAGGGATGTTGTCAACAGGGGGTATATGGATAATACGGCATCGGGTGGAATTATTGGAACTTCAGGTAATAAGGGGTCTTTTATAGACATTAGTAATGCAAGGAACAATGCTGTTTTGCATGGATATAGTGTCGCAGGGATTGTTTATTCCTTTGAGGGGGATACTCTACTAATCTCAAAATGTGTGAATACTGATTCGCTTTATGCAACTTCGTATAAAGGCACGTCTGGTGGAATTTTAGGTTTTGGTCGTGGATCCTCTAATAACGGTAAAATTGGATATGATGCTTATATCGTGATAGAAAATTGTACGAACGAGGGCTCCATTTCTGGGAGAGGTGCTATGGGTGGAATTGTCGGTAGCATTGATGATGATAAAATAATTCCGAATACCTATGTGAAAAACTCAAAAAATTTCGGAAATATATCAAGTGATTATACTTACATTTTTAATGGTGTTGGCGGTATTGCTGGATATGCGGAAAGAGCATATATACAGGATTGTATAAATTACGGAAAGGTAAGTGCTGACTTAAAGGGAATGACTGAAGAAATGTACTTTGTTGGCGGAGTTGCTGGCTATGCAGGAAATGTATTTCATTCAATAAATGAAGGGGGGGTATCGGTTCATTCTGATAGCTCGAAATATAGTTTCAAAGCCGAGGTTATTGTCGCTGGAATTGCAGGAAATGCTGATTCCATAGAATATTGTAAAAATAAAGCTGATGTGAGTTTCGTTGGACAAACGCAAGGAGAAGAGTTCGTTCGTGCCTATGCGGCTGGCGTTGTGGGTTTTGCTGAAAGTTTGGTTCGCCTTTGCGAAAACGAAGGACGAGTTTATTTGGATATGGGTGAGAAAGCATCTGCTGCCAATGCTGCGGGTGTTTATGTGGGACGCTCAAGCTCTTACCCGAGGTTAGGAGCGAACATAAACAAGGGTCGAGTTTTATTGAAATCAAATAGCATACAAGTTGTTGATGACCACTGGAATTCTGGAGCGTGGTCGGCTTATTCCTATGTTGCTAATGCTGCTATTGAGTCGGGTACCCTTTCTATAACAGATTCTGTTGCCATTAATGGAACTTTGGTCCCAGGAAATGGAATGCGCTTAAATCAAAGAAATTGTGTCTATTACGACAAGATGTTGAGGCCTGCAGAAAATGATACGTTGCCTGAGTTTGCAATGACTACAGCAGAAATGCAGACCGAAAAATTTGCATGGATGTTGAATACATGCAATGGAAAACTCCCTAATTTAGGCTTGTGGAGTCAGAGCGGCAAGAATTATCCAGTCTTTGCAGATGAAAGCAATCATGCGATTTATAAGGTGACCTTCCTGGATTCTTCAAAGGTGTTGAGCGTTTATACTTATAAAATAGATTCCAGCTTTACAAATTATAAGGGCAACATCATTACCATGGCCGAAGAGCCTGACCCGACTGACGGTGATGAAGACTTGAAGTTTGGGTACTGGGCCTACGGAGATTCCGCTATTTCTGCCAAGACGATTATCAATGGCGACTATGAACTTTATGCGACATATGTACCGAAGGGATCTGTGCTGCAAACCGTTGTTTTCAAGACCGAAGATGGCGACATCGTTGCTGAATTTGTTCTGGCAGAGGGTGTCTCTGAAGTCACCTTGCCCAATGCGCCTGCTAAAGTGGGGTACAGGTTTATCGGCTGGTATAATGGAACCCAAAAGCTGGGCTTGACTGGAGATAAGGTTTCTGTTGGGTCGGCAAAGACCTTGGTGGCAAAGTATGAGGCGCTCTTGTATAGGATTGCCTTTATAACGGGTATGGATACGTTGCAGGTGGATTCTGTTGCTTATGGAAAAACTCCTGAATATAGGGGCAAAACCCCGATGGGTCAGTTGGAAGGGTTTGAGTTTAGTGGCTGGATTCCGGCTATTGCGCCGGTTTCTGGTGATGCGGAATATTGGGCGGCGTTCTCGCCGATAAGTTCTTCTAGCGCTGCATCCAGTTCTTCTGTGGCTTCGTCCAGTAGCATTTCGAGTAGCTCTGTAGCCTCAAGTAGTTCGGTAGTTGCGTCGTCTTCGAGTGCTGCAGAAAGCAGTTCCTCCGAGGAGCATACGATCGTTGTTTTGAACGCTGTTAAGCCCGCGTTCAACCTTGCGGTAGACGGCATGACGCTTATGCTAACGAATGTGCAGGGCGGAGTTGTCCGCATCTTCGATAGCCTGGGTCACCTAGTTACGGCTAAGTCGCTAGCCGATGCAACGACAAGCATTACCTTACAGACCCCTGGTAGCTACATTGTCCGCATGAATGGC
>JAEEGI010029240.1_pt1 | contig 10428 bp, 12 predicted proteins | sample 8958751 | NCBI WGS metagenome assembly JAEEGI01 (sample SAMN16246545, study PRJNA631951) | gut metagenome | biome: gut microbiome; feature: rumen; material: KS-attached | host: Bos | place: Iran: Karaj | collected 2018-10 | reverse complement strand
TCGATGATTACTTGAAGGATTAAACATGAGACACGGTGTAAAAAACAAGAAACTGGGTGTTAACGCCCAACACAAGCGTGCCATCCTCCGCGCCCTCACCACTTCCATCATCGGTAAGGGCATGGAAACGGATCAGAACAAGCGCTATGTGCGTACCACTCTCCACAAGGCAAAGCTTGTCCGTAGTTCTGTGGAACGCATGATTACCTACGCAAAGAAGGGTGACCTTTCTGCACGTCGTGAAGCTGCCCGCTTCATTATGGACCCGAAGGTTCTCCAGGACCTGTTCGCAACAATCGGCCCGCGTTATGCAAACCGCAACGGCGGTTACACTCGCGTGCTGAAGCTTGGGCCCAACCGCGCCGGTGATGCTGCTGAAATGGCTTTGATCGGTCTCGTCGAAGACGAAATCGTTGCAAAGGCCAAGAAGGCTGCTGAACCTGCCAAGGCTGACGCTGCTGTTGACATGGTCGAAGGCGAAGGCAAGTCCGCTAACTAAGATCGAAAACGGTCAACCGCTTTTCAAAAGGGACATGGTTTTTATACCGTGTCCCTTTTTTTTGCATTTTGGTTATTGGTCATTAGTTATTGCTCAATGGCATTACTCATCCCTCGTTGCTCATCCCCTTAAATCCTATCTTCTAATAAACTTTTATCGAACAAATCTTTAAACTTTTTGTATAATTAAATAACCTATAACTCGTTATTCATTTGCAGAAAATAATATGCGTTCTTTTTTTGTCTGTATCCTTCTGGCGTGTGTGTGTGTGTTTGCCTCGGAATCGATGTTTGGTAATTCGGGTTCCGCAAGAAGTTTGATTCTTGGCGAAAGCTCCTCTATGCGTGGAGAAGCGTCTCTTACGCCGATGTATGCCGAAGTTGCGGTGGACTCTAATTATAAAATTGGTCCGGGCGACTTTTTGGACTTGATGCTTGAGGACAAGTACCTTTCTATCCAGGTGTATCCTGATGGGTATGTGGCTGTCGAAGAATGCGGTGCCGTGAACGTGGGCGGCAAGACGTTTGCCGAAGCCCAGAGACTGATTCTGGATTTGGTTTCCAAAAAATATAAACGCGAATTCTGCTTTGTGCAGCTTGCCGCCTTGAAGAAGTTCCGCATCAATGCGATGGGGGCGATTGGGCAGGTGGGGCAGCATGTTATTGAACCCCAGACGAGGCTTAGCTGGTTTCTTCGCGCTATCGGAGGGACTCTACCGAATGCGAATTCGGAAGATGTACAGGTTATTCGCGGTAAGGATACGATTCACGTGAATTTCGCGGACATGGCGACGAATGGCGGTTTTGAAAACGATATTATGCTGGAGCAGGGCGACAAGATTTTTGTGCCGTTTATTCCTATGGGCGACCATATTACCTTGCTCTTCCCCGGATACAGGACGAGTGTCGCTTACCGTGCGGACAGGACGCTTCAGGACTACTTTGACCTTGCCGGGGCAAACAGGATGCACAATTTTGGCTACAAAGCTGTGTGCGTGCGCGAGCCGGACTCGGATCCACGCTGGATTACTCTTGCCGAAATGAAAAACACGACTGTCGCCCCGAATTCAGAAATAGAGTTCTTCATCAAGGAACTGTTTGTCTATGTGGGCGGCGCCGTGAACTATATTGGGCGTTATCCGTACAATCCGACATGGCATGCCATTGACTACATCTCGTCGGGCGGTCTGAATACGATTACGGGTTCCTGGAGCCAAGTTAAGGTATGGCGTGGCGACAAGCTGAAGGCTATCGACATAAACGTTGCCTCGGATCCGGTTTTACCTGGAGATGTCATCGAAATTCCCAAGAGCCATTACGAATCGTTCAAGGATTTCACCTTGTTCATGGCTTCACTCTTGAGTGTGATTTCGTCTGCGTTCATCATTTACGTCAACTACAAGTAATTTATGGAAAAGCAAGAGTCTATCGGTTTTGTTGAAATCTGCTTGCGGATTTTGAATAACGACTTGAAGCACTTCAAGTTGATTGTCGCGCTCGTAATGATTCCAACTATTTTAGCCTTTGTCATGGTCATGTGGGTCGTGAAGCCCAAGTACGCGGCATCGGCGATTGTCACTCCGCCTGCTTCTTCGCAGACGATGGCGGGAGCCTTGAGCGGCATGCTGGGCGGTGCATCCGGCATGTCTTCGTTGCTTGGCTTGTCAGAGACGAGCGAGGACGCAAATGCAGTGTGGACAATTCTCAATTCCTGGGAACTGCACGACATGGTCATCAAGAATTTTGACCTCGCTAGACACTATGAATTCAAGGGGAAGTTCCATGCGGACCTGTTGAGGGAATTCCGCAAGAATTTCGGTCTTGAACTCAACAAGGAGGAAATGTTCTCCCTCTATTACAGGGATACGGATCCCAAGCTTGCGGTCGAGGTCGTGAAGTTCATGCTCGAAAAGGCGGACTCCGCGTTCAATGCGTTCAAGACGAAGCAGGCGCGCCAGTCTAGGGAATATTTCCAGACGAGGCTCGATTCTTGTGAACATGTGCTGGATTCTTTGCTCAAGGATTTCGTCAATTTCCAGGTTACCAACAATGTTTATGAACCGGGCGTACAGCTCGAAGCTACAATCAAGTATTTGAGCGAGTTGCAGGCCATGCGTGAAGAAGTGAGCATGGAGATGAACTTTGAAAAGCTCGACCGTGGCGAGAACAGCAAGCGTTATCAGGAGCTTTCAAAGCGGATGAAGGGGATGAATTCTGCGCTTGGCGGTACGCTTAAGGGTAAGCACAAAGATATAGGTATCCTGGAACTCAAGAAGTCCCCGGAGATTTATGCGGATTACTTGAGACGCGAAGCTGAAATCCGTATTCAGGAGGCGATGTACAAGGTGCTGCGCCAGCAGAGCGAACAGATGCGTTTGGAAGAGGCGAAGATGCTTACGAACTTGCATGTGCTTGAACCGCCTTGGGAAAACGACAAGAAGATTTCTCCGAAACGTGGACTGATTCTCGTGTTTACCGTATTCTTTTCGTTCTTCTTTGCATCGCTTCTCTGCAATCTTGTCGAATTCATGCGTTCGGAAAGCCGCACGAATAGCAGAACGGGTGCCGAATGGAAATTCTTTGTCGGTAAAGTCTGTTTCTGGCGTAAATAGTTTTTGAGGCAATTGGCATTATGGAGGCGTTGCTTGCTCATCCTGAATCGAGCGTGATGTTTGCGCTTGCCATAGTGGCCTTGGTGCTGGTTTCCTTTTTCAAGGAAGATTTTTTCCGCCCATCGACTCTGTACTTTTTAGTGCAGATGGTAATGCTCGGCGTTTCGTACTTGCAGTTCTTGCCGGAAATGTCGGATTTCAATTATTCGACATGGCTTGTATGGGGTGGCGGCATGTTCTGCTTTGTAGCCGGGTGCTTCATGACGGATTTTGCTTGGCGCTCTTTGGGCGGACCTCCATTGCAGGATAAGTTATCCGTACATGGTGAGTATAACTGGGTCTGCCATTTTTTCCTTAGCTTTTCGGCATTCGCGTATTTCTTTGTGGGCGTTATCGGTGTCATTTCGGTGGCGGGGAATCTTGTGCTCTTGACCGACAATCCGTCGATATGGCTTACGGGCAAGGACAATAACGTGCTCCGGTTCGCGGACTTCTTTACGTCGGGGGCGATGGTGGTCGGGCTCTTTGCGGTCGCGTCGTTCAAGTCGATGAACCCGGTGCGCTGGGTGCGTTATGCGTCGAGGTTTATGGTGGTGTTTACGATTTTGCTTTCGTTTGTGACTTACCCGAGCCGAGGTATCAACATGCTTTGTATAGGCATGTTCATTATTTTGTTCAACTATTTGCGTGGACGCTTTTCGTGGCGCTCGCTTGCCGTGATGACAATACTTGCCTGTATCTTTTTTGTGGCGGTCGCATCGCTTAAAGGGCAGTACGGGAATTCTGACATTACTGATAGCAAGATTGCAAAGGAGGTGGCGCTGCTCCCGTACAAGTACGTGGCGAACAATTACTGGAATTTGGATTATGCGTTCAATCGCTGGAGCGACATTCCCGAACATGAATGGACTTACGGTATCGATGCGTTTTACGGCATTACGCACTTGATGCACATTGGCGATGGCTTGCAGCAGAGCTTTGGATGGGATACGCCGTTCAACGAGAGTATCGTGAAATATCCGGGACTCAATACGATACCTTATTTGTGGGATGCCTACAAGGACTTTGGGCTGCCCGGAATATTCTTGTTGCCGTTTTTCTTTGGCGTGTTCTTTACGTTCTGCTATCATAAAACGGCGGTTGCGAAAAGTCCGCTGACGTTACTGTTGACGGCGACGTTCATGATGTGGATTATCCTCTGGAATTTCACGACTGGTTACAAGCAAAGTATGTACTGGGTGTGGATGTCGTTCTTTTTCTTTGTCTGTACTGTCAGCAGCGGCTCTCGTTCCATATTGCCCGCAGACCCTGAAGTCGTCGGCGATGGAGCGGATAAAGACGGGAAAACGATCGCAGACGGGCTACAGGCGAGCGACGAGAGAGGCGCAATAGTTGGCGGCGATGTCGTGAAAAGCGACGCCTTCGATTGCGTGCAGATGAGGAAGTCGTTAACGTCATCCTGAACCCAAAGGGTGAAGGATCCAGTAAAGTTGTAATGCGTTGCCATCCCGCACTTGTGATGAATATATATAAATTAAATTATTTGGTTTTTGTTTGAAATTAAAAATATATTTATACAGATAATTGTTTTCTGTCGAGTTGAAAAAGGCAAGGGAGGAATTTTATGAAGGGTGGAATTAATCGGCTGATTTGTGTTGCGATTGGCGTGCTCGCTTGCGTGTGCATGTGGGGGTGTGGTGAAGATACTGTATATTGGGCTGAGAATCGTTCGTTAGGCGGTGTAGTTGGATTTGTTGACGACTCTCTAGCCATTGTCAATACTTCTCGTTATTGGCATGAGGAAGTGGATCCTACATTTGGTACTTCGTATGATCAATCTGGGTACGCGCATCCAGGACTGTCTCTTTATAACTACCGAGTCCAATTAGATGGACCAATATGGTCAGACACGCTAGATAATTCAATTGATGATGAGTTTAATTATATCAGGGGGCAACTTTCAGATTCTGTAATATGGGGTGGAGGACGCAAATCGATAATGTCTTTGGATTGGGACGGAAATCTAGAAACAACATTATCTTTTTGGAAAATAGGTGAAAAACCTCATAAAGTGAAAGTTAAGAAAATGTTTGATGGATGTTCCATTGATGTTCCTGTTACTACGAAATTGAGGCCATGGTATGATGGAAAAATTCTAGTGATGGGAGAACGGTGGTCTCCTCCTCCAATTACGAAAGGATTTGCTTTGGATAGTTTAGGAAATGAAAATTGCCAATATGGAGTGCTAGATACGATTCAAAAAACGCTTACATACAAGAGACTGGATGGCAATTTAAAATGGATTAAAAATTGTGATGATGTAAGAACGTGGGGTGATGATGTGTATTGTTTGTATTATGAAGCCTCGTCTGCAAATGTTTATTTGAAAATTGAAAATAAAATGAAGGATAGTGTTTTGGTGGATGATCAAGGATGGAATCCAGGAGTCTTTTTTTTGGGTAAAATGATTCTTGTTGATGGAAATTTATGCGAGTATAAGGATGCTTGGGTATGTTATTCTAGACAAGGTATTTTAAAAATGGGTTTTCATGCGGATAATGGTATAATTTTGCAATTCTAATAGTATTGTGGAAATGTTTATGAAAAAGATAATTGTTTTGGTAGTGGCAGCTTTCATATTTTGTTGGGCAATTCCTAAACCAATGGAATCTATCGAAAATTACAATGTGATGATGGTTCATGGTGCATATGGTGCTGGACAAACGCTGAATGTGAAGTAGCGCTAGGTAAAACTTATGGGTTATATTATCGATTTCTTGATAGACTGTGTGGTTATGTTGCTCAGTTGGCGGCATTTTTTGATTTTATTGTTAATCGTCATATTAGGCTGCTGTATTTATGAATTTTTATTGTCATTGTTTGGCGTTACGCCGTGAGGTGCGAGATGGATATTAAAGTTCTCCGTGCGACAGAGGAATGGCAACGTGCCGGTGCGTATTCCGTACGCATTCAAGGGATGAATCGCCAGCACCATATTCCGCTGCGTGAAGAATTCGACGAGCACGATTGCGACGGTACAAAGTACATTGTGCTTTTGGATGACGGATACCCTGTGGCGACGTGTCGGTTTTACGAACTCAGTACGAAGTGCGCGACGATTGGGCGCGTTGTCGTTTTGCCGGAATACCGCGGGCAAAAATTAGGTGCCAAGGTCGTTTATGAAGCGGAAAAGTGGATTGCGGAATGCGGCTATACCGAAATAGCTATTGACAGCCGCTTGGAAGCCGTCGGCTTCTACGAAAAGCTTGGGTACAAATTAATTGACAGTGACGTCGTGAAAAGTGGCGCCTTCGAATGCGTACGGATGAGGAAGGAACTAGTACTAACGTCATCCTGAAAGGTGGAGCCTTGAAGGATCCAGTTACAGAACCATTACTAGATGCTTTGTAGCCGTTTGCTACACCTGTTTACTAGCCACTAACCACTGTTTACTGCGGCAAAGCCGCATCACCATTTCATTCTGCGTTTATGTGCAAAATACCCGAATAAAATTGCGGTAATCACGAGGTCGCCGGTGAGGGCGAATAGCGGAATCATGGCGTTTTCGAGATACATTCCGGCAAGGCCGCAGGCGATGATGTTCGAGATTCCGCCAATGCTGACCATGATGGCGTAGGCGCGTGTCGCATGTTCCTTGAGGAGTGTCGAGATGAGCGTGGTGCGTGCTGCTTGGAAAATGAGCGAGAATGAAAGTATCTGTAAAATTCTAGCGCTTGTCTGTAACGATGCGTCGGTCCATGGGGCGGCAAAGAATAGAATCTTTAAAATCCACGAGGGGAATAGCCATAGAGGCGAGGAACACACTGCGATGAACAGCGTGAATACCGCGATGTCCTTGATATGGAGATTCTTGTCGTGCGTCGAGTGGAGCGTGATGAGGTTCGACGAGATGAAATGCACCATGATGCTCGAACAGAGCAAGAGAATTTTGTGGCCGAAGTTATAGCAGCCGAGGAATTCGACACTTGCGAATTTATCAGCAACGTACAGGCCGACTGGCAAGTAGGCGAATGCGGCAAAGCTCGAAATGGCGTAGGGAATACCCGCCTTGACCATGAGCGCGATAAAGCGGAAGGTTCGCCGCGTGATTTTGAGAAGGTGCACGTGGAATGCCTGCGTGACGCCATAGAAGAATGCGGGGAGTGCGGCAAGGACCATCGCGAGTGCAATCAGTTCAATGCGTTCGACTTTGAAGTAGAGAAGGGCAAGGCCCATGACGACGGAATATGAAATCGTGTGCAGCACTTTCGAAACGAACAAGCGTTTCCAGAATTTTCCGCAGATGAAGTACCAGTCGAAAAACGCATGCTGGAAAACAAGCCCGAATGTGAAAATCAGTTCGCCGTAAAAAATCGGGTGACCATAACGGAACGTGAACGCGAAGGCGGCCATGAGGAGCGCTGCTGCCGTTGCAGAAAATAATCGCAATTGGAGAATGCTCCGGAATAGCGAACCGTTCGTGGCGCGGCTCCCGAAAAAAGCAAGGATGAGCGTTGTCATGCCGAAGTCGGCGATAGCGCAGAAAATCGAGTAATCCGTCTGGAGCAGCCCGAAATGCCCGTAAGAGGCTGTTCCCAAGTTCCGTGCAATAAAATTTTGCACAAAAAATGAAATTCCTTGGATAAGGAGGTTTACAAATGCGATGAAAACGCCGATTCTTATATTGCGGAACGCCTGGAACATGGAGGTAAAGATAAAAAAGAGTTTCGAGAATTAGGTGTTTAGGTAATAGGGTTTAGGGGTTAGGTTTTAAATAGTAGCGTTGGAATGCATTAGAAAGCATTGGTTTAGATGGCGGATCATGTTTCGGCATAGCACACTTCGATTGAACTTCCTACTTCCTACTTCCTACTTCCTACTAACCACTAACCAGTGTTTACTATATTTCAAACCATGGGAAAATTGCAAGGTCAATCTTCATTTTTTGTTCCGGGGCCGCCGGCGAAACCGGGCGAGGCTCACAAGCCTATCGTCGAATTCTTGCTCAAGGAAATTCGCGGGGAGACGGTTCTCGATCTCGGTGGTGGCGAGGGTGCTTACTCGTTCGAGTTGAAAAAGTCCGGCTTTGCAACGACGGTTGCCGACATTAACGAGAAATCGCTTGCGGTTGCTGACCAGAACGGTCTCAAGACGAAACTGCTTGAGCCGGGCGAGACGCTGGGCGAAAATTCCTTTGACACGGTCATGTTGATCGAGGTGCTGGAGCACGTGCCGAACCCGACGGAATTCTTGAAGTACGCGATTGGGATTGCCAAAAAGCGGGTGCTGTTCACGCTGCCGTGCACGAACGACTTTAAAACGTTGTTCGAAAACGGACTCTCGTATGCGCACATAGCTGTGTCCGACCATCTTTGGCATTTTTCGTACGACGAGATGAAACAGTTGTTGGATGGCCTCGGTGTGAAGTACAGCCTTACGATGGGTGACTATCTGTTCCCGGGGTCGGGCATCATGCTTTTGCGGAATTGCTTTAGTGGTCCAATCGGCTTTGTCCTGATGTTGCCGTTCCGCGTGATGAACAAGTTTGGGCTGATTCCTAAACGCTACCCGTCCCGTTTTTACGGTATCATCGAAAAAGGGTGATTTGGGGCACTTGTAAACGGCTATTTACGCAAGTAAGCCGAAAATATTTTTGAAGATTTTGTATCTTTGGTCTTGAAATCGCGAGAGTGGCGGAATTGGCAGACGCGCCAGACTTAGGATCTGGTACTTCGGTGTGTGGGTTCGACTCCCACCCCTCGCAGTTCTTTTTTTACCACCTTTTTAACAACCGTTTATCGGAGTATATATGTCCGCTGAAATCAAAGAAACTAGTGCAACCGTACGCACCATTGAAATTACAATCCCGCAGGATGATCTCAAGGTTCCGTTCGAAAAGAAGCTTTCTCAGTACAAGAAGCAGGTCACCTTCAAGGGTTTCCGTCAGGGACAGGTGCCGAAGGCCATGATCTTGAAGCAGTTCGGACCTTCCATCCGTCACGAAGCGGTTGATGATGTCGTGAACTCCATCGTGCAGGACACGCTCAAGAAGGCGAACATCAATCCGGTGGGCAGGTTGGTCGTGAAGGAATTTAACGACGACGAAAAGAGCGACATCACACTGAAGGTGGAAGTCGAAGTCGATCCGGAAATCGATATCCAGGGTTATGCCGACACGGGCATCACCGTTCCGGCTACTGCCGTCCACGAAGAAGAAGTCCAGAACGAGTTCAACCGCCTCATGCAGATGTGGAGCAAGGACGAACACGTTGACCGCGAAGCGAAGAAGGGCGACGTTGTCGTGGGTGACTATATTGAAGTTGTTATCGATGGTGAAAAGCAGGAACTTCCGGAAAACAAGGAATTCCGCTCCCTCCTCGGTGAATCCGCAAGTCCGGGATTCGACGAAGGCCTCATGGGTTCTAAGGCCGGCGACAAGAAGGAAATCAACTTCAAGTATCCGGATGACCACAAGGACGAACGCTACCGCGGCAAGACGGCTCAGTTCAACGTCGAAATCAAGGACGTTCGCGAAATCGTTCCGCCGACTTTGGACGAAGAATTCTGCAAGCAGATTGGCGTGAAGGACGAAGCCGACTTGAGGAACAACCTCGCCGAAAGCCTCGCCGCCCAGAAGAAGGACGCTGCAAAGAACAAGGCCGTGAACGAAGCTATCGACAAGCTCATCGAATCTAACCCGTTCGAAGTGCCGAAGGCCCGCGTCTATGACCTCATCAAGTGGACCTTGAACCGCAATGCCCAGAGCGAAAAGGATGTTGTCGAACCGACCGAAGAACAGATAAACGAACTCTCCGGCGAAGCTATCCGCGAAATCAAGAAGCACCGCATTCTCGAATTCGTCGCCTCGAAGGAAAAGATCAAGCCGACGCAGGCTGTCGTTGACGAACGTCTCCAGCAGATTGCAAATGCCTACCACGTTGACTTTGAAGGCATCAAGGCTCAATTCCGCCAGTCTGGCCGTATCAACCAGCTGCGCGACGAACTTCGCTTCCAGATGGCCGCTGACTTCATCGTCGGTATCCGCCCGGCTGCAGAAGAAACAAAGTAATAAGAGGAATAAATGATCATCCCTACCGTCATTGAAACTACCGGGCGCGGCGAACGCGCTTATGATATCTATTCTAGACTTCTCAAGGAACGTATCATCTTTTTGGGCACGCCGATTAACGACGAAGTGGCGAACAACGTCATGGCCCAGTTGATTTTCCTGGAATACGAGAATCCGGAAAAGGATATCACGCTGTACATAAACAGCCCGGGCGGTTACGTGTCGGCAGGGCTTGCCATTTACGATACC
>JAEEGI010029236.1_pt1 | contig 10430 bp, 10 predicted proteins | sample 8958751 | NCBI WGS metagenome assembly JAEEGI01 (sample SAMN16246545, study PRJNA631951) | gut metagenome | biome: gut microbiome; feature: rumen; material: KS-attached | host: Bos | place: Iran: Karaj | collected 2018-10 | reverse complement strand
TGACGCCCTCCACGGTGATCGGTCCCCGGATGAAGCTCTTGGTGGCGCCGATCATCTTTTCGATGCCCACTTCCTTCCGCCGCTCAAAGGCGGTGACCCGCAGCGCGCTGGCCATGATGGTCATGCAGACGAAAAACAGCAGCACGATCAGGGCGCCGGAAACCATGTTCACCACCCGCTTTGTGGAGGCAAAGCCCTTGGAAATGCCCAGATGCGCGTTGACCCAGGCGACGCCGGGCACGTCCTTCACCAGGTTCTGCGTGGTCGCCATGATCTCCGTATCCTCCAGATAGATCACGTACCGGCTGCGGAACACGGAAGAATCCAGCTGGTCGAAAAGGCTGCTCTGCTGCAGCTTGGAAAGGAAGCTGTCCATGGCCTCCTCCCGGGTGACGAATCTCACGTCGCGCACATTGGGAACACGGCGCAGGGCTGTTTCCATCTCCCTGGCCTGTTCATCCGACAGATCCTCCTGCACAAAGGCCATCAGGGGATTCTGGGTCTCCAGGTCGGCGATGACGCTGCTCACATTTATGGCAATGAGGCCGCAGGAGCCCATGATGAGCAGGCAGGCCACAATGATCACCATTGTGAGCAGAGAGGATAGGCTGTGGGTGAATATGCTGCGGATTCCCTCTTTCAGGCAAAAAAAGATGCGATTCATTCCTGATACCAACCCTCGCTGTCCTTAGTCAGTCTGCCGTTCTCGATGCGGATGACGCGCTTGGCAAACTGGTTCACCAGGGTCTGCTCATGAGTCACCACCAGCAGCGTCGTCCCCTGCTCGCAGATCTTGGTGAGCAGAAGCATGAGCTCCGCACTGAGCTCCGGGTCGATATTGCCGGTGGGCTCGTCCGCTATGATGGTCCGCGGGTCGTTGGCCAGCGCTCTGGCGATGCCGACGCGCTGCTGCTCGCCGCCGGACAGCTCGTTGGGCATGGCCTTCATCCGGTCGGTCAGCCCCACAAGGCTCAGCACATAGGGCACCCGCTCCTTGATGGCTTTCCGGGTGGCGCCCCGCACGTGCATGGCCAGGGCCACGTTATCATACACGTTTTTGTTGTCGATGAGGCGGAAATCCTGGAAAATGATCCCCAAAGACCGGCGCAGCTTCGGCAGGCGCCTGGGCTTCATATGGCTGAGATCGTACCCGTTCACCACCACGGAGCCCTTGGTGCAGGTGATCTCGCCCGTGATCATTTTGATGATGGTGGATTTCCCGCTTCCCGACGGTCCCACCAGGAAAGCGAATTCCCCATCCTCCATTGTAAAAGACAGATCCTCGATGGCCTTTGTGCCATTCTCGTACGTCTTATACACATGCTCCATTTTGATCATGAAACGCAGTTCCTCCGCTCAGTTCTTTTGCTCCTGGGAGGCAAGGTATTTGTTCACCATCAGCGCCACCTTGAATACGATGGCGTGATCGAATTCCCGCAGATCCAGGCCGGTGAGCTTCTTGATCTTTTCCAGTCTGTACACCAGGGTATTGCGGTGCACGAACAGCTTGCGCGACGTTTCCGATACGTTCAGGTTGTTTTCAAAGAAACGGTTGATGGTATCCAGCGTCTCCTGGTCCAGCGCGTCGATGGGGCTCTTTTTGAACACCTCCGCCAGGAACATTTCGCACAGCGTGGTGGGGAGCTGATAGATGATGCGGCCGATGCCCAGGTTGTCATAATGGATGATGAGCTTATCGTCATCAAAGACCTTGCCCACTTCGATGGCGATCTGCGCTTCCTTGTACCGCTCCGCCAGCTCGCGCAGGTGATTGGACACGGAGCCCACGCCGATGACCGGCTTGACGTACAGCTCGGTGGTCAGGATGTTTTCGATCTGGTTTGCATACTTATTCAGCTCGGCGCTGTCCTCCCCGGGGGAGAGTTCCTTGATGAGCACCACGTCCGTGGCGTTGACGCCGAAGATGAAGTCCTTCTGCCGGTCCGGGAACAGGTTCTGCAGCACTTCGATGGTGGCGGCGTCGACCTTGTTCGGCTGACGGATCAGCAGGACGCCCCGGGGGGCGTTCAGGTCCAGCTTCAGCTCCTTGGCCCGGGCAAACATGTCCACCAGCAGGGTATTATCCGAGATCAGGTTCTTGATAAAGGTGGACCGATCGTACTTTTCCTCATAGTAGGATTTTGCCTCATTGAAGGCAATGGAGGCCAGCATGCAGACTGTGCGGGCATACTCATCCTCCCCCTCCACGAACACGGCGTAGTCAAACTCCGCGCTGAGGCCCCCCAGGATACGGAAGGTATAGCCCCGATGGACCGTGCAGGCGCTGCTGCTCATGGCTATGGCCTGGGCGGCGCCGGTGAGCTCGACGCCCATCATATTCAGGGCATTGCAGGCGATCACGGAGCTGTCGGCGTCGATGACGCCGATGACCTTATCGGTGGCTTCCTTCATCTGGACGATAACACTCTGGAATATTCTGGATGACATGGACCCATCCTCCCTTTTACAGCTACCTTATCATACTATCATTTGTGCATTTTTTCAAGTAGCGAGGTAAAATGCTTTTGAAAACAATCCATGAACAAATGCAGAAAGGGGGCTGCCTCTGTGAGGCAGCCCCCGGAAAATGATCCGGATCAGTTGGTGATGGTCTTTTCGGTATCGTAGTCGAACAGGTGGACCTTCTTGGTGTCGACGCAGAGCTTGATCGTATCGCCCATCTTGCAGTTGGAGCTGCCGGTGGGGACGACGGCGGTGAGGGAGATATCGCCGTTCTTCAGATACAGGTTGGTGTCGGCGCCCAGGAGCTCGGTCATGTCGACTTCGCACTCGATGACCTGGTTGGGATACTGGGCCAGGAGAGCCTGCTCGTCATGGATGTCGTTGGGACGGATGCCGAAGATGACCTTCTTGCCGGCGTAAGCCAGGACCTCGGGCTTGCGGCCCTTGTTCTCCGGCAGAGCGACGCGGCAGTTCTCACCGAACTTCAGGTAGGTCACGCCGCCCTCGTCCACCAGCTCGCCTTCGCCGGTGTTCATCTGAGGCGTGCCGATGAAGGTGGCCACGAAGAGGTTCGCGGGATTTTCGTACAGCTGCTGGGGAGCGGCGACCTGCTGCACGAAGCCGTCCTTCATGACGACGATGCGGGTGCCCATGGTCATGGCCTCGGTCTGGTCATGGGTAACGTAGATGAAGGTAGTGGCCAGCTTCTGGTGCAGCTTGGCCAGCTCGGAACGCATGGCGGTACGCAGCTTGGCGTCCAGGTTGGACAGAGGCTCGTCAAGCAGGAACACCTTGGGGTTACGGACGATGGCACGGCCCAGGGCGACACGCTGTCTCTGGCCGCCGGAAAGAGCGGCGGGCTTACGGTCCAGCAGGTGCTCGATCTCCAGGATCTGGGCGGCCTCGTCGACGCGGCGCTTGATCTCGTCCTTGGGCATCTTCCGCAGACGCAGGCCGAATGCCATATTCTCAAAAACCGTCATATGGGGATACAGAGCGTAGTTCTGGAACACCATGGCGATATCGCGCTCTTTGGGAGCAACGTCGTTCACCAGCTTGCCGTCGATGTACAGTTCGCCGAGGGTGATCTCTTCCAGGCCGGCGATCATACGCAGGGTGGTGGACTTGCCGCAGCCGGAGGGTCCGACCAGGATGATGAACTCCTTATCCTCTACATCCAGGTTGAAATCGGAAACGGCAGTGACGCCGCCGGCATACTTTTTGTATATGCCCTTCATGGTTACACTAGACATCTCTTGACCTCCAAATATAGATTCATCTATCGCTTCCGGAATATGCGCTTATCTTAGCACAAAACTCGGTTTCGCGCAATTTACCGAACAAACAAAGCTTGCATGCTTTTCTTGTACAAAATGCCAGAACCCTTTTCCGCCCGTTTTCTTCCGGGTTTCGACACGCCCGGAGTCAGTTTTCCCCCAGTACCGACAGCCGTTCCTCCTCCGTGAGCTCCCGGAACCCGCCGGGCTCCAGAGAGGGATCCAGCCGCAGCCCGCCGATACTCAGCCGCTTCAGGGTCCGCACGCGGGTGCCCGCCGCCAGGGCCATGCGCTTGACCTGGTGGTACTTCCCTTCCCGGATGCGCACCAGCGCCTCCAGGCGGTCCGCCGAGGGGAACAGCTCCGCGGGCAGGCACAGGCTCCCGTCCTCCAGGGGAACGCCCCTGCGGAACAGCTCCTCCGCCTCCGGCGGGAAGGGGTGGGAGACCGTGATGCGGTATTCCTTGAATACGCCGCTGCCGGGTGAGATGACCCGGTGGCAGAAGTCCCCGTCGCTGGTGAGGATCAGCAGGCCTTCAGAGTCCATATCCAGCCGTCCGGCGGGAAAGAGGCCCATGCGCCGGTACTTCTCCGGCAGCAGATCCAGAACGGTCGGTCTCTCCGGGGCTTCCGTCACGCTGAGATACCCCCTGGGCTTGTTCATCATCAGGTAGCGGTATTCCTGCCATTCGGCCCGCACCCCGTCCACGCGGATATCCTCCGCCGGATCGCAGTGCATGGCCGCGTCCCCGGCGGGGACACCGTTCACCGTGACCCTGCCCTCCTTCACCAGGCGCTTTGCCTGGCTCCGGGTGGCGATGCCGGCATTGGCGATGAGCTTATCCAGACGCATGAGCGCCACCGGAATCATCTCCCCATTTGCTTCATATAGATATCCCACGGGGACGGTCCGGGGACCCGGGCCGCTCCTCAGGCAGAAATCTGCGCCGTGCGGCGCATATCGGAGGCTTGTATGTTCGTATTCACAGCCAAACTGAACAAAAGAAAGGCGGTGCTCTTTCTCATCGTCATCGCCCTGGTGATCGCCGCCGTGATCCTGGGCGTATCTCTCCGGAGCACGACGCTGCGCCGCGCTCCCTCCCCCACCGCTGCCGTACCCTCCGGCATACGCACGGCAGAGGATGCGGCGGCGTATCTCACCGCCCTGGGCTGGGAGCTGGAGCCGGAGCCCCTGGAGGTGCGGGACGTGGTGATCCCGCGTCAGTTCACCGGCGCCTACGCCGGCTACGCCGCCCTGCAGAAGCGGCAGGGCTTCCCCATCGAGCAGTACGGGGGCATGGAGGCGGTGCGCTATACCTTCCGGGTGCGGAATTACCCCACCGGGGACCGGGACGTGGTGGCGGACCTGGTGGTCTGCTCCCAGACCGTCATTGCCGGCGATATCCAGTGCACCGCGCTGGACGGCTTCATGGTGGGACTGAAGGGCGAGACCGCGCCGTGAGTCCACAGAAAACGGGCGGCGGGGAACCAGTCTCCGCCGCCCGCCGCATTCAGGCTTACATGATGGGATCCATGTTCAGCGCGGGATGGCCCTTCTCCTGCAGGAAGGCGAGCACGCCCTCGCTGTCCGTGGCGATGGTCTCGTCACAGATCATATCCGTGAAGTTATCGATGCCGTAGACCTCCTTGGCGGTGCGGTTCAGCCGCGCTGCCACGTCGTCCTTCAGCTCCTTGGGCATCCATACGATGCGCTCCAGGCCGCCCTCGGCGCCGATGAACTTTTTGGAGGCGATGAAGTGGCGTCCGTGGCCCATGAAGCCGGGAGTCTGCTCGCCGCCGCCGGTCATGGAGGCCAGCTCGCCGAAGGTCATGCCGGTGGGGGTCATGCCGCTGTATTCCCGGTTCACCACCACCACGCCGTTGGCCTCGGGCATGAGACCGCAGATGCACTCGAAGCAGCCGCAGGAGGTCATGGGGTCCTGCACCAGGGAGTACAGGGTGACCCGGTCCACGGCGCCGTGGGTGGCTTCGGCGACCATCTTGTTCACGGATTCGTAGGCGCCCAGCTTCTCATCAATGAGCCCTTCCTTGAGGATCGGCTGGCTGGGACCCGTGGGGGACAGCTCATAGGTGGCCTTGGCGTCCAGCCAGGAAACGGCGCCGCAGAGGCCCAGACGCTCCGGGGTGACCACGCAGCAGTGGGCCGGGGCGAAGCTCTGGCACAGGATGCAGGTATAGAAGGTATCCACGCTCTCGTCCGTCAGGGAGGCAAGGCGGTCGTCCCGGTACCGGTACCTGGGCATGGCCACGTCCTCCAGCGTGCTCTTGACCTTCTCCAGATCCGTGATGAAGGTGACCTGGCACTTATCCACGACGGAGCTGAATTCGTCCATGATCATGGCGTACAGCACCTCGCCGAAGTCCTTCAGTCTCAGGCCCCGGGCAAAGCTGTCCTTGCTGATGCGGATGCGGAACAGGTTCCGCTGGCCGGTGTGCATCACGCCCTCCATATAGTTGAACCAGGCATGGATGCGCCGCTCGATGACGGGCTCGAAATCCTTCTGCATCTTGTTGCCCGCCACGTCCACGATGGTGGCCAGAGGCATGCGGATCAGATCCTCCGCATTCTCCGGAATGTCCGGCCCGTCGATGGTGATCTTATGGTCCTCCACCTCATGCAGGTCCCGCATGGAGACCAGCTCGCAGGTGGGATTGTGGTCGGAGTCGAACTCCACATAGGTCTGCTTCTTGCGGATGATCTCGCCCTCGAAGGCGGCGGCGAAGCTCACGGGAAGCTGCACGGCCTTGGCCTTGACCTTGATGCTGCGCAGCTCCAGAGACTTGGCCGCGGTCTCCCCATGGTCGCACACGGACACCAGCGCGCCGGGGACCTGATTCTCCCCCAGGTCGATGTCCACGATGACCGGGAAGCCCAGGGCGATGGCGCCCGCGCCGGCGGAGACGGTGACGGCGTCGATGGCGCCGAAGGTGTTCACAAAGGCAGGCACACGGTCCTTGGTGTACTTGAGCATGGCGCCCAGGTCGCCGGGCTTCACGTTGCCGAAGATCAGGCCCGCGCGGATGGCCACGGTCACCACGTGGATCACGGCGGTCACGTCATGGCCCAGGGGCACCACACGGTAGTCCAGGCCCAGCTTCACGCCCTTTTCCACGCACTGCTCGATCACGTCCCCCACCAGGAAGGTCATCAGGCCCTTGTCCTGATAGTCCCGCACCACGTCGGCCACGTCCGCAGGGTCGTCCGCCTTGCCCAGCACCACCGCCACGCCGGGGATATCCCCGGTGACCAGAGGCACGCCCAGGCTGCGGATCACGGGATCGGGCACAAAGCCGATGCCGCTTTCGTTCTCATAGGGCTTTTCCTGGGCAACGTATTTCAGGAGCTCCAGGATCTCGGCGCCCACCGCGGTGGCAAGGCCGGCGTTCAGGGCGTCCCCAAGGTCCTCTTTATTGGTGATGAGGCTCTTCAGCACGTCCACGCAGGCGGGAAGATCCCCCAGCTTCTGCACCTTTACCCCCGTTGCGGCATAGATGGTGGGGCAGAAATAGGCCGTATCCGGAAAAGCGGCTTTCTTATCCGCGCCGTATTTTGCGATGGCGTCCTTGACAGCGCCTTCGGTGAGACCGGCGACTGCATTGGAACCGCCATAGATGAGATCGGTCAAAACGCTCATGTTCTTTTCCCCCTATTATTCAAGCTGCGCTTCGGCGGCAGTGCGCCGAAGCGCATGTATCCCCCTATCCTCGCCGGCGGATCAGATCTCCAGGAAGGAGTCCGCGTACAGGGTGTTGTTCTTGATGATGTCGCAGGACTTGATGGTCTCCATCAGGCGCTTGTCGCAGGGGTTTGCGATGCAGGAGGTCAGGCCGCAATACATGGCCATGGCCACGGTGGCGCTGTCCAGGATGGGCCGGATGTGCTTCGGGGTCATGTTGGAGACGTTGGACAGGCCGCCGGTGGAGTTGAAGCCCATGTCGCTCAGGTCCTTGATGAAGTTCAGCACGTCCATCTGCTTGTCCTGCATGCCCTTGATGACCAGGAACAGGGGGTCGAACCACAGGTCCTCGGCCTCCATGCCCAGGCCCATGCCCCGCTCCAGCATCTCCTGGCAGTACTGCATCCGCTCGTCGTTGTCGGAGGGGACGCCCGCCTTGGAGCAGAGGGCGATGCAGATGGCGTCGTTGGCGGCGGCCAGGTCGATGTTCTCGATCCGGTCCCCGGCGTCGGCGGAGTTGACGATGGGCTTGCCCTTGGCCCGGTTGTAGACCTGGATGCCCGCCTCGATGGCCTTGCGGTTGGCGGTGTCCAGGCAGAGGGGCACGTTGTCGAAGTTCTCCTGCAGGAGCTTCACCGCCCACTGCATCAGCTCGGGGCCGTTCTTCTCGGCAGGGCCGATGTTCACGTCCAGATAGGTGGCGCCCGCCTTCAGCTGCTCGTCGGCCCGCTTCAGGATGGGTTCGGGGGTCATGGTCTCCATCGCCTCCCGGATGGTGGGGGAGATGCAGTGGATCCGCTCGCCGATCACGATAAATTTGCCCATTGTGTACTTCTCCTTTTCCTGTAAGTTGTTGTATTCAGAACGGCGCAGGCTTCCCGGCGCCGCCCGCAGGTTCAACCGGCCTTCGGCCGGGGACGCTCAATCCATAATGCCGGGGAGCAGGGGCTCAAAGGCGGCCCTGGCGGGGGAATCGGAGGGCAGGGAGGCGGTGGGAAGCCCGTCGGAGTCGAAGGCGTAGATGTTCTCGTCCTGGGGAATGACGCCCAGGAGCTCCAGGCCCTGCTTCTCGATCTCCTCCCGGATGCCGGGGGAGAGCTCCGTGGAGGGGGCCCGGTTCACGATCAGCTTCATGTGCCTGGGCTTCAGGCCCAGTTCCCTGGCCAGAATGGCGATGCGCCCCACGGCCTGGACGCCCCGGCGGCTGCAGTCGGACACCAGGAGCAGCACGTCCACGGCGGGGAGCAGGCCCCGGCTGATGTGCTCCATGCCCGCCTCGTTGTCCACCACCACGTACCTGTAGCTGCCGGAAAACTTCTGCAGCTGGGTCTGCAGGAGGCCGTTGACGAAGCAGTAGCAGCCCTTGCCCTGGGTGCGGCCCATGACCAGCATGTCGAAGTCGTCCTCCTCCTCCAGGGCGGCGTTGAAGCGGAACTCCATGTAGTCCTGCTTGCTCATGCCGCTGGGCACGGCCCCGGATTCCTCCGCGTGGGCCACCTCCTCCCGGATCTCTCCCAGGGAGACGGGGGCCTCCACCCCCAGGACCTCGTTCAGGTTGGAGTTGGCGTCGGCGTCCACGGCCAGGATGGGAGTGCGCCCCTGCTTCACCAGCCAGTCGATGAGAAAGCCGCAGAGGGTGGTCTTTCCGGTGCCGCCCTTCCCGGCCACGGCGATGGTATACGGCATTGCTAGGCCCCCTTCGCTTCCACGAGGATCTCGTTGTTCACCAGGTCCAGGGAACGGATGTTCCCCTCCAGGACCCTCTCCTCCCCCATGATGTCGGTGAGATAGACCTTGCCGTCCTCCGCCCGGACGGCGGAGACGTATTCGCAGACCTTCTCCCGGCCCTGGGGACTCACTTCATATACGGTGGACAGACACATGGCTCACTTCTCCTCCAGGGCGTCCAGCGCCTGGGCCAGAGCGTCGTTCCCGGTGCGGTAGGCCTCCAGGGCGGCGCCCAGCTTCTCCGCCGCTGCGGCGAGGCCCATGTCCTCCAGCTTGTGGCAGACGTCGTGCAGCTCCTCGGCGTGGTGGCGGTTGTGGTCCAGCATATACTTCATCAGCGCCTGGGCCTGCTGGATGCTCTCAAAGCCCCCGTGGCTGTGCTCATGGCTGTGGGTATGCTCGTGGTCGTGGGTATGGCTGTGCTCATGGGGATGCTCATGAGCGTGGTTGGAATCGTGCATGCGGAACCCTCCCTTTCGGGCTTTTCCGCCGATGGCCGGAAAAAACCCATTTTTTGTAGTTTAGCATATTCCGCGGAAAATATCCACCGTCATTCCGCCAAAAACCGGACCCGGTACGCAGAAAAAACCGCGCCCCCTCTTCGGAGGGAGCGCGGTGCGGTTATTCAGGGAGCAGGGATCACTCGCCCTGGTAATCGGTGGGAGCGTCGGTATCGTAGACCACCTCGTCGGCGTCATCGGCGCCGGCGGGCTCCTCGTCCTCCTGGCCGGCGGGGAGGTACCCCTCGTCCATAAGGGCGCGGATGCTCAGGGAGACCTTCTTGTTCTCCTCGTCGATGTTGGTGATCTTCACGTCCACTTCCTGGCCCTCGGAAAGCACCTCGTCGGGCTTGCCGATCCGCCGCTCGTTGGTGATCTGGGAGACGTGGATCAGGCCGTCCACCCCGGGAACGATCTCGGCGAAGGCGCCGAAGGCCATGAGCTTCACGATCCGCACGTGGGCGACGCTGCCCACCTGGTACTGGCTCGTGAACTTCACCCAGGGATTGTCCTCGGCCTTCCGGTAGCCCAGGGAGATCTTCTTCTTTTCCCGGTCGAAGGAGATGACGTAGACCTCGATCTCGTCGCCCACCTTCAGCACCTCGGCGGGGTTGTGGATGCGCTTCCAGCTCAGCTCGGAAACGTGGACCATGCCGTCCACGCCGCCGATGTCCACGAAAGCGCCGTAGCTGGTGAGGGACTTCACGGTGCCCTGGTACTTCTTGCCTTCTTCGATCTCAGCCCAGGTCTTCTCCGCGGCGGCC
>JAEEGI010029234.1_pt1 | contig 10431 bp, 8 predicted proteins | sample 8958751 | NCBI WGS metagenome assembly JAEEGI01 (sample SAMN16246545, study PRJNA631951) | gut metagenome | biome: gut microbiome; feature: rumen; material: KS-attached | host: Bos | place: Iran: Karaj | collected 2018-10 | reverse complement strand
GGTTGTGGGAATGAACTGCGGCCCGTTCATGAAGATGGGCGACGGCCACATCAAGCAGGAAGACTTGCTGTGGCTTGACCAAACGCTGGGCGAACGCGTCACGCCCGGTAAGCGGGTCTTGAGCGTCAACCACTACCCTATCCTTGACGACCTAGACAACTACCAAGACTATGTGAACGTCCTGAAGAAATATCCCGTGGTGACGCACCAGTGCGGACACTACCACAGTTGGAAACAGTATGAGACCTGCGGCATCAATGGCCTGATGGTGCGCGCGCTGGACATGGGCGGCGGGAACTATGGCTACACGCTGCTCAATGTGGATCTGAACCGCGACTGGATTCATGTCTACAACAAGGAGCTGGGCAAAGAGCCGGAACTGAAATATGCCTACAAAATCAATCTGGACTTTGAGAGTTTTCCTGCCTCTGAGGTGAAGAATCATGTGCCAGCAGGCTTTGTCTTAGAGAAGGTGTATGCCGACAATGCTTCCATCTTTACACGCGTGGGGCTAGACGCGCAGAACATCTACTTCGGCAACTCGCTGGGCTATGCCAAGGCACTTGACAAGCAATCTGGACAAGTACGATGGCAGTACAAGACCGACGCAATGCTGTTCGCTCGTCCTGCAGTTGACAAGAAGCATGTGGTAATCCCCACTGCCGATAAGCGGCTGGTGTGGCTGGACAAAAAGACTGGAAAGGTAACCCATGAGTACGCTGCCGCTGGGCCATTTGTGGCCGATGGCGTGGTGCAGAACGGCATCCTCTATCAGGGAGGTTATAAGACATTCCAAGCTTGGGACGTGAAGCGACACAAGTTGTTATGGAGTTACGATGACATCAACAACTACTGCCAGGCTGCACCTGTAATCGATGGCAACGACGTGATATTCGGCGCATGGGACACTTATCTGCGTTCGTTAGACCGTAAGACGGGCCGGCTGAAGTGGCAGTGGAACAATGGCACGAAAGTCAACCTCTACAGTCCGGGCAATGTGGTTCCCGTCGTAACGAACAACCATGTGGTGGTTGTGGCTCCCGACCGCGTGACAACGGCGCTGAACCGCCAAGATGGCACACAGCTGTGGCGCGTGAAGAACGAGAATAAGGTACGAGAGAGCCTAGGACGCAGCCAGGATGGCAGTATGGCATATGCTAAGACCATGGATGGCGAACTGGTGGCGATGTCGACGGGCGACAGTTATGAGATGTTATGGAAAGTGGATGTGGGGTTCGGCTACGAGCACGCGCCGTGCATCATCCTGGAACACAAAGGTTATGTCGTCTTGGGCTCACGCCGAGGCATGCTGGCCGTGGTCGACTCGCGCTCGCACCAGCTTGTTTTCACCTACAAGATGGGCAGCAGCGAGGTCAACGGCTTTGAGGTCGACCCCACCACAGGAGACATCTACTGCTCGCTCATCGAGGGAAGCATCTACCGCATTACCCTGCCTTGATCAACGCCGCACAAAAGTTTCGCAACGGCCGAGGGGCGAGGGCAATCACTCTCGGATGATGGCCTTAGTGGTGGAGGTGGTGCCGTCGGTGTAGGTGGTGACCTTGATGTTGACGCCACGCCATGGTCGAGTGCTGCGCATGCCAGCAAGGTTGATGTATTCGACCTTGACAATCTGCCTGTTATCAAAATTTATATCATCAACCGAACTATTCTGTCCTATGGGCAGATGGTCGTTGAACCACTCGATGTTGGCCAGCAGCGCGGACTTCAGATTGTCAACCCTTTCATTTAGGGTTTCGGGGCTGGTATACTCCCATCGGATTTTCTCTTGCTCAAAGGCCTGGTCGCACAGCATCAGATGCTGGTCGATATAATCCATCCAGGGCTGCACTTGATGTGGATAGAACTCATGCCATGCGTCACGCACGGCTCTGCAAAAGTCCTCATCCTTGATTAACTCACCTATCCAGTGGGGCGTGAACACATAGGACGTCTTCATTTTGAAAGTATAGTCGGTCTTTACGCGTTGGTTGCATGACAAGTCCCACAACGGTCCTGCCACCCACTGGGCATCATCGGCACGGTCCTTGTGCAGATAGAAACTGCCATGAAAGCCATCGCTGTTGTCGAGCACCTCCTGAATAATGAAGTAGCGCGCCATGGCATCGACATCAATCATCTGCTCCCAGGTGCTGTGGGTCTTGTCCTCGTCATAGATGGCGGTGTTCATCGCACTAAACGCGCCCACCAACCAATCTTTTTGTGCGCTCGAGAGGCTGTCGGGCGAGTGATAGGTGACACGAAGACTCCACTTGTTGTTCTCACGGATGCTTATCTGGTTGTTTTCTATATAATTGTCTACCTCAACGAGCCATCCGTAAGGGATGGTATTCTCATCTTCATTCCAGTTGGGCTGCTCATAGATGTCGAGGCGGTTCTTGTCGATGCGGTTAGTCTCGGTGAGCAAGTAAAGCCCCAGGTAATTGCCATTGAGCACTACCTCCAAAGGTTGGGTCGACGGCGTCCAATCCATGCCCATGATCGTTCCCAGTTGCATGCCCGCCACCGTGGGTTCATAGAATTTGAGCAATGCCCAGTGTTTGTTTTTGTTCATCCCCAGTAGGGGCTTTTTTTCGCCCAGTTTGATTTTATAGGGTTTCTTCTTTCCCTTCCAGGACGAATGTCCCCTGCCGCGTATCTCCAGTGGCATGGGACTCTGGGCCGACCCCACATTCATGTCGGGGTTTTGGCTGTCAACGATATAGTATGTCCCAGGGATGTAGACGATTTTAGAGGTGACGGGTTGGTGGTTCTGGGTCTCGATATGCATGACCGGCAACGTACCCGTCTGCCCCTTCAATGAGGACAGTGTGAGCAGCATGACAAGCACACATGCCAGTCGTGAGACCCAGTGTTGGTTATGAGTGAACAATGAGTTCATAGAGCACTGCTAACATCAATCAATTTTATTTGTGGCATACTCATGTTTGCGCTTGGGGTTCATTGGGAACCAGCCACGTTCCACGCGCTTCTTCTGGGCAAACAATTCGCCGATGCCCCACAGTGCCGATGCCCCAAATACCCCCAGGAATGACGACATATAGATGTTGGCGATGAAAAGTGCCGCGACGCAGCAACAAAGGCCTATCAACAAATAGACGATCCATGGTCGTGTGCCCCAGCGATACTCGGTCTTGATGACGATGGGATGCCAGATACCTATGGTAAGAAAGGTCATGATCGCGATGGTAATACCTGTGAAATACATGCTGTTTTGTTAGTTTGGGGCTGCAAAGGTACCAATATATTTTCATATCTGCAACCCATCAGCCACTGGGCAGCGCCCAAGCCATGGTGGTCTACAGGTGGCTTGAGCGCTGCCCAGCGCGATTGGTCGACAGCACGATGCTGGTCACTTCAGCTTGTTGTAGACCTCATCGGTCACAGGCTCTAGCCACTCGTTTGAGGCGTCTGGCTGCACGTCCTTGTGATAGGTCAAGTGCTGGAACCAGCTGTCCCTAGCTGCTCCGTGCCAGTGCTTGACCTCGGCAGGGATGGCGATGATGGTGCCAGGGGTCATTTCAACAGCCTCCTTGCCCCACTCCTGATACCAGCCACGGCCCGAGACGCAGACAAGCACCTGCACCTGCTTGTGGTGGATGTGCCAGTTGTTGCGGCAACGGGGCTCAAAGGTGACATTGGCGATGCCACCATCCATTGGAGCCAAATAGCTATTGCCGATGAAATACTGGGCATAGGCGGTATTGGGTTCTCCTTTAGGCCAAGGGCTGCGAAGCGTGTAGCCCTCATTGTTGAGCCATGCGCACAACTCGTCGACAAGCTCCTGCTTGTTGCCCATATTCACTGCGCCGCGTTTGTGTGCCGCCAGTTGTGGATTGACGCCATCAAGACCGCTCAATGCTGCCACAGTCACAATTTCACGGTCGGCAGCAGTCAGCTGGTCGCCTGCGAAGATGTCGCCAAAGAGGTGCGACTTCAGGTAGTAGTCGTCCTGCGGGCAGAAGATGTAGTCGAAAGGCTGGCCCGAGAGCTGTGTCTGGTTTTTTGTACCCAGTTCATAGGCCCTGCGTGCGTCGTCCCATTCGGCGGGTCGTGTCCAGGGCTTGCCTTCTTGCCAATGAGGCTGTTTATGTTCAAGTACCTTGCTCAACATCCCCAACGCATTCAGTGAGCGCGGGAATCCCGTATAGGCATAGAGTTGCGAAAACGCCTCTTTCAGTTCGTTGACGGTCACCCCGTTGTCAAGCGCTTGCCTTACAGCTGGCTCTAGCCGTTCCAAATTTCCCTGTGCCATCAAGCAGGCACATGCTGCCAATCCCTTTTGACGCTCGGTCAGTATCTGACCGTTTGTTGTTGTTATCATCATTATTGCGATTAAAAACGTTACAATTCTTTTCATTGCTATTCTTTGTTACTTATTTCTTCTTGCTGCAACCCATACGGGTTCCTCACTCATGACAGGCTTGTTGACAGCCATCACGCCTGATAGGTCATGTGGCACATATGGCTCTTCCAAATAGTGGATGTCATCCTCAGAAAGATGGATATCGAGTGCTTTCACGGCTCCCTCAATGTGGTGCAGTTTGGTAGCCCCGACGATGGGCGATTCCACCTTCGTCAGCAGCCATGCCAGTGCGATCTGCGCCATCTCTACACCATAGCGGTCGGCCAGTTCCACCACACGCTCCACGACGTGGTTGTCTTGCTCGGCGGTAGCATCGTATTTGAAGTGCATGAACGAGTCCTCCTTCTGCCGCTTCGAGGTCTCTCCAGGACGCTTTGCCAACTTACCCGAAGCCAGTGCGCTGTAGGGCGTTTGCGCAATGTTATCCTCACGGCATAAGAGTTGCATTTCACGCTCTTCCTCACGCATAATCAAGTTGTAGTGGTTCTGTACGCTGACAAACTTCGCCCAACCGTTTTTCTCGGCCAATGCATTCATCTTCGCCCATTGAAAGGCATATACATTTGCAATGCCGATGTAACGAGCCTTGCCTTGACGCACGGCCTCGTTCATTCCCTCAAGAATCTCCCTGGCAGGTGTCTTGTAGTCCCAGATGTGATAGATGTATAGGTCAACATAGTCCATGCCAAGGTGCTGAAGGCTCAAGTCGATGTTGTTCAGTACATGCTGTCGCCCGTCAATGCCCTGAAGGATGTCCTCTTCGGTTCGCGGCAGGAATTTCGTTGCTACCAACACGTCTTCGCGGCGGGCCATGTCTCTAAGGGCGCGTCCGACGTACTGTTCAGATGTGCCCAACTGGTAAGCAATCGCCGTGTCGAAGAAGTTCACCCCCAGCTCAAGCGAGCGGCGGATAATCTCGCGCGTCGATTCCTCACCAATCGTCCATGAGTGTTGTCCGATGGTCGGGTCGCCGAATCCCATACAGCCCAAGCAGATGCGGGACACCTGCAGATTAGAATTACCAAGTCTTACATATTCCATTATCCTTTATTTTCGCGAGTGTCAACACCCACAGCGTGATTACTTGAGGTTGCTGTTGAAGAAACTCTCAATCTTATCATAGGGGATGACACCGGCCTTGTCGTCATAGAGGTCGACGTGCGAAGCACCCGGGATGATGAGCAGTTCCTTGTTGCCTTGCTTGTAGCTGCCGGCATATTTGCCCGTAGTAATCTCGTTGGCAGTGGCACATTCGGCCACCGAGGAATCAAAGGCTTTCTTACCCGTCATCTTCTCGAACGCGTACTCAGAGAAGTAGCGCGAGTGGGCCTTCTCGCCGTGGATGAGCAGCACGGGAGTCTCAATCTCGTTGGCATAGTCCAGGATGGGCTGGTTGAGGAACGACTGGCATCCAATGACGTTCCACCCGTCATTAGAATTACCACTGCGCTCGTGGTAGCCACGCTGGGTCTTGTAGTAGTCATAATAGTCCTTGACAAACCATGGAGCATCATCGGGCAGGGGGTCGACGACACCACCAGCACGCTTGTAGGTTCCGTTCTTGAAGTCCTGGGTGCGCTGTGCCGCCATGGCCTTGCGAGCCTCCATGCGCTGTTCCTTGGTATCGCTGCTCATGAAGTAACCCTCGCGATTAACCTTGGTCATGTCGTACATTGTCGAGGCGACGGTGGCCTTGATGCGAGGGTCAATGGCCGCGGCGTTCACCGCCATGCCACCAAAGCCGCAGATGCCGATGATGCCGATGCGCTCGGGATCGACATTGTCCTGCACGCTCAGGAAGTCAACGGCAGCGAGAAAGTCCTCGGTATTGATGTCGGGCGATGCCATGCGACGTGGCTCTCCCCCACTCTCGCCTGTGAACGACGGGTCGAAGGCAATGGCAATGAATCCGCGCTCGGCCATGTGCTGTGCATAGAGCCCGCTCGACTGCTCCTTCACGGCTCCGAAGGGACCGCTCACGGCAATTGCCGCCAGCTTGCCTTCGGCATTCTTGGGAGTATACATGTCGGCAGCGAGTTCGATGCCGTAACGATTCTTAAACGTGACCTTCTTGTGGTCCACCTTGTCACTCTTGGGAAATGTCTTGTCCCATTCTTGCGTCAGTGTCAGTGATGTCTGGTTCATATCCTTATTGGTTGTCTTTGAGTCAGAGCAGCCTGCGAGCATCACGCCCAACAGCGCTGCGGTCATAATCAGTTTTTTCATTTTATTATCTTTTTGCCGTTCTTGATATAAATACCGCGTGTGGGATGTGTTACTCTCATCCCCTGAAGGTTAAAGTAGGCATCCTCATCCTGCTCATCGGCGATTTGCTCGATGAGCGTTGCTGTGTCGCTCAGTGACAAAGTGACCTGTATGTTGCTCTGCCCCGCTTGCAGGAAATTTCTCAACGCATTCTCGTCAAGCCCATCGATATGTCCAAGCCGGGTATAACTCCATGGATTGGTGCCATAGAATATGCAAATGTTGCTGCCATTGTACAGCACCACATCGCCCGGCATGGCGGTAATGCTTTCATTGCTGGCGGGCAACGAGAATCCTAGCGGTCCCCAGATTTCAAAGTCCCCACTGCTGCTGAGTGTCACAGTGATAGGAGCCGCCTGCAATTTCGCGACGAGTTGTCGGGTGGCCTCATTGTCAACAAGTGTGGCGCTCTGCGTCACACCACCGATGGTGATGTTCATCTTATCCATATTATTCGAGTTTGCCACGAAGTTTTGCATCGGCAGCCAATTTTGAATCAGCGATGCCAGTTGGCCACGATTAGAGTTATTGACCCACAATGCGTCACCTGTCCATGTGGCACTTGGCACAAGTCGATGTGCGTCGGCTACAACCTGCGATATGCCGCTCGAGTGACTTGACACAATCAGTGCGACATGCTTGCCCGCCATCTGAGGGCCATAATGGAAGAGATAGGTCTGCAAGATGGCTGCCATTTGGCTCCACCACAGCGGCGTGACGATGATGATGTTCTGATAGGGCGTGAGATCGGTGATGCTTACCGGATCGATAGCCGGATAGCTTGCCGCGTCGTTAGGTGCTGCATTGATGGCGTTCAACAACTGGGTACCTATGGCATAGCCGTTAGCCTCATAGCGCTGTGTTTTATCAACTGGCTCAATGCGAAGCACATCAGCCTGTATCTGCGTTGTTAGCATAGCCACTATCTCCTGGCAATTGCCCGTGTAACTATAGTAGACCACGAGGGTCTTTGCTATGTTGGAAGGCACTTCAGCCTTCACATCACTGTCGGAAGAGCAGCAGCAGAATAACATTGCTGCTAAACATAATAGAATCTGTTTCATCTTATTATATATTTTTCTTGAAAATAATGCTCATTGTTTCACGATCGAGGGGCTTCATTCCTGGCAGTTTCAGATCCTTCACCATGTGAAGCGTGCCCTGCTTGTACTTCTGAAAGTGGTCGGTCTTCAAGTGACTCTGATATGCTTCCTCGGAAGCATAGATTTCAAGGATGCGAATCTGGCATGAGTCCTCGGCACTCTGCATAGGAAAGAGACAGATGACTCCTGGCTCGCGTTCCACACTGAGGCGATCTACTTCGTTGGCAAAGGCTAAGTATTCCTCCAAATACTGTGGAAACACCTCTATTTCAGCAATGCGGACTATCATACTTGTTGCAGCAATCGCTGCCGATGGCTTTTCTCCCGTTTGGTCAAACAACCACTTAACATTCTTCCACAGAATCATTTCCTTGAATGGTGCGAGATCGGACTCAGTGGATAGATATTGCCTCATGCGAGTGAGGCTCTGAGTGAGCACTTGTGGAGCAGCATAGGGATAGTCAGAGCCGTAGAGCAGATGGTCGGGTGTGGTGATGGTGAGCAGCATGCGGATAACCTCGGGAGAGTGTGCTCCTGCAAGGTCGTAGTAGAGGGTTCGGAGGTTGGCTTCCCAATCAATGTCGCCCACCATCTTGTACGCCTGCATCACAGGAGCCAACGATTTCATGCGAGGTATCGCTAAAGGCAAATAGGCACCACAATGAGGAACAACTATCTTTATACCATTATAACGAGCCAACACATTGCGGCTAATCATGTTCGCGGCAGCACGGGTGGTCTCCGAAAGATATTCCTGCATGGCCAGTGGCGTCTGCGCCATCACCTGCTTGTTTACCGGCTCAGGGCGATGCGGATGCAGGATAATGACTGCCCGGCGCTCATTCAAGACTGAGAAAAGCGTGTCGAGTTCAGGCGCACCGAGGTATTGGCCATTAACGTTTGTGGCCAATTTGATGCCGTCTGCTTTCAGCGTGTCGAGCGCATAGATGGCCTCGCGGATAGCAGCATTCACATCAGGTAAGGGTAATGCTGCACAGAACATAAACCTACCTGGATGCTCTTTCTTGATGCGGGCCGCTACTTCGTTTGTTTTTCTCACTACAGCTGCCGATGTCGGTTGCGGAGCCGCTAACGTAAGCACCGCTGTCTGCACACCGGCTTCATCCATCCACTTCAGGTGATTCTCTACGTCGTATTTCGGCAAGGGAAATCCCTCGTCCATCAATCGTCCCTCACTTTCGAGTGACGCGATGAACTCAGGAGTGATGATGTGACTATGCACATCTATCACGCCCTGAGCCATTGTTGCAGTTGCAATCACCGTTGCCAATAAAAAACTCTTAATCCTTTTCATCCTAAATTGATTTACTTCTCCCATTTTGGAACGCTGTCTTTTGGACATAAGAACAAAAGAACATAAGAATTTTAGAACATAAGCTTCGCGTAATTCGTGGTTTTAAAAAATGATTCGCGTAATTCGCGGTTTAAAATAAAGCCGCTCCATCGAGGCATTGGCCTCTTTCAAAATTCGGTAACAAAGATACTGCTAGTATTCTTGTAGCCACTTATCTTGAACGGGTGCAAATCTACCCAATTTATCTTTTTTGCCATTAAAGACCATTTTTCTGCGCAAAATGACTACCTTTGCAATCGAAATGAGAGAACTACTGCATATCAACCACGCAAATGATTACTCACGGAGTCTCGGTGCTGAAATACACCACCCCATGGTGAGTGTCGTGCACTTTGACGAACTGGGTGAGATACGCCACACACTGAACAAGATGGGCAGTGTCTATGCCATCTTTGTTCAAGACAATTTTCCCACGGGTGCGACCTACGGCATGGGCGGTTATGACACATCGAAGGGTTCGCTAACAGCCGCCTCGCCCGGACAGGTCATTGGCAAGGCCGATGACGGACACCGCGAAGTCTATCATGGTTGGGCAATTCATTTCGATGCCGAGTTTATGCATGGCACCGTGTTTGAGCAACGGCTTGCAGATTATCACTATTTTTCCTACAACGTCAACGAAGCGCTTCACACCACCGATGGCGAGAAACAACTATTATGGCAACTGATGGCGCTGATACGCAGGTTTATCAAGCACCGTGCACAAACGCCACAGACCGACCGCATCGTGCAAGATTACATCCTGTTGCTGTGCGACTATGCCCTGCTGTTCTATCAGCGTCAGTTTCAAGATGCGGCTCGCCAGCCAAGTGACTTGCTCACGCGCTTCGAGCGTGTGCTGAGCGACTACTATGAGCAGGAGTTGCAGCATAGACAAGGGTTGCCCAGCGTGAAACACTGTGCCTCAGAGTTGTGTCTTTCAGCCAGTTATTTTGGTGACGTAGTGCGCAGTGTCACGGGCGAGAGCCCTACTCAGGTCATCAGACGCTTCTTGTTAGACCGTGCCAAGGCCATGCTTGTGAGCGGCAAGTCGGTGACCCAAGTTTCCGATGGCCTTGGATTTGAATATCCGCAACACTTTACCCGCTTCTTTAAAAAACACACCGGTACACTGCCTTCTAAGTACATCGGTTCGCTGAAAAACAAGTAAGCCAATATAGATGATAGATTACAGATGAAGGATTTGTGCGTTTCTTGGCGCAGTCATCTCTTCAATCTGTAATCTACCACTTATCAACTATTTACATGCTCTCCTTCAATCTGTAATCTACCATTTATCAACTATTTACATGCTCTCCTTC
>JAEEGI010029232.1_pt1 | contig 10432 bp, 9 predicted proteins | sample 8958751 | NCBI WGS metagenome assembly JAEEGI01 (sample SAMN16246545, study PRJNA631951) | gut metagenome | biome: gut microbiome; feature: rumen; material: KS-attached | host: Bos | place: Iran: Karaj | collected 2018-10 | reverse complement strand
GCTTTAAGCCCACAGATGCCATACTCTTTTGTCAAGTCCTCATTCAGCATCGTTTTAAGGATGGTCATCTTTACTTTCTTCATAGGTATATGTTTCTATATGTTATTGCCGCTAAATCAGAATATATCGAATTAACTCGAATTTATTGACGGCTGATAGAGAAAAAAAAATAATTAAAAATATTTGCTTAAAAAAAAATAAAAGCATATATTTGCGAAGTGAACTAATTATCAGTTGAATGCTTATTCACTGACAAGATGTTTACACAAACATAGAAAGCGTTTCTTTACGCTTTGTTCTTGACTCTTCGGAATCTGGCAGTTCCTTAAGACAATTGTCAAAAACAAAGCAGCGATTGACGCCTAATGTGGATAGTATATCTTCAATATCCTTTAGCAGACAGCCATAATTGGCTATCTGCAGTGTTGGGTTAATTGGCATATACTTATCGGCGTGGGCTTCAGCGTTGCTCGTTCAGACAATTGAGCAATGCCAGAGCTTCGAAGAGTGGGACGAGTAACAAGAAGACTCCCACGCTTTTTTGTATATATAGGATCTTACACATCCATAGATAGAGCTTCGGGAGTGAGTTCTTTTGAAAAAATATGAACGACACGGACACATCGATTTCCAATGTCATTGAATATTTGGAATGGGTAAAAGGAGGCAAGACTGAAAATGATGAAACACATTCGCAGAATGCACACTCTCGTTTGACATCAAAAATAATGTATTACCGAGGTCAAGCTGACAGTTCATGGGGATTAGCACCAAGTATTCTTCGAAAAGAATATGACGAATACGCTATCTTAAGAAAGGCCGAACGAATATTTTGGAGAGAGACCTCATCATTCCATTCTTATTTAGACAAGTTGACATTCTTCCAACATTATGGCATTTTTACGAGGCTTCTTGACGTGACCTTTAATCCGTTAGTAGCCTTATACTTTGCTTGTTGTGATAATGATTCAAAAGAAGGCGTTGTTTTTAGAGGATACAAAGAACCAGGAAAGGATGCCTTAGCTGAGCTTTATGCGAAATATGCTTTCTGCATCGACTCTAATTCTCAAGATTTTGTTGAACAAGTTATAAGACAAGTTCAGGAAGACACTGAAAACTTCATCATTTACGGATATGGCCTCACCAGACCTATAATGATAGAACAAAGTATTAACAATCCTCATATTGAAGCTCAAAATGGAGCCTTTATCATTGCTCCCCTATTAAAAGAAGAATCAAAAGAAAAATACACGAAATATCAGGGCGATCTGAGAGATACAGAATTCTTCTTAAAAGGTCGAGCCAAAGTCGAACCACACAACAAAACAGCAATCCTAAAAGAATTATCAGAATATGGAATTAATGGAGGAAGCATCTTCAGAGATATTACGAAAAAAGCTGAAACAATAATGCTTGAGGAGGAATGGGCACTTGAAGATTCAAAAATAGATATCAATAGTACATAATAAGAAGAACAATCAAAAATACATATTTCGAATAAACATATTTCTAAAAAATCAACAAACAATATATTATAAAACAATGAAAAAGATCATTATACATTTCATTTTATTTTTTGGATGTCTTAATAGTTTTTGCCAAGAAATTTCCCTTGTGATTGAGAACAAAATTCCTGGTCAGCTATCAACATCGATATCAAATACTGACCGCAGTACAGTAGAAAATCTCAAAATAAGTGGGGTTTTAAACCACAAAGACTTACAATTTATCGGTACACTGATGAGGAACAATAATTTACATGGAATCATCGACTTAGAAGACGCTGTTGTATTTGACAAGGACAATGTAATGAACAGCATGAACAACAATTCTTGGAGTGGAATAGCCAAACACATTAAATTACCAATAAATCTCGAAAAAGCAGTCAATTGCTTTGATGGCGTCACCTCTGTTGATACTGTAACAATGGGTGGACCTTCTATGCCAGTTATTAATGGTAAAAGTTTATATTCTTGGCAAGATTACGCTAATCACAGATTGAAAACTGTTGTTATAAGAGATGGCGCACACACGATAGACGATTATGCCTTCTCTTCAAACACACCAGACACAAAAAGTCTACTTAGTGAAGTGGTCTTACCGGCATCCATAAAGAAAATTGGAGCTGGAGCATTTAGAAATTGTATCAATCTAAAAGACATAAATCTGAACGATAACATAGAAGCTATTGGAGATGCTGCATTTCAAGGAGTGAGTATTTTTAAAGACACGTTATATTTACCTAAAAAATTAGGGTCCTATTCCAGCCATTCTTTTGTCGATTCGGATGGTAAGCCATACAACAATCAAGTTGTTTATATTCCTAATAGTGTAAAGGAAATTTGGGTGAATGATAAATTTTATAAGACAAACAATATTCGCGCCATCTGGCATATAGACAATGAAATACCACCAACTATAACAAGTGGTTTCTCAGAAGATTATATCAGCTCAATCACGATATATGTTCCCAAAAACAGCATTGGCACCTACAAATCGCATAAATGGTGGCAATATGCAAACATAATAGCAGAACCCCGCCCCATTCAATTATTAACATTGAATAGAAGAGAGATAAGGATGAAAAAGGGTGAAATGGATTATTTGCAAGCAACTATTACACCAACAGATGCAGATGACAAGAGTCTATTGTGGACTTCATCAGATGCTTCCATTGTCACAGTCAGTCAAACTGGCGAAATTCACGGTTTACAAAGTGGAACTGCAAAAATAATAGTTTCCGCAGTTGCAGATGAATCGATAAAAGACAGTTGTATTGTGACTGTTTTCCAGCCTGTATCATCTGTAAAAATAAACAGCTCTTCAGCACAACTAAATGTAGGTGAAACATTATTATTAAGAGCTGACATCAATCCCAATGATGCCGATAACAAAAATGTTATCTGGACTTCATCGGACGAAAGCATCATTAAAGTTGACTGTGAAGGTAATGTCTCAGCTATTCAAAGTGGTGATGCTCGAATAATTGCCACTTCTGAAGATAATAAGGATGCCAATGATTATTGCATTATAAAAGTTTTACAACCACTAAACGGAATTACATTAGACAAGAGCAGTATAACCATGTCTTCATTGGGACAAACAGAACAATTAAATGTGAATTACGTTCCCGAAAACGCATCAAACAAAGAAATAAAGTGGACAAGCTCAAATGAATCAGTCTGTATAGTTTCTAATGGTACTATCGTAGCTGTTGGATATGGAACAAGCGTTATTATCGCTACTTCAAGTGATGGAGGATATCTTGCTATTTGTACTGTCACTGTAGAAGACACAACTGGAATCGAAGGAATTACAAACGACAAAGATTTTAATGTGCAGTATTTTGATTTGGCTGGAAGGCCATTAAGTTCACCAGGTAAGGGTATCACAATAATAAAGAGGAAAGATGGGACTATAGAAAAACTGTTAATTAAATAAGAACCATATTTCTTTAATTTTCAAATTATTGCTGTCCGGTAAAACTCAAAATAACATAAAAACCTGCCCCGAAGCTCAATGAAACCGTGCTTCGGGGTTGTTTTTTCAAAAAGTAAGCCCCCTAATCGAACAACGTCGGTTCTGGCGGTGCTTTCCTCGCCTCTTTTTCAAGAATGTCATCCCACGTTCTGTCAGGATTCTCCATGAATCTTATGAAGTCGATGTAGTACATGAGTGTAAGGCGTATCATCGTGACGACCTGCGAGAAGGCGCAATTACGTTTTATACATCTTGACATGACGGTAATGAGCAAATTGGCAATCAGTACGACCCAGGTCTGTATCTGTATGGCGTTTACGCTGTCCCCATAGAAGAAATGAAGTGGAAAATTCTGTTTAAGCTGCTTGTAAAGGTTATGTAAAGCTTCTCATAACCTGTATTATGACAAGTATATCGTTATGCAAAGTAGGCATATCAATGCTGATGGTAAATTACTGATTGCTTGATGATTTTTCGACTTACTTGACATAATTACTTCTCATAACATTATATTATAGGTAAGGCATAAGCCCCAACTTTTAATATCAATCGTTATGGAAGAAGTAAAGATCTTAGAGCTGACGGAACGATGCGTCAAGTACTTCCAAGAGCACTACTACACGGAGAGCAGGATTTCCAGGTACAAAAGTCTCTGGCGTACAGGCATCATCCGCTACATGTCCCAAAAGGGGATTGAGAGTTATTCACCATCGGTGGGATCCGATTTTGTTTCAACCTGCCACTTTCATGGCACGATACGTCCACAGGAACGTGAGAAGATCAGAAGCATCCAGGTGCTTGACGACATGCTGAAGCTCGGCTACATCCGCAAGCGCTGCCTTACCCCCGTGTCTCATGCCCTTGACGGTGAGATTGGGGCAGAGATGGAGAAGCTGATAGCCCATCTGAAGAATCTGCGCCGCAGCCAACTCACCATCAATGACTATCGCCTGTATCTGAGCGAGTTCCTCACGCACCTGAATGCGCGCAGCGTCAAGCATGTGTCTGCTATCGCGGAGAGTGACATTCTGACCTTTGTTTCCTCGCATCCGACGAACAAGGTCAACATCGTGTCTGCCCTGCGTGTCCTTTTCCGTTTCTGGAAGGAAGAGCATATTGTCGACAGCCGCTTTGAGGAACTGTTCAACACCTACAAGATACATAAGCCGGAGCGTATTCCGTCTTATTTTACTGCCGATGAGGTGATAAGAATCGAGCAGAGCGTCTCACGCGACAGTGCTAACGGAAAGCGCAACTATGCGATGCTGCTTCTGGCCTCACGTCTTGGCCTGAGGGCATCCGATATTGCCAACCTGCAATTCTCCAATATAGATTGGGACAAGAACCTGATTACTCTCACCATGCAGAAAACCAAGAAGGTGATTGAGCTGCCCCTGCTTGCGGATGTGGGCAATGCCATCATAGACTATCTGCGTCATGGCCGTCATGAGTCTCCCCTGCAGTGTGTATTCCTGTCCAGCAGGGCACCTTATATAGCAGCATCCAAGCACATGGTATGCGGGGCTATCAATGAGATTATCATCAAATCCGGCGTGGACACATCGGGAAAGCATCACGGGCCTCACTCGCTGCGCCACTCCCTTGCCGGTACCATGCTCAAGGGCGGCTCAATCATGCCGGTCATATCCGAGACGCTCGGACACCGCAGTACTCAGACCACGCTGGCATACCTGAAGATAGACATCCGCTCGTTGCTGAAGTGTGCATTGCCCGTTCCTGAGATTGCTGATGACTTTTACATGCAGAGAGGAGGTGCGTTCTATGGTTGAGCAGTTTAACTACAGCAGTGTGCTTGCGCCATACATGAAGCATCTGCTTGAAGTCAAGTCCTCCCAGGGCATTAGTGCGCACAGGATGAAGTGGATTCTGAAGGAGATTGACGACTTTGCCAACAGCGAGGGACTCTCCGATGCTCACATCACCGAGGAGCTTGTCAGGGAGTGGCGGGCTACCCGTATCGCAGACAGCGGCAGGACGCTCTATGCCAAGTACTCCGTCTGGTCACAGCTGACCAGTACTATGTCACGCTGTGGGTGTGAGTGCTTCATCCCGCGACTCCCCAAGCAGCCCAAGCCTGACTTCACACCGTATATCTTCTCTCCTGAACAGATGTCCGACATCTTCGCAGCCGCAGACAGTCTCCGGCTCTATGACATCCGCATGGGGACTGCGCTGATATCCATACCCGCCATCCTGCGCCTGCTCTATGGTACCGGCATGCGGGTGTCGGAGGCCCTTTCCGTCAGGAACAGGGACATGCATCTGGAAGAGCACTATATACATCTGCGCAAGACGAAGAACGGGAGTGAGCGCATCGTGCCTGTGAGTGAGTCATTGGAAGCTGTGCTCAGACAATATATGGGATATCGTGACCGTATGCCCGTCAATGGTATATCGTCTGACGACGGACAGCTTTTCGTGAAGTCCGACGGTACGACGCTGAATCAGGGAACCGTGTACACCAACTTCAAAAAGATACTCGGCATGTGCGGGATACCTCATTCCGGTAACCATCATGGCCCGCGGGTACACGACCTGAGACACACCTATGCGGTGCACTCCCTCGTGCAGATGGGACGCTCCGGCATGGATCTCTATACGTGCCTGCCCATACTATCGACCGCACTCGGACACCACTCATTGACTGCCACAGAACAGTACGTGCGCCTGACGTGCAGCATGTATCCTGAACTGGAGGAGCAGTGCTCGGAGATAAACGCGTTTGTATATCCGACAGTCTGTCCGGCCTATGACTACGACGACTGACTTTGCAAAGCACCTGAGCCGCTTCCTGTCCGAGTATCTGCCGCATGAGAGAAACGTAAGTCCCAATACCATCGCATCCTACAGGGATGCCTTCCTCCAGTTCATTGACTACATGAAGAACGAGAAGGACATACCCCTTGACCGTCTTGGGCTGAAGCATCTCACACGCGACAGTGTGCTTGGATACCTGAAGTGGATCCTCGAAGTGAGGAAGTGCTCTCCCGCCACACGCAACTACAGACTGGCAGCCATCCATTCCTTTTGCTGGTATCTGCAGTATGCCGTCATAGAAATGATGGAGCAATGGCAGAAGATACTCACTGTCAAGGCAATGAGAACAGAAGGAACCACTCTCAACTATCTGTCCGCAGAAGGCATCAAACTCCTGCTTGCACAGCCTGACACCACGACAAGAAACGGCAGAAGACACCTTGCCATTCTCTCGCTGATGTATGAAACTGGAGCGCGTGTGCAGGAAATGGCAGACCTGACGGTAGACAGTGTGCGCATAAGCCATGAACCGTATACCATACGCCTCTATGGCAAGGGAAGGAAGGCCCGCATCGTGCCTCTCCTGGCAAAGGAGCTGGTGGAAATACTGCGTGGGTATGTGGAAGAACATCATCTTGATGAAAGTAGCAAGGGTGCCTCACCGCTCTTTTTCAATAACAGGCATGAGAAGCTGACACGTGAGGGCATCTCATACATATTGGCCACCTATGCAGACCTGGCAAGGAAGGTGTCACCCGACCTGATACCTGAGAGGATAAGCTGCCATTCGCTCCGGCACAGTCGGGCAATGCATCTTTTGCAGGCTGGGGTAAATCTCGTTTACATACGAGATCTTCTAGGTCATGTGTCGATACAGACGACGGATATCTACGCAAGGGCTGACTCAAAAGCCAAGCGTGAGGCGTTGGAAAAAGCATATGCAGATCTCGTTCCTAATCGCGACTCTGACAGGGCTTGGGAGAAAAGCAAAGACCTGCGAGACTGGCTCAGAGACCTCGGACACTGACTATTATTATGTGAAGTGGAAGTGAGAAGCAATCTCACAAGTCACTGACTATCAGATATGCTTCTCACTTTACTTTGCATAACGATATACTTGTCATAATACATGGATTCTATCGCCCATCTGAGACGGTAGATTTCAGAAATGTCCTCTACGGTGAAGTCGAAATTGTTCGTGAGCAATGTAACAGGTTTCTTCTTTTCATCAAACAACTGTACCATACGTGACTCATGTGTCAGTTCCCCTCTGGTAAATCTGACTTTGCGGTCAATGTGCGTCACAAGTCCGTCTGTGTTCACAAACGCCACGGATTCAAGTGTCTCAAATTTCAGGTTCTTCTTCATCTTCGTGACATAGCAGACGCCTTCCTCCGTCAATCGTTGGAATTGTGCTATGTCTATATATGCCCTGTCTATGGCAAGAGTGGAGTCTTTGGGCAAATGCACCTCCTTAAGCAGGTAATGGTCGTGTTTGGCGGCGGACGTGAGCTGTACAACCATCGGCACGCCCACATGGTACTTCATGACGGTGTGGACTTTCATGCCTCCCTTCTTCTTACCGGACTTCGGATGCCTTCCAACGCCTTTAAGGATGTTGTCAAAAAGAGTGATTGTGGTTGAATCCATCATATACAGGAGCTTCTCCCAGTCTTTCGGCTCGTTTGTCTGACCTTTGTAACTCTTTGGAGGGCGGCTGTCCGCTAAAAATTTCGCATATCGTTCCAGAAGGTAAGCGTACACCTTGGCAAAGAACTCCTGGGGACGGCGGATATTGGCCTCAGCCAGCGTGCTGCGACGAACCAGATAATCCAGACCCAAATGATGGAGCTTATGCGCCTCCGCCTTCATTCCAATCTCCAATTCACGAAGGGAATCAAAGTGCTTTAGTATGCCGAACAGCATCACAACCAAGTGATGATATCCGTCAAAACGTTTCACATATGACTCACTTCCTGACGTTTCACGGCTGATTTGCATTATTTTTTCACGATCAAGTAAATTTAACACCTGATTGTACACCGGCTGTCCGGTAAAATTGCTATCTTTGCTCATGATTAGATTTTGTTTTGTTGCAGAAGCAAAGATAATCAAAAGGGCTGATACTTCATGTAAGTACCAGCCCTAATTTTTATCTGTCAAAAAAGTTTTACCGGACAGCAATATATTAAATTATATTTAAACCCGAAACAACTCTTTGAAATTCATTATTGATGAGAGTGTCTTTCAGGACTGAGTCACCAGTCTTAACAGCTTTCTGTAATTCATTGGTGAATATGACGAATACGTTTTTGTCACTTTTTGTTTTAGCTCGCTTGCCTTCTATAAAATACATCCACGTCGTGCCGTCAAATGTATCGTCTATCCCATCCTCAGCCGTGCCGACAGCGTTCTTCCAAATCGTCCATAGCATCTGATGTTGCTCAGGAGTGATGGCGAATGTGTATGTGTTGACGTCAGGAGCTATGTAGTCTTTCGGTTTTTTTCGCAATTTCCGCTTGGTTATTATTCTGCCTTTTTTTGTCTTGGTCTTTTTTTTGTACATAGCATTGTATGTGGTGTACCAGATGCTCTTCAAAGCTTCTTTATAGACAAGTGCATGGGTCAAGGAATCGTATGTGAGTGACCATTCTGGCGAGAACGATGGAATGCATTCCACACCAAACTCGGCATTTTGCGGAATCAACAGACGCGCTTTCTCCTGGTCAAACATTTTTACTTGTCGGTTTTTCTTTCGCCATGCTTCAGATTCGCTATCCACACGTATTAGATTATCTTGAGCTGTAATCATTAGGGCGATGAAGGCGAATAGTGATGTAATGATGAATCTCTTGCTCATGTTTATCAGTCATGTTTTATAGCTTCAAAGTTACAATTATTATTGTACAAATAATGTTCAAATTATCATTTTAACTCTTTAAGGTGCGAAATTTGCACTTTAATGAGTCAAAGTCACTCATCATCTTCCATATCTAAAAGATTTCTGTGAGCGTTCTCAATAGCCAGCGAACTGCCCACCTGAGCCTGTAGCATCTCCTGATGGTGCAGCTTTACCCGTGACGCAGCCTTGCCACGGTGGTATGCTTTAGATACCTCCGTGGCTCGGTTGCGTATCTCATCCCGAAGCATATCTGCAGGGATGTTCATGAGTATCGCCATGTCGGAAATAGGCAAGTAGATACTTGCGTATTTCTCGACTTGCGTTAGCTGTTCCTCAGGAAGTTGCATGGTAAAGAAAGATTTTTTTCTGTATTAATGTTGTACCTTATGGAGTCGGGTATCTGCTACGCCATGACAATGCTCAAATATATTTGAAATTGTTTATATTGGCTAAAATGCAGATTTTGCCGTTTCAGAGGCATGCCATTCATCACATAGTATTTCGTCACGACTCGGCATAAATTGAGAAAACTCATTTCTGTGCTCACTGCTCCTCAATCTCAACAAAGCCAAAGAGGTATGTCCGATGGTGCAGCTGCTGATTGCTGCAGATGGACTGGCAAGTCAGGTTTTGGAAAACAAATAAAAAAGTACAAATGCACTTATTATTTATTCCTTTAACGCATTTATATTAATAGTTAACAACTACTTTTCGTAAAACATTTGTATCTTTGCACTAAATTTATATAAATTTACATAATATGTCAAATATCAATAGAATTAAAGTAGTTCTTGTTGAACAGAATAAGACTGGCAAATGGCTAGCAAACGAACTTGGGAAGTCCCCTTGTACTGTTAGTAAATGGTGTCAGAATACTATTCAACCTGATTTGAATACTCTTAATAAAATATCAAAGTTATTGGATGTAGATATAAAAGACTTATTAATCTCAAGTAAAGATTAACAATGGATATGCATGAAGAAAAAATCTTTGATAACGATAAGATTGAAAGTACATATACGAATCCTCTTGAAAATTGTGACCAAGTTACAATAGAAGAGTATATGGAAACATATAAGAACAGAATCACTCAAGATAGTGAGCGATTATTTGTAAAAGAATTTCTGTTTCCTTTATTCGGAGAAAATAAAATGAAATATGTCATTCCACAGTATCCCTTTTTAGATTCTTCTGGACGTTCACGTCGTATAGATTTTGGCATATTGTGTCACGGAAAGAAATTGGCTTTAGAGGTAAATGGGGAAAGCTAC
>JAEEGI010029229.1_pt1 | contig 10434 bp, 5 predicted proteins | sample 8958751 | NCBI WGS metagenome assembly JAEEGI01 (sample SAMN16246545, study PRJNA631951) | gut metagenome | biome: gut microbiome; feature: rumen; material: KS-attached | host: Bos | place: Iran: Karaj | collected 2018-10 | reverse complement strand
AAAAAGCTAATGATTATCGCAGTTCTCGCCCTGGGGGCCATAGCCTGCCAGAAAGAGAATGATTGCAAGGTATGCAACGAAGGGAAACCTGTAGAAGTGACTGTCAGTATCAACGGTACGCCGATGTCTAAGTCTACAGGCAATTCCTATGCGAATGAATCCAAGGTAAACAACCTGCAGATTCTGGCATTCAATGCCAATGGTGAACTTGAAAATTACCGCAGCATAGACAACGAAATGAGCGTGACGATGCTGGCATTATCAGGTGAAAAAACTGTTTGGGCGGTCGTGAACGCTCCTTCACTTGAGGAAATATCAACCCTCGAAGAATTGAACGGGGCTCTGACAGGTCTTTCAGACAATGCGCTTGACAGTTTTATCATGACCGGTTCCATTACGGCAGAATTGACAGATGGAGCGGTCATTGCCATCACCGTACGCCGTATCGTCGCCAGGGTTTCTGTTTCAAAAATAACGGCCGCATTCCCTGATACACCTGCATTTGAAGGGAAAACGCTCAAAGTGACAGGCATCTATATGCTCAATGTTTCAGGAGCAGTAAAGTATTCCCTTGAAGGCGAACCAGGCTTATGGTACAATAAACTCAGGCATGAAGACGAGATCGCAGATAATTTCTTGTTTGACGAGCTTGACCAGACTATAGAAAACAACAGTTCATATGAAGCAGAACACGCATACTATCCATATCCCAACAATGTAGATGTCAGTGTCAAAAGCCTGGACGAAGAGAGCCGGGGGACGTGGAGTCCGAGGAGGTCTATCCTCTGTATCGAAGTGGAATATGACGGAGCAACGGGATACTATCCCATAGAACTGCCCGTCATAGAAAGGAACAAGACGTATCTCATAGAAGAGGTAGTGATTACCCGCGCGCCTGGAGACAAGCCGTATGATCCCATAGATACGGGGGCAGCTACCGTCAGCATAACAGTTCAGGATTGGGAGCTTGGCCTCAATCTGGGAACCGTCACTATTTAACCAACTAATTACCAATAAAGATAAAGAAATGAAAAGAAAAGCATTATTGGCTGCAGCAGCAGCACTGATGGTTATGTCTTCCTGCAATAAGGAATCAACCATCCCTTCAGTATCAACAGGACAGAAAGTATCCATCGACGTATCAATCGTTTCCAAACTTACGCCGACCAAGGTGTCCGGTGAAGCGAATACTTCGTCCCAGGCGTATCATACTGCAGACGAAGCCGCGATAAACAATCTGCAGGTATTCGTTTTTGCGGGAGATGCTCTAGACGGTTATGCTGCAGTGGAGTCAGGCAGTACGGAAGTAGAATGCACGGCAGGAACGCGAGATATCTACTGTATAGTCAACGCCCCTTCACTCAGCGAGATAAGAACCAAGGCGGCCCTTCTTGCCACGACTTCCAGTCTGGCTGAAGACTCTGACAACTTTGAAATGGTTGGCTACAAAGCCGGGCAGCAGATTACCCGGGAAGGCAGTTCTCAGTTTACGGTAGAGGTCAGCAGAATCGCTTCCAAAATAGTGGTCAAAGCTATTCAGAATGCACTGAAGGTACAAGGTCCCATGACCGTAAGGCGAGTATATATTACAAACGTAGCGGGTGAAATCAACTATGGATTGGACAACATTCCCGATGCGCAAGGAGTTTGGTTCAACAAAGGCGGATACCAGGTTTCCAACAATTTAGGCTCTTTCACCCAGGATCTGGACCAGTCTGCTGAAGTGGCTTCAGGTGACAGTTATTCGGTCGGCCACTATTTCTATGCATATCCCAATGATAACGCATATGTCCCTTACAACAATTCGGGCTGGGTGCCGAAACGTACTCTTCTGGTGGTACAGATAGAATACAACGGAGCTTTGTATGATTATCCGGTCGATCTTGGAGTTGACCTTGAGCCGAACAAGATGTATGTCATCAACAATCTTAAACTCGTGAACCTTGGCAACCCCGACGATGGTGGAGAAGGTGGCGAAGACGAGGAAAACATCGTTTCCGGAGCTTCAGTCGAGGTGGATGTCCAAGTTGTTGACTGGGGCCTCATCCTTCTCGGTGATGAGAGAGGTGAAATCATAATTTAAAACTATCAATCTGAGTGACCACTCAAGGAGGCTGTTATGAAGAAGCTTGAATGTTTGCTGCTGTGTCTGTGCGGTACTATTCTTCTTTGCACGGGATGTGACCCGCGGAGTCTCGATACGCAGAACCGTACATACGACGTTCTTTTCGTCCTTGAAGGTGACAGTGGAGCAGTGCGCTCCACCGTCGCTGCGGACGAATTGTCCTTTGATGAAATGTGTGTTTATATTGTCAATGCAGAAGGGGATGTGGTAGATGCTGTGTCTGCGGCTTCGGCCTCTGTAGTACTCAATTTGGCAGAGGGTTCGTACAGGGCTTACGCTGCAGTGAACTGTGGCCTGAGGCCTGATTCCTTCTCTGATTCTGCAGGTATTCGGGCATATGTACGGAATCTGACGGAAGAGGCGATGGCTTTGTCGATGTTCGGCAGCCGTGATTTCATGGTGCCGGATGAGGCCAAGTGCACGATCCCGGTAATGCGACTTGTCTCAAAAGTTGAAATCCGAAAATTTACTGCAGACTTTTCTCATAGGCCAGCCCTGGCTGCAGAACAGTTTTCACTTGACAGTATCTATCTGATCAATGTCGCAGGGCAGGCCACTCTTGCCGCTGATGATGAACCGGAGGCGATGATATGGCTCAACCAAAGAGGATATTTCCCATCAGGGGCGGAGTCGATGCTTTGTGACGCCGTAGGTTCAATTATGCCGCCTGGCGGACATTATTCTACTGCACATTACTTCTACTGCTATCAGAACGGGTCCATAGAAGACTCTCACGATGAGACGTGGAGCCCACGGCACACCAGGCTTGTGCTGGCGTGTACCATTGGCAGCCGCCGGACATATTATCCTGTTGATATAGTCAATCCCTTTTCAGGAACGCTGACACGCAACGGCTGGTATGTCATTAACGAATTGAAGGTGACAGGATTGGGCGCTGACGGACCGGATAGACCCCTGCCGGAGGAAGAGTCGATGTCTTTCTCGGCTCAGGTTCTGTCCTGGGATGGAACATATGTCGTAAGTGAGGTATTATAAAAGACTGCTGCCATGAATAAGATGCTAAACTGTAATGCAAAATACTTCATAATAACCGCTTTGGCTGTTTTGGGCTTTTGTTCGTGTACAGTCAAAGAAGACCGCACAGTCTGCCCTTGTCTGCTGGAAGTTTTTTTCCCGGACAAAGGTGAAACTTTCAGCAAAGTGCTGCTGGAAGGGTGGGCTGCAGATGAAGTTTTCAGGGATGAAATATTACTTGGAGGAAATCAGGATACATATAAGCGCCGCGTGCCACGCACAATGATACATTTCTCTGCTGTCACCGGACTCGCTCAGTGCAATCATCAAGGATACGTAATAACTGTCCCGGAAGGCAACCAGTGTGATTCAATTTATGGATACATAGACTCTGTCGACTGTTCCGGGGAGACCGCCTATACAGAGGTGGATTTCCATAAACAGTTCTCGACGGTTACTATTCAGATCATTAATGATTCATTTCCAGCGCAGGACTACTCATTTGTCGTGTCGAGTGGCAGCAACGGGTTGGATATGCTCTCACTCCAGGCTATAGCCGGCCAGTTTAAGCATCAACTCGAACTTGAGGATGGGAGACGTATGGCATTCCGTCTGCCACGTCAGGGAGATGACAGCCTTATGCTTTTGGTGGCGCACAAGTCAGGCGATTCCGTAAAATATCCGCTTGGACAGTTTATAAGTGATACTGGATATGACTGGGATGCGACAGACCTCAAGGATGTATTTATCACCATTGACATATCCCGCAATAAAGTTACGATAGGAGTGGCAGGTTGGGAAAACGCAGTTGATTATGAATTGTCAACGGTAGAGATGTAGGAGATAAAAGAATGAGACGAATTGTTATTTGTATCGCATTGATTATTGCAGCTGTGTCATGCGGCAGGGAAGAGATTATATTTCCGACACTGGCAGGGGGTTATGTAGAAGACAGCATAAGTGTAGTCGCGTTTACAAGCAGTGTTATAAGAATGGGAGTAACTACTAAAAGCGCGTACATCTCGCCAGAGTTCGATGATGCGATGATTTCTTCCATCACGCTGGCTGCGTACGAGCATGCAAGCGGCCTGCTGTATACAACCCGCCACTTCACAACGGGCTATGACCATATGCAGATGAAACTGCGCGCCGGGGAGGAATACGACATATATGCCTTGGCAAATATGGGAGACCAGGCGAGCAGATGTCCCAATAATCGAAGTGCACTCTTGACGGACTTTACTTATACCGTATCCTCATATGCGGAAGTTAATGAGAAGGGAATACCCATGACCGGGCGCATTGAGCAGTACGTCGCTGGCAGCAGTGATGATGCAACATTCAACTTGCGCAGACTATTTGCCAAAGTGGTGCTTAATGTAGCCACACAGTACGACGGAGGCCAGTCAGGTGGAGTTACAATTGCTGACTTGCGCATATGTAATGGCAACGCGGTTCTTAAGGCTTTCGGACGAAGCGCAATAGCAGATGCGTCAAACCGTATTTCTGCAGAGGACTATTATACCACAAATACAGTTAATGCGACATCAGTCGTGTTCTATGTGCCCGAGAACCGTCAGGGCATAATAGGAAATGCTGCTTCTTCAATTGACAAGAATCCCGATAGAAACAGCGAGATCAATGCGGTGCGAGATCTCCTGACATATGTTGAAGTGACTGTTGACGCCGCATCTACATATTATACCGGAACAATCCACTATAGAAGTTACATAGGGGCAGATGAAACAACGGACTTTGACATACAGGGAAACTGTTGTTACATATGGGACATTACTCTCACAGAGGATGGTTTGGTGAACGATGACTGGAAGATAGATCAGGATATTCAGGATGACAGGTATGTGCAGTTTCTGTCGGATCTGGTTCCGGTCGAATCCGGTGATGTGGTGAAATGGCAGGACATTCTTGAGACAAATCTCTCGTGGACAGATATGGCGGGGACTTACGGAGGGACAGTCATATATGAAAACTTGCCCGATGCAGTCGGGTTTGCTGTCCGTGACGATGTCGTGGAAGGAGATGTAATGACAGCGACACTGCAGCCATTGCATAACAGCCACCCTTTACTGGAGGCAGAAACAAACTTCAGGGTAGTCAGCCGGTACATCAATTTTGATGCGGATGTATATGAAGTCAATCCGCGCAAGACAGTGACTTCATTTATTGAATATGGCAACTCTTATACAGGAGAGGTCACTGGCGCAGGCGGAGTTAAGGAGAGTGAAGGTAAAGAATGGATTGTAGAAGTTCCCGAAGGACTTCCTCATTCCGACAACGGCACGAACTATCTGGACTATGCCTATGCATATGATTCTCTTGCTGACAGTGTAACCTGGACACCATCCCGTTATGCACCCCCTGGGGACTATCCGGTTGTTTGCAGGACGATGAACGGAAAACATGATGACGTCGCTATTCTTCGCGTGAGAGATACCAGATGGGTAAATACAGACAATGCCATCGACGGATTGCACAGAGAAACGACGCTGGCGCTTTCTGGGATATCCGGGACTACAGTATGGAACATAGGTTATGCGTTTGGCGATCTTTCTGTCTCAGATGATACCAGAAAGACTTGCGAAGCTCCAAATGCCGGGTATTACGCCGGGAACAGAATAAATGACAGGTGGAATGAACATATCGGCTATTCGTTAAGAGGCAACGCTGAAGATTATCTTGTTCCTGATGATGTAACAAACAATATCAGTTCCTTTTCTGTCTCACCAGATATCCCTATAGGCGATTATGTATATGACATTTATTGGAAGGATACCTGGAATGACGCAACCGCAGCATATTCGGTCAAGGACTCGGCGGTACTTCATATAACCGGAGTTTATATAACCAGCATTTCCGTGGCTCCCGCGACATTGGCAGTCAGAAAAGGTGAAACATTGTCAATCAGTGCTTCCGTACAGCCAAGAAATGCATCTCTGAAAAAAGTGATTTGGGAAGTCGTCAGTGGAGGAGGATGTGTCTCCGTTGAATCTACTGGTGACTTGCAGGCGGCCGTGATGGGTTTGCAGACGGGTACGGCGACAGTCAGGGCGATTGCTGCTGATGGAAGCGGCATCCAATCCAGGAACGTATGTACGATAACTGTGACCAATCCTCCTGTCAGCCTTGCTGTCCTGCCGGCTGAAGAGACAATCTATATGGGCACGTCACTTCCGTTCAAGGCAATTGCAACACTATATGATGGTTCTATAGCAGATGTCACATCAAACTGCAGGTGGACCACGAGCAATCGAAACATAGCTACAGTCGGCGGCAATGACGGTGTGGCCGTGGCTGGCAGTTCTACTCCTGGTACCTGTACAATCAGTGCTACATACAATATAAGCGGCAGTCAAAGTCTGACTGGGACTTCCACATTGAATGTCGTGGCCAGGCCAGCTCCGGTGTCGATAGATTATCTGGGCGATGCAATATTTCTCCTGCACAACAATTCCAGTGGTATCAGCCAAATATACAATACACACAATATGGGGTCATTGCCGTTGAGACTGAATTATGCTGATGGAACAAGTATAATTGGAACAGTTAGTTCGCTTGGCGCGACTCTGACGGCATCTGAAACAGGTATCATTTCAATATCCGGCAGTGCGAGAATAATAACCGGAGGAAGAGGAACAGCTTCGGTTTCGATTTCTTGCGATGGCCAAAGTGTGGCCGCGAATGTCTACGTCAGTTCATACAGGATAACTCCGTCGATGGCTAACAGCATCTATATCAGCACTGGAAGCAGCTGGGCTTTCAACAGTTATTTAATTCCCTACAACCAGACATCAGAGATTCCCTTCAGTGTCAATTGGAATGTCCGCAACGAACCTGGTTATGGACAAATCACTGTAACAAACGATTATGGCAGTTCAACCAGCGTCATAGGACGAGTTGCCGGTACGGCCTGGCTTTCCGTAGAATATGCCGGAGAGTACGGCACGATTGACATAGAGTATACAATACAGGTACAGAATACGGGTGGCGGTTCGACGACATACTATCTTGAGGTGTCTCCCGAATCAATTACGCTGAATGAAGGCGGTACTGCTCAGTTTACTGCAATATATCATACTGTAGCAGGTGGAAACGATGACGGAGGCGTTGCGGTTCAGGCTTCTTGGAGCATATCATCCGGCAGCAGCTATGTAAGCATCAGCAGCGACGGACTGGTTACTGCTCAAAGCAGTGGGCGGGCAAGAGTAATGGCTACCTATAAGGGAAAATCAGGATATGCTACTGTCATAGTCTCAGATGATCCGCCGGTGATTACTCATTACCTGGAAGTGACGCCGACAGAATCTATCGTTGAAGTCGGCAATACTCAGCAGTTCACAGCCATATATCATACAGTAACAAACGGAATGGACGACGGTGGTGTTATTGTCACCCCCGTATGGGGATCTTCAGACAGTGCCGTTGCTACAATCAATGCAGGAGGAACGGCTACGGCGAGAGCACGAGGTACTGCAACAATCATTGCTTCATATTCCGCAGATGGAGAATCATACACAGCGGCAGGAACCCTCACCGTTGCGCAGCAAGTGGCGGCAGTGTGCCGTATAGAAATAACTCCAGCAGAAACAACGATATCCGAAGGAGCGTCAATTACCTATGAGATTCGAAAATATACGGATATCTATACTGACGGTGTTTTGTCGTTCAAGGATTTGACCGGAGCAGTCATCCCCAATACTGATGTCATATGGAACATTGTAAGCGGAGGCGCTTTCGCAACGGTCAATGCTTCAGGCGTCGCTACGGGCATCTCTCCCGGAGATGTGACCGTAAAGGCGACATACAACAGTGACACTTCTGTAACTGCTACTGCACTGTTGCATATCGATAACGTTTACAATGTGGATCCGGGAACCGGAGGGACGGGCTCTGGTGGAGGTAACTACTAATGATCAAAAAACAAAGCTTTATGAAAAGGATAGTTAAGATTTTTATCTATACAATCGTTCTCTGTTGTGCCGGTTGCAATGAACCGCTGACAGAAGAACAGACTGGATTGCCGACAGACATCACCTTCAGGGTAGAATCCGCATCGGCTGAAGGTGATATACGCGAGACCCGGTCTTCGTATCCGTCCAATCTGAATGGCAAGATTTCCAACTTTACCATATTCGTATTTGACAGAAGTGGAAAATCTGTTTCAGCAAATTATTATCCTGGGGATGTAAACATGTCCGGCCGTGCGCTTTTTGTCAATGACAGGCTGAATACGACCATCAATGATTCGTTTGCCGTTTATATTGTTGCGAATTTGGGAGATCTGCACACAGAGAGTACTCTTTGTACGGGAGGAGTGCCGGTCGAAAGCAAGGTCAAGAACTATATGCATTCCCTGTCTTCCAATTATGCGGAGTTCAGCAGCAACGGATTCCCTATGGCAGGATATTATGATAATTATCGGCCAGCGGCTGATTCCAGAACGCTCTATGCAGACAAGTTGGTGGCACAGTACAACATCCGTTTCATAAAGTCTGCCCATAATCCAAATACTTATACGATCACAGCTGGAAGACTGTGCAATGTGGCAGGCAGATGCACTCCGTTCCAGCCGTTCACAGCAGCTTCTGAAAGTGACGTAAACGGCATTGGAGATAATTTCTCTTCTTCAGACATCTCTGCACTGAACTCTGGAAACTATGCAACGCTTTTCGTTTTGGAGAACGAGAAAGGGGAGGTTTTCCCTTCAAGCGTGAATGCCGAGAATCTTAGAAAGATGGAAAATCTTCCGACAGGAAGCATGTCCAGAAAAACTTGTACATATGCGGAGTTCAATGTTACAGTAAAGACTCCAACGGCAACTTATGAAAATGTCACTTACCGTTATTTCTTCGGTGACGGAATGAGAGATTGCAATGTGCATCGTAACATGATATATAATCTCACTATGAATTTTGACAACATCTATGTAGAGGATGAAGGATGGAGAATCGAACCGGGAGTTCCCGTTATAGACAACAATGCCCTTGTCCTCAGCCGCTCTCAACTGAGCATAATAAAGGGTATGTCAAACAGCTTCACCGTGACGAAGAAGACGGGAGTAAATTATGAAATGACATATTCGCAGGCAGATGCGCAGACTTATGGTCTGACAATCTCGCGTACTACTTCAGGCAATGTTGATACATATACCATAAGTACCAGTTACACTCAGACATATTCCGGGGCCAGTATTCCCAAAGTAGATTATGCCGATATCCCTGTTACTTTCACTACTGCGGACGGGCTGGTGACGAAGCAATTCAATATACGCATAAACAAGAACCCGTTGCTTCTTGAGTTCTCGTTCCCGGACGGATTGGGGGTGGCGGATGTGTCCAAAACGGTGGATTGGCCGGCTGGGACAACTTTCGCTACCAGTGTCACGGGCATCCTGTATGGCGAGAACCAATATTGCAGCAACCGGCTGCTCGGCCATTACGACTGCGACATCTGGCAATCTCCACTGGGCGTATATTCAGCTTCAGCTACGCTTGGAGAAGGAGATGCGGCTGCCACAACTTTTCAGACAATCAATCTTGGTACAAGCGGATTGCAGACCGCATCCCACGAGCTGAACAAGAGCCATCCTGTTGACCATCACTATGCCGTAGGGTCAACAGAAGTGCACTACACAGCTATCGGACATGCTTACCTGAAAGTTTATTGTGCTGTCAAAATAAATGGAAGTGTCGTGTCTGTTCCCATCAAGATCATAGCGAAGTCTGGATCGTCAGGATCGGGTAGTTCGTATAGGCTGGACAGCGATGGAAGCAGTACCAGGATGACCGTAAAGGCACAAAGGGTTCCTGCCTGGTACTATGAACCGACGGTCACCAACAACAATGCCGCAGATGTCTATGACAATGGGTATGATACGGTAAACAAAGAGTATCGAGTGTCATTGCAGAAATATGTATTGTTAGTGAACGGAGTCCAAACGGGATATACCAAGGGAAATCTGCATTCTTTCAATGTGGAGGGTGGTGCAATGAACGCTTATAACCCTCCTCTTGGGATGGAAATAGTCTATGGCGTTCCGGATTCTGTCAGCTATTAGATAATAAACCCGAAACAGAATTAATAGCAGCAAAACAAAAGGAGGCCGGCAAGCCGACCCCCTTTGGGAAGGTACCCGAGACCTCCTTTTGTTTAATCAATTATGATTACACTATTAATCAAGATTGTGATTATCATAAAGAGGTAGTCACAATCCGGGGTCGATCAAGTTTGCAATATTCGGCCCCGTTCGGGTTTCTTTGCAAATTTAGTAAAAACATATATAAAACAAAACGGACAAGCCATAAGACTTGTCCGTT
>JAEEGI010029224.1_pt1 | contig 10436 bp, 17 predicted proteins | sample 8958751 | NCBI WGS metagenome assembly JAEEGI01 (sample SAMN16246545, study PRJNA631951) | gut metagenome | biome: gut microbiome; feature: rumen; material: KS-attached | host: Bos | place: Iran: Karaj | collected 2018-10 | reverse complement strand
CCATACAGCAGGAGTATAAAAAATGACCCTGCCACCCAGGCAAAAAGATGTGGGACAAGCAGGCGGTCATCACCGCCGCGGAGGGCGACGGCCTCTTCACCCTCTCCGAGCGCGGCACCGTAACCCTCCTGCCCGATGCGGAGACCCCATTCACACCTTCGCCCACTGGCAACTGTCGCTACCAACTCCCTGGTGACGAGGCTTGGGCCGCCCGCATGCTTGAAAAGATACGCACCGTCAACAAGATACATTAATATGGAGCATCGATTCAATGCCCGCATTGAACGCAGCGGCAATATGGATGCCGCCTATGTGGTGGTACCCGTCGACATCCGTGAGGTGTATGGCGTAGGGCGACTCAAGGTGGAGGCCACCTTCGACGGCGTACCCTATAGCGGCAGCGTGGTCAATATGGGCGTGAAGGACGCCGACGGCCATGTCTGCTACATCATCGGCATCACCAAAGCCATCCGCCGACGGATTGGCAAGAGTTTCGGCGACACGGTAGAGGTAACGCTCATCTGCGAAAAATAGGGTCAAATTAGCTATCTTTTGATGCTTTTTCCTGCAAAAAATCACAAATTCCAATACATATACTAAAAATCATCATTATAATATACAGTGATTTATAAAATATTTTTCAAAAAAATTTGGTTTATATTGTAAAGTTGTTTATTTTTGCATCGTGATTTTTTGAAAGCTGCGCAGCAATTGAAAACGTCACAATGTATAAAAATAATGTAAAACATTTTAACATTAAAAAAAATGGAACAAAACAAAGAAATGACGGCTCAGGAAAGCCTGTCCCTTATTACCGAAACTCTCAACAACACCCGCAAAGAAATCACTCGCAACAGCGGGAAATATTTCATTTTATGGGGTATAATGCTCACCATCTTTTCACTATCGATTTATCTGCTCTGCAAATTCACCGAAAAAGATGCCTGGAATTGACTTTGGTTCGCGATGCCAGCCATTGGAATCCCTACCGAGAGGTTTTTGCGTGGCAAGGAAGGAAGCGAACTCGTGCGGAACGATGTCAGCCGCTTTGTCAGCGGCATCTGGTCCACCTTTGGCTTTTTTGCCTGTGCAGTAGGTGCATTCACTCTCATCTACATTCAAGTGTCATCAAACTTTTTTAGACTTATTTCCGCAGTTAATGGATTGACAGCAGAATTGGTTCTCCTTTTCGGCTTGGCGGAATGCATCACCGGAGTTGTACTCAAGAACTGGGTTATCAAAATTGCCGGATTTATAACTGGCATCGGTGGTTTGGCAATTTATTATGTCGTGGGATCCGGTTGGGAACCATTGCTTATTTTTACTTTTGCAGGCTTGGTGCTGATGGCAACAGGATTTATTGTCAAATATCAATACAAATAACATATGTTTCCTAAATTGGATTCACTTCTGCACTCGGAGCTGCGGTTGGCCATCATGTCCATTCTGGCCGGAGTAGACGAGGCAGACTTCAACTATCTGAAGGAGCAGACAGGTGCCACCTCGGGCAACCTGAGTGTGCAGATCGACAAACTGGCCGAAGCAGGATACATAACGGTGGAGAAAGGCTTCAAAGGGAAAATGCCTCGAACCACCTGCAAGATTACCCCATCGGGGACGGAAGCCTTCAGGAACTATGTCAAAGCATTGAAAAAATATATCGCCGCCGGAAAATGAAATACAACGGGGTTGTTCCGTTACTGGAAACATCCCCGTTTAATCAAGAACCGATAAAATGTACCTACGGATAATCCTGTTTTACCTCCTAGCGGCCAACCTGCTGACCTTTGTCACCTACGGCATCGACAAGCGAAAAGCGCGCCTTAAACATTGGCGGGTGCGCGAGGCCTCGCTTCTGCTCCTCGCCGCACTCGGCGGCAGCATCGGCGCCCTGCTGGCGATGTACCTCTTCCACCACAAAACCCAGCACAAGAAGTTCCGCTATGGAGTGCCCGCCATACTGATTGTGCAGCTGGCTATTGCAGCGTTTTGTTACTACCGGTACACTTCGATAGTATAGGTGAAGGTGTATTTCTCTTTCGGTGCCAGATGGTGGATATACTGGCGCTCGGAGATATCGCCGGTGAAACCTTTGGCGTCGCAGATGCCGCACCAAGGCTCGAGACATACGAAGGGACAGCCTTCTTTATGTGGCGCCCAGATACCAAAAGCCTCTGCCTGAGGACAATGCACAGCCAAGACGGGTTCACAATGTCTGTCATACAATTGTACCGCTCCCACTTGTCCCTGCTCAATGATCAAAGCGTCATGCGCGAAAGTATTAGGCATAAGAGGCGTCTCGTGAAGCAGGAAGTTATTTGCACCTTTCGGAACACGGTTGCCGTCTTCAAGGCCTGATGTAAGAGCCGGATTTATGCGTTTCCCTTCCTTGCTATAGAAACGGACATATCCGTTAATCGTCTTCTCGGGGTCGTAGTCGGGCAGCAGGAAGCCGGGATGGGCGCCAATCTGGAAGAAAGCCTCTTTGCCATCGAGGTTCTCCACCGTCCACGTTATTTCTACAGTATTGTCCTTCAGAAGGTAGCAGGCCTCCAATCCTAGCCGATAAGGGTAGCTTGCACTTAGGTCATTGTCAATCATCCGCAGGAGGCCCTCGCCAATCACCTCAAATTCGCTATCGCGGGCATATCCGTGCTGCTTCATGGGATAGATATTTCCTTCTATATGCAGCTCATTATTATAAGGTTTTCCCACAGCAGGGAAAAGGATGGGCGCGTGGCGGTTCCAGTAGGCGGGGTCGCCGCTCCACAGGTATTCGCGCCCCTCTTTCTTGAGGCTCGCCAACTCGGCGCCATGTTCGGTTATTTCGATGGAAATAATGTCGTTACTGAGTTTCATTGGGTATTCTATATTTCACTATGACAGCCTTTTCAGCATTTCGAGGGCTCTACACAACTGGTCAGGGCACGAGGTGGGTTTCCCTCCGCAACTGATGCCGTCGAGTTTACCTATAACGTCGTCAATCTTCTGACCTTTCACCAGTCGGCAGATACCCTGCAGGTTGCCGTCGCAGCCACCGAGGAACGCCACCTGCTGTATGACGTCGTTGTCGTCGGCCGTAACGTCTATCAGCACCGAGCAGGTTCCTTGTGTTTGATACTGTATGTGTTTCATTTGCATTTTTTATCAGTTTTCCTCTACAAAGCGCTTCAGCGCCTCCTCGTCCAGCCGCTGCACCGTCCACTCGTCCATCGGTATGGCACCTATGCTGCGGTAGACTTTCAAGGCCGACTGGTTCCAGTCGAGGCATATCCATTCCATGCGGCCGCAGTTGCGCTCCACAGCCAGCTGCGCCAGGTGCTTCAGCAAGGCTTTACCGTAGCCACGACCACGTTTCTCGGGCAGGATGAAGAGGTCTTCGAGGTAGAGCCCCTTGCGTCCCACGAAGGTGGAGAAGTTGTGGAAGAACAAGGCAAAGCCTATCACCTCGCCCTCCTCTTCGGCGAAGAGCACCTCGGCCGAGCGCTCTACGAACAAGGAGTGGTGCAGCGTCGCCTCGTCGGCCACCACTTCGTCGGCACATTTCTCGTATGCCGCCAGTTTCTTGATGAATTCCAGCACAAGGCCTGCCTCATCGGCCCTCGCCGGACGGATATTGAATTTTGCTTCCATAACCATTACCCTTTAATCATTATCCATTATTCATTAACCAATACACATAGTTTGTCTTCCCTTATGATCTTCGGCGCCGCCTTGCCGGCCAGCACCAGCACTTTCTTCCCGTTGCGGTAGATATGCAGCTGGCGCGAGCGCACCGCAGCCGTCAGCTCCGGGTCTTCCTGCATCGCCAGCCATAAATGGTGGTATTCGCCATTCTCGTCGAACAGCTTCCGCTGCAGGTGCGAGCACATATTTGTGGTATCGATAGTCATCTTCAAATTGAATTCAATTTTCAATTCTCAATTTACCTGCCTCCGTCATCAACCCCTGCTGCTCCAGTTTCCTGCACCGCTCCCGGTTGCGCTCCGTCCAGTGGCTGTTCTTCCTTCGCGGCGAGAGACGCTGTGCCAGCCGTCCGTCAGGCAGCCGCTTGCAGGTGGAGTCAATCCATCCATAGCAGAGCGCCTCCTCAACGACCTCCACATACGGCAGCGCGTCGGCCATCGGCTGCCGTCCACGATAGGTGGCTACCCACACCTCGCGTTCTGTCTGGTGGTGTTCCATCAGCCAGCTGCGCAACGCCGTTCGGTCGTCCGTTTCCAAGAGGGTCGTGATCTCCATCTATCTGTTATTTTATCGTTTCTGCCACAAAGAACTCCGCCTGCTTGGGGACGGCGAAGGTGCGCTCAATCATTGCCACATGCGAGAGATACTCGGGGTCGGTGAAGGCGATGGCGCCGGTGGGACAACGACGCCTGCAGGCCTGGCATTTGATGCAGATGCCGTCGAAGGTCGGCATACCGTCTTCCGCTCCGATGCTCCCCATCGGGCATACCTCCATGCACTCGCCGCAACGCGTGCACAACGCGCTGTTGCACGAAGGCTTGGCTTTGAGGAATCCCGCGGGGGCATTGTTGGTCTTCAAGGGGGTATAGTATCTCTCGGGATGTGCTTCGCCGGGAACCGAGACAGTTAAGAGTTGAGAGTTAAAGGTTAATAGTTTCTCCGTCACCTGCGCGGCGAAACGGTCGAGGGCTGCGAGGTCCTCACCGTTGGGTCGTCCTGCACCCAGGGTGTCGCTGAAAGCGTGGCGCGTCACCATAGCGGCGGCGCCGACGGGCCGCATTCCACCCTCCTCCATCAAGCCCACCAGCGCGGCCAGCGCGTTGTCGTAGGCGCGGTTGCCGAAGGTGACGAGCGCCACCGCCGGATTGCCGTCGGCCCGTAAGGCACGGCGTACATAGTCGAGCGTCTTGTTGGGTATGCGTCCCGCATAGACGGGCGTCGCCCACACGACAACATCCCCCACCCCCACCTGCGGCAGCTCCTCGCGCTCACGCGGCAAAGTGTAGGAATGGTATTCCACCTCAGCGCCCAGCAGCGCACCCAGCCGGTCGCCCAGGTGCTGCGCTACCTGCCACGTGCCTCCCGTAGGGCTGAAACAATATGTCTTTACCTTCCCCATCATCTCTTCCAGGCACCTATCACCTCGCCGATATATACCGTGTGGATGCCGGCCTCGAAGCCGTCGTACCACTCCTTGGGTGTCGCATTGCGGAAGTCCTGCTCCGACTGGTGCCAGGCGGTCATGGTCTCGCATTCGATGACGGTCTTCGCCTCCTCGTAGTAGGGTGTGCCGTGCTCGGTATAGGCCACATGCAGGCCCAAGGCCTCGGCTTTGTTGGTGTCGCGGCCGCTGTACTTGCCCATATACTGCCAGATGGCCGGGTCGTCGAATTCCATGACGGTGAAGCGCGGATGGCGCTCCATGAACTCGTAGGTGTAGCGCGCCGGCGCCACATACACCGTCACGGCCGCCCGCTCGTGGCCGAGGTAGTTGCCGATGGCGCCCCAGCCGATGGTCATTGCGTTGCTCTCCGTGCTGTCGCCGCAGCAGAGAACGAGATTCTTGGTGAAGAAGGTGAAGCCGTTGTCGGCAAAATCTTTCTGCACGTCAAATGCTTTCAGTTCGCTATTCATAGCCGTTTCCTGTTTGTCGTTGTCTTGGTTCTTGTTGTCGCCGCAGCCGGCCAGCATGGCCACCATCACCGCAGCCGCGAGAAATGAATGTATCGTCTTTTTCATTGATTGAATTGTTTTCGTTAATCCCGAAATTTCAACTTTCAATTTTCAACTTTCAATTCTTCCGCCATCTTCCGGCCGGCTTCATAGGCGCGTTGCAGGTCCGCCTCCCAATGCTCGTCACGGTAGCGGCGCTTTGCCTCCTCCGAGAAGCCGCCCAGCTCGAAGCGGCTGTAGTCTTTCACCTGGTAGGTGTTGTAGGCCACTAGGCGCTCGGGCTGGCCGAGGGCTCCAGCGATGCAATGCTCCATCGAGCCGTAGCCCTGGCTGTTGTTCCGCTCGGGCGTGCCGTTCATCGTCTCCACCAGCACCACAGGCATCCGCTTCGGAGCCGTCAGGCTGTAGTCGTTGTACGAGAGCCACGGGAACGCCAACCGCTCGAGGAAAGTGTGCATCTGACCTGTCACATCGCCGAAGTATACTGGCGACCCAAGCACCAAGCCGTCGGCCTGTGCTATCTCTTCCAGAATGGGCGTCAGCGCATCCTTGTAGCGGCACACATTCGAGGCCCGGTCCTTGATTTTGCAGGCCATGCACGACATGCACCCTTTGTAGTCAAGGTCGTAAAGGCGCACCGTCTTCACCTCAATTTCTTCACCCACCGAACGGACACCTTCAGCAAACTTCTGCAGCATCGCGGCTGTGTTGAAATTCTTTCGCGGGCCGCCGTCGACAATGACAATCTTCTTCATAAATCCAATTGTTGGTTTTTATTTTTAAACTGCAAAGATACACATTTTTTCCGGAACGACAAAATAATAATCAATGCAGGCATTTGGGAGAAATGTTAAATTGGCCTTCAAAAACCATCTCCGGGAACAACGTCCACCGAAAATATTTTTTCCACAAAATGATTTTATTTTTGTATCTTTGTAACATCACTATAATATTATACGAGACGTATTGTTGTCGTTATTAGAGGATTAGGAAGAATACACATGAAATGTGAAGACATAAAACAATTGGTGCATCATTTTATTGACGTCAATAAAATGAGTGTTGATCATTTTGCTGACGTCAGCAAAACGACAAGAACCGTTTAATCAATGAGCACAGATATTACCATAATCGAGAATACAAACATTGAGGCCATAAAGAACCATATTTATGAGGTTCGGGGTATGCGTGTGATGATTGATCGTGATTTGGCAGAGTTGTATAATGTAGAGACTCGTGCTTTGAATCAAGCTGTTAAACGTAATATTGACAGATTCCCTGATGACTTCCTATTCCAGTTGAATAAAATCGAGTGGACACTATTGAAATCACAAATTGTGATCTCAAATGATAATGCTAATAATACTGATAATAAAGATGTTGATACAAATAGCAGTAGTTTGAAATCACAAATTGTGATTTCAAACAGAGGTGGTGATAGAGCTCTTCCTTATGCTTTTACTGAATTGGGTATTGCGATGTTGAGTTCGGTGCTGCGGTCGGAGACGGCAATACAGGTCAACATCAACATCATGCGGGCGTTTGTGGCCATTCGTCACGCGATAGGTGTCTGGCAAGGAGTCAACTTGAAGGTGGAGCAGCTGTCGCACAAGGTCGACAACCTCAACGCCCGAGTGGATGAGATTCTCCACGAGCAAAACGAGAACAACATGGAGATGGCCGTGCAGATAAGCGCCCTCAACGACGCCCTCGACCAACTGCGCGAGAAACCATCAACGCCCCGGAAACGGATAGGGTTTAAACAAGAGAAATGACTATGCTGAAAGACGTGAATAATGTCCAGTGGACATCGCGACCGAATGGAAGCAATGTCGAAAAAACATTCGATAGCGCAGCGGGGAACAAAACAAAATAGGAAACTATTGAAATAAAAAAAAATTCAACATATGAAATTAACGAAAATCATAGTATTTGCATTGATGCCCATTATATTTGCATCATGTGCGAGTGTGTCTCTTCAACCTGTTAGTGTAACGAGAAACGCATCATTGGACAATTACACATATTTTTATATAACACCAACAGAAACCAAGACGGGTTCTACAGGAGGTGTAAATGGTAATGGTTATGGTGTTTATGGTTTCTCTCTAAGCAAGAGTACAAATCCTTCAGATATCATTTCTGGTTATCTCATTAAAAAGGGAATGGTACGATTGCCTGAAGTGAAAGATAATTTGGCAGACAAAACCCTGATCATTAACTATGGAGAAACTGGACGACGTAGTACTGGACTTGGTGGATACGCTATAGAAATCACACTTCAGATACTTTCTGCAAAGACAAGTGAAGTAATATGTGTGGCGACTGGAGAAGGTCAAGGTTCGACAGAGGCTGACGATATTCGAATCGCAATCAATCGTTGCCTGGAAGAGCTATACAAAGAATAGTGGAGAAAAAAAGCTTTTATCGATATGCCCTAAATAAGGCCAACGAGATTGTTCATATTTCGACAGTAAATGAGAATAATCGACATAGTGGCTATCGTTGTTTTTCGTGTGGAAGCGAACTAACTCCTGCTTTAGGAAAAAAGAATGTCCACCATTTTCGACACAAAACAGACATTTGCAACTTTGAAAGTTATATTCACAAGCTCTGGAAAAACTATTTTTTTGAGCAATGGAAGAAAAAACAACATTTATACATATCGTATTCTATTGAACACTCGTGCGATATATATAACAATTGCAAATTAAGACATGTATACGATAGCCTAAAATGTGACAATAGAGTTGATAAGAAAATAATAGACCTAAAAGAAATATACGATACCTGTGAGATTGAAGGTAGTTGTGGGCAATACCGTGCCGATATTTTACTCTCAAATAGCTCTAATCCCCAAATAAATCCTGCACTAATTGAAATTTGCTATAAGCATCCATGTGAAGAAGAAAAGCAGAGCTCTGGATTGTTGATTGTCGAACTATATGTTGAAGACGATAACTTGAGCCTACCATCATACTTAACCGAAAGCAAAGAAATAGCCACTAACTCTCCGTTCTGTAAGATAAACATATACGGCGTTGAAAAAAAGAAAAAAATACCAGACCAAAATGTTATACGTTTTTCAGCCTACCAAGATGTAAATGGCGTAAATCATGGCATGGTATGCAATGGAGTTATAACTTGTAGTAGAATTGACAACCACCTGCCGCAATCCAAGTTAGAGTTATTTGCTTTGGAAAAAATGGTTAGGGACAAAAGACAATTCCTAAAACTTGGAATCAATGAGTCTATGAATCATGACTTCCCTATTAGACATTGCATCAACTGCAGTAATTGCACCAATTGTCAATTACTTATAAGGCGAAATGAAGAAACCTGGAATGTGAAAATCATAGACACATTGGATACTGAATTCGATAATACAAACTGTATATACATTTGCAATAATTATCAGGAAATTCCTCCACCCCCTAAAAACGATACCAGGACTATTCCATATTTGGTATGGAACAATCAATTCTACATTAGAAAAACAACATTTAAACCAGATAATTTTAGGGACTTGAATATTACCAAAGAAAGATTATCTGAGATTGCTACGGAATACTCTTTTTTACAGTAAACAGCGACACCCTATCAGAGGGTACTGTAACCGTTTGAAAATACAGGCACCCGACGGCAAAATGCGCCTTACCGATGTGGCTGATACCGAACAGCTTTTCAGGCTTATACAATCCATACCGTCGCCGAAGGCAGAGCCCTTCAAGCAATGGATGGCTCAGGTGGCGGCCTGACTCCACACCCGATGAGGAACGGTAACCTGTAAATGCTCAACGACCTACAGCCACAACGAATCGACGTTGTGGCTGTTTTTCATTAGGTTGTATGGGCAGATGCGAAATAAATTTTGCCACATCGGCAAAGTTTATTATATTTGTACCCTCATAATAAGAACGGAAACAAGAATAAATAATTAATCCTTAAACGTTTAAGCAATTATGGCAAAAGAAAAAAAGTTTATGACTTGTGACGGTAACTGCGCTGCAGCACATGTGGCCTACATGTTCAGCGAGGTCGCCGCAATCTACCCCATCACCCCCTCCAGCCCTATGGCCGAGTATATCGACGAGTGGGCCGCCGGCGGCCGTAAGAACCTCTTCGGCGAGACCGTGAAGGTCGTCGAGATGCAGAGCGAGGCCGGCGCCGCCGGCGCCGTGCACGGCAGCCTCCAGGCTGGTGCTCTGACCACCACCTACACCGCTTCGCAGGGTCTGCTGCTAATGATCCCCAACATGTACAAGATTGCCGGCGAACTGCTGCCCGGCGTGTTCCACGTTTCAGCCCGCGCCCTCGCCGCCCAGGCCCTCTCCATCTTCGGCGACCACGCCGACGTGATGAGCGCCCGCCAGACGGGCTTCGCCCTGTTGGCTGAAAGCTCTGTCCAGGAAGTGATGGATCTCGCCCCTGTGGCCCACCTCGCCGCCCTCAAGGGCCGCGTGCCGTTCCTCAACTTCTTCGACGGCTTCCGCACCAGCCACGAGATCCAGAAAATCGAGGCCTGGGATATGGAAGACCTGCGTCCGCTCGTCGACCAGAAGGCTCTGAAGGCTTTCCGCGAGAACGCCCTCAACCCCGAGCACAACGTGACCCGCGGTACCGCCCAGAACAGCGACGTCTATTTCCAGACCCGCGAGCTGCAGAACAAGTACTATGACGCTCTGCCCGACATCGTGGCCGAGTATATGGCTGAGATCAGCAAGCTGACCGGCCGCAACTACGCCCCCTTCACCTACTACGGTGCCAAGGATGCCGAGAACGTCATCGTGGCTATG
>JAEEGI010029219.1_pt1 | contig 10438 bp, 9 predicted proteins | sample 8958751 | NCBI WGS metagenome assembly JAEEGI01 (sample SAMN16246545, study PRJNA631951) | gut metagenome | biome: gut microbiome; feature: rumen; material: KS-attached | host: Bos | place: Iran: Karaj | collected 2018-10 | reverse complement strand
AGGTGCGGCAGGCGCCCTGGCTGTTGAAGGCCAGCTCTTCGGCCCCGGGACCGTAAAAATGTGCACCGCACTCGGGACAGATCAGTTCGCGTTCGGCCGCGACGTTCAGCGACGGCGGCAGGTAATGCCCGTTCGGGCAGCGGTGACTGCCCAGACGGGAAAACATCAGGCGCAGGCTGTTGAGCAGTTCCGTCCCCGTGCCGAACGTGCTGCGGATGCCCGGCACGCCAGGGCGCTGGTGCAGCGCCAAAGCAGCCGGCACATAGAGCACTTCGTCGACGTTCGCTTTCGCCGCCTGCGTCAGACGCCGCCGCGTGTACGTCGAAAGCGCCTCAAGATAGCGGCGCGAACCTTCGGCATAGAGCACGCCGAGCGCCAGAGACGATTTACCCGAGCCGGAAACACCGGCGATACCGGTGATGCAGCCCAACGGCACATCGACATCCACGTTTTTCAGATTATGCACTCTCGCGCCCCGAACGACGATCTTCTGCGGAGCTCCTTTCCGTTCCGTCACAGCCATCCCCCGCTCTCCTTTACGATCCGCGGCGCTTCGGACGTACAGAGCCGCACCGCGCGTTTCCATCACCGGAAGTATACCACAACATGCCATATCAATAGATTACGCCGCTTTCCCCCCGGCCGGAGAAAGCGGCGCATCGGCAGGCCCGAATCTATTGATCGTTTGCGCAGGCGTTTTGCAGTTTCTTCGCCTGGGATTCGCACCAGAAGTACATCGCCAGCGAGGCCGCCGCCACGCAGCACAGCCCGTACAGCGCCGGGGCGTAGCTGCCGCAGCGGTCGTAGATGTAGTTGACGAGCGGATTGCCGAGCGCGATCCCCGCCGAGATCATCGCGAACGCGGCGCCGATCAGCGACGTGTAGGCCTTGCGGCCCATCAGGCTGGCGATGATCATCGGCAGCAGGATCGTCTCGATCGGCATCTCCACGCCCATCAGCACGGCGAACAACACGGCGCTGATCTTGGACCGGGCGCCGGCAAGCAGCAGCATCGAAGCGATGCCGGAACACATGCACAGCACGACGCCGGATCTCAGCCCGAAACGGTCGTAGATGACGCCGACGGCGACTTTGGAAACGGCCAGAACGATGAACAGCATCCCGACCGCCCTGGCCGCGAACATGCGGTCGAAACCGAGGTCGGTCAGATGTGCCGGCGCCAGGCTGTACACGGGATTGCAGAGCACGCCGAGCACGAAGATGAACGCGGCGATGCCGTAAAAATACGGCTGTCGGAAGAGCACGGGCAGCGGCACGCCTTCCCAACTTTCCGCGGACGTGCGCCGGCGCCGTTCTCCCGAAGCGCCGCCCGGATCACGCACGACAGCGGTCATCATGACCGCCGCGGCGAGCATGATCCACGCTGTGAGTCGGTACGACGTGCGCCAGCCGGCGACGAGGATCGTGCGCGCCACGAGCACGTTGAACAGCGCGCCGCCCAGGCCGCTGGAGGCGAAGACGAGGCCGAGCACCGTGCCTTTGTTTTTCCTGAACCAGCCATCAACGAGGTATGAGCACGTCGCGTTCGAGCCCAGCGTCACGCCCAGCCCCTGCACCGCGCCGCCGAAATAAAAGGCCGGCAGCGAATGCGCGAGCGAAAAGATGAGAAAGGCGCAGCTCAGAAGGGCAAATCCGGCCCCCGACATCACGCGCACGCCCAGGCGGGCGAGGAACTTTCCCCACATCAGTCCCGCGAGAGTGCCCATCACAAAGCGCACACTGAACATGAGCGAAAAATCCATGCGGGCGACGCCGAGATCGGCCGTCACCGGCGCGACGTACTGCCCCGCCGGCATGTTCCCCAGTCCCAGCGCGATAAACAACGACGCAGAGCACGCGCAGGCAATCACATATCGGTAAGGGCGTTCCGCCGTTTCAAGCTCAGTCTGATGTTCGGGCACCGCAAAGCCTTCTTTCAACACTAAGATCGCTCCGGCACGAATTTTGCCGAAATTAGTCATAAAAATACCGCGCCGGACGGATTTCGTCAACTCGCCGGCAGGATGTTCTACAGGAAACAGAATGATTGCTTATGCGCTTTTCGCTTTGGCCCTTTCGTGGACAAAATGCCGCAACACGCGCTACAATGTGGATGAACGTAATGATCCAAACGAAACAGCCCCAAACCAAAGGAGGCCTTCCAATGAGCGAATTGAACCTGGACGCCGTGATCTTCGGCGTTGCCTCGCTGTTCATCATGGGAGCGTACTATCCCATCGTCATCAAAGGTGAATATTATTTCTCCGAGAGGATCTGGCCGGTTTTTCTCGTGACCGGGCTGGCCGCGGTCGCGTTTTCGACGCAAATGAGCGGCCTCGTCTGCTGGCTGACGGCGTTTTTCGGCGCGACCAACCTGTGGGCGATCGTCGAGATCAGAGAGCAAACCGAGCGCGTGAGACAGGGCAGATACCCGAAAAATCCGAAACGGACATATTGACGGCTCCTCACGCTGCAGTCAGCCTTCTCCGTATTTGCATGATTTTACCGTGCTACGGACAAATCTGCTTTGTTTTTCATGCATAATACAGGCACAATATTCCGTGATATAATCGATTCACTTTTATCATCGGAGGTCATCCTATGAGAACCCGTATTTCATTTGTCGAAACGCTTTCCGTCATCAGCCTGCTGTTCGGACTGTTTTTCGGCTCGGGCAACCTGATCTTTCCCATCTCGCTGGGACAGATGGCGGGATCGAACGTCTGGCCCGCGTCGCTCGGTTTCCTCGTCACCGCTGTCGGCATGCCGCTGCTCGGCGTCGTCGCGCTCGGCCTGTCACGCTGCGACGGCGTGCTCGAACTGAGCTCGAAGGTCGGCCGGGCGTACAGCGTTTTCTTCACGTGCGCGCTCTATCTGTCGATCGGACCGCTGTTCGTCGCTCCCCGTTGCATCACGGTGCCGTTTGACGTTGGCGTCGTGCCGATGCTCCCGCAGGGCGTCAATCCAAAGGTCGCGCTCTTCATCTTCTCGGCCGCGATGTTCATCGCGCTGCTGTGGTTCTCGCTGCGGCCCAGCGCCATCCTCACCTGGGTGGGGCGCGTGCTCAATCCCATGCTGCTGATCATGCTCGGCTGGCTGCTGATCTCGGCGCTGCTGAACCCGATGGGCAGTCCCGCTGCCATTCAGCCGGAAAAGGCCTACGCCACGGGGGCGTTCGCACGCGGCGTGCTGGAAGGCTACAACACGATGGACACCGTGGCGGCGCTGGCATTCGGCATCATCGTTATCAACGTGCTGCGCGGACTTGGCGTTGAAGACGCCGAGGCGATCGCCGCGAACGTGATCAACGCCGGTGTTTTCAGCTGCGCGTTCATGGGGCTGATCTACATCGCCATGACACAGCTGGGAGCGCAGAGCCGCGCCGTCTATCCGCTCGCTGAAAACGGCGGGCTGGCTCTCGGCGTGATCTCGCGTCACTACTTCACGGGCTTCGGTGCGCTGTTCCTGGCGCTGACGGTGCTGCTGGCCTGTCTGAAAACGGCCATCGGCCTGATCGTCAGCAACGCGCAGACGTTCTCGGAGATGTTCCCGAACGCGCTCTCGTACAACAAATGGGTGGTGCTGTTCTGCTGCATCTCGTTCGGACTGGCAAACCTCGGGCTTTCGACGATCATCAAGTTCTCGCTGCCGATCCTGCTGACGCTCTACCCGCTCGCCATCACGCTGATCCTGATGGTGCTGTGGGAACACTTCCGCGGCTGCTCAAAGCGCACGTTTGCCGTCGTCACGGCTTTTACTGCCGTCGGCGCCGTGCTCGACACGCTTTGCATGATGCCCGACGTGAGCAAACTCTTCCACGCCCAGGCGCTCGTCGAATTCGCCGCGCGCGTCATGCCGATGGCCTCGTACAACATGATCTGGATCACCACGGCCGCGGCCGGCACAGTCGTCGCGGCGCTGCTGCCGAAGAAAAACTAAAAGCGATTGTCACAAAAATCCCTGTCTGCCACTTCAAAACAGCAGACAGGGATTATTCTTTGCACGCTAATCAGTTTCCTAAAACGCCTCCCGGATCAGCGAACCGTCCTCGAGAGCGGCCCTCAGTCCGAGCGAATCGCAGGTCCGGATCACGCATCCGTCGGCCATGATCACGGCATGATCGGCCAGACGTGAAGCCTGTTGCAGACTGTGTGAGACCATGATCACGGAGACTTTTTCCTTCAACGCCAGGATCAGACTCTCCACCTTTTGCGCCGCCGTCTGGTCAAGCGAGGCCGTCGGTTCGTCGAGCAGCAGCAGATCCGGCTTGAGCGCCAGAGCGCGAGCAAGGCAAAGGCGCTGCTGCTGTCCGCCCGAGAGATTCAGCGCGGAAGCGTCAAGGCGGTCGCTCACTTCATCCCACAATCCCGCGGCCGTCAGACTTTCACGCATCGCTTCTTCCGTCTGTGCACGAGAAAGGCCAAGCGTCAGTTCCAGCGGCAGCGTGATATTGCGCCGCACGCTGACGGGCAGCGGATTGGGAGTCTGAAAGACCATGCCGACCCGCCGGCGCAGCTCCGTGATCTGCGGCGCACTGTTTCCCGCAACGGGAACGAGCTTGCCGCCAAGAAGCACGCGCACGTCGCCCGAGCCGCGCCAGCCGTCAAAGCACTCGTTGAGACGGTTGATCGACCGCAGCAGGGTCGATTTGCCCGAGCCGGAACGGCCAAGGATGACGCTCACCTTTCCCACGGGGAAATCGGCGTCCACATCGCGCAGAACCACGCGGCCGCCAAACGCCACGTTCAGCCCGCGCACGACGGCGCAGCGCATTTCGCGGAAATTCGTTTTCATATCGTCAGGCATTTCGGTATCCCTCACCTTCCCCGCCACTTCCGCGACAGCCTGTTTTGCAGCGTTTTCGCGGCCAGAATCAGCGACTCGGACATGAGCAGCAGAAACAGCGCCGTGCCAAAGCCCCGTGCCAGCTCTTCCGGTCCCGTGTACTGCGCCGCTGTGTAATAGATGCGGAACGGCAGCGCCTCAAACTTGGCCGTCAGCCCCGCGGGCAGTCCCGCGTTCGCCACCGCGCCGGTCAGCATGATCACCGCCGTGTCCTCCATCGCGCGCCCCATCGCCAGGATCACGCCGCCAAGGATGCCCGATGATGCCGCGGGGATCAGCAGGCGCCGGACCGTCTGAGCTCTTGTCAGTCCCAAGGAATCGGCCGTCAGCGACAGACGTGCGGGCAGCGCTTCGATCGCCGTCCGCACCGCAACGATCAGCGTGGGCAGCACCAGCAGCGCCAGACAGAACCCAGCCAGCAGCAGACACGTCGTGCCGTTCGGCAGAAACGTCCGCCGCAGCGCGACGATCAGCTCCAGACCGAACAGGCCCATGACGATCGAGGGGATCCCCGCCAGCACGTCCACGCTTGCGCCGATGAGCTCACGCCCTCGCGGCGACGCAAAGCAGGCCAGATACACGCCGCAGGCCAGCCCCGGCAGCAACGCCAGTGCCATCGTCACCGCCAGCAGCGAGAGCGTGCCCGCCATCGCCGGCCAGACGCCGTCCCACACCGGCCGCAGCCCGAAGACTGCGTCCCAGACAGGCGTATCGTCAAAAAACAGTCGTGCATTCAGCGCCGGACCGCCGCGCAGAACAAGGAACCCGACGAGCGCCACAACGCCGCCGCCGACTGCCAGCAGCGAAAACCAGCCCAGCGCGGAAAGAGCAGCCTCGCGGACTTTCATGCGCCCTTCCTCCTTGAAAGCCGACGCGCCGTCAGCGACACCGCCGCGCAAAACAGCAGAAGCAGCGCGCCGGCCAGCAACAGCGAAAGATGCTCGCCGCCGCCGATGTCAGACGACAGCACCAGCGAGATGTGCGACGTGAGCGTTCGCAGAGAATCCAACGGCGTTTTCGCAAAGCGGATCGCGTTCCCCGCCAGCATCGCCGGCAGCAGCGCGTCGCCCACGGCACGTCCCAGACCGATCACCGCCGCCGACAGCATCGCGCGCGACGACAGCGGCAGGGCGATTCGGGCCAAATGCTGCGCTTTCGTCAGCCCCAGGGACTCCGCCGTGAGCCTGGTCTGCGCAGCATGTGTTTTGACTGCGCCGTGCATAAGCAAAGTCATCGCCGGAAGGCCCTGCAAAGCCAGCAGCAGGGCCGCGGCCAGCCAGCAGAACCCCGTTCCGCCGAGCGCGCTTCGGATCAGCGGCACGAGCAGAAACACGGCCGCGAAACCGTACACGACCGTCGGCATCGCCGTCATCACCGTCAGCAGGAGCATCAGCGCCGAGGCAACAGGCTGCGGTGCAAGCCCGTTCAGTATGCAGCAGCATCCCAGCGAGAGTAGAAAGCCGAGCACCAGCGACGAGAGAGCCAGAAGCAGCGTGCCATGGATCATCGCTAGGATACCGAACTTTCCCGCCGCCGGATTCCAGACCGCTCCGAACAGATCCATGCCACGCCCTTTGAACAGCGCTTCAATGCCCGAGACCAGGATAAAGGCAATCACCGTTCCGAGCAGAGCCGAAACGGTGACAGCCAGCGCCCGCAACGCAAGCGGGCCGTTATCGGAAGCCTTCAAAACAAAGGCCTTATTTCTTTACGGGCTTGGGCAGAGGGATATAACCGCTCTTTTCGATGATCTTCGCGCCCGGTTCGCTGAAAACGTAATCGACAAACGCCGCCGTCAGACCGGTCGGTTCGCCCTTCGTGTTCATGAACAGATCGCGCACCACGGGGTATTCGCCTTTGGCCGCGTTCTCCTGCGAAGGCACATGGCCGTCGATCGCCACGCCCGCGACACTCGCGTCAAGATGGCCGATGCCGACATAGCCGATCGCACGCGGATCCTGAGCGATCGCCGTCTTCATCGCGCCATTGGAGTTGACCGTGTTGACCGAAGGCATCTGCTCCACCTTGCCCATTACCTTGCCCTGGAACGTCTCGCGTGTGCCGCTGCCGTCCTCACGGCCGTACACGTCGATCGCGCCGGGCTCGCCGCCAAGTTCTTTCCAGTCGGTGATCTTGCCGGTGTAGATCGCCACTGCCTGCTCCTTCGTCAGCGCCTTGACGGGGTTTGAAGGATGCACGGCCAGCGCCACGCCGTCGATCGCGAACGGGAACGAGACGAGACCGTATTTCTCGATCTCGGCCGGCTTGAGCGGACGTCCCGTGTTCCCGATCTGCGCGAGCCCCTCGCCCACCTGCTTGACCCCCACTCCGCTGCCGCCGCCGGCCACGGTGATGCGGATCTTCGGATTGAACGTCATGATGTCGCGCGCGGCCTGCGTCATCACGGGAATATGCGCTGTGCCGCCGGCAATGTCCAGCTTGCCTTCAAGGTCTTTAAAGGCGTCGAGCGGCGCGGCCCAGACTGTCGAAGCCAGCGCGAAAACGGCAAGCAGACTCAGCGATTTTGCAAACTTTTTCATTCAGAAACACTCCTTTTAGAATAATTTGAGGCGCCTGAATAATCTTTAGGCATAATTATTATATCATGAAAATGCAAAAAAGGGCGTATAATATCGGCGTGCACACCAATCCAAAAACGGAGGACACAGAACATGCCCGAGAAACGAACCACGATCATCCTCGTACGTCACGGTGAATGCAGCGCCAACATCGAAGAGCGCTTTCGCGGAAGGATCGATTTTGAACTGAACGAACTGGGGCTGCGTCAGGCCGAAGAGATCGCCTCGGCTCTCGTCAGGTTGCAGCCGGCCGCGCTCTATTCCAGCCCGCTCTGCCGCGCCGTGCAGTCGCTGGAACCAACGGCGGCCAAGCTTGGTCTGGACATAAGCATTGAAGGCGATCTCACCAACATCTCTTTCGGCCCCTGGGAAGGACGAAAAAAGAGCGAGATCGCCCGCGAGCAGCCCGAGCTGTGGCATCTGTGGAAAACAAATCCGGAAGAACTCTCTTTTACGGGCATGGAAAGCCTCGACGAAGTCGGCCGGCGCAGCCGCGCCGTCGTCGATCGGCTCGTACGCGTCCACGCCGGACAGACGATCGCTCTCTGCACTCACCGCACCGTTCTGAAGCCGCTCGTTCCCTATTGCCTGGATATGGCGCGTCCGTGGTTCTGGAAATTCCATTTCGACAACGCCTCGATCAGCATCCTGATCCACGACGATAAGGGCTATTCGCTGTTCAGCCTCAATCGCACCGACCATCTGACCGGCCTGAACCGCGAGTGGAACTGAAACAAACAGCAAGAAAATAACGTGCCGTATGGGCCCCGTTCAGGCTCCCATACGGCACGATTCTTTGTCTGACTTCTTCCTGATATTAAGAAGCCAGCAAGCAGCGTCTAAAACTTATCGTTTTGCTCCGCCGCGTTTTTCTTTCGTCACACCCTCCGAGCTGGAGGGCATGAACAGAACTTTGATCGTCGAGATCATGATGTAGAAGTCGAAGATCAGAGAAAAATGCTGGATATAAAGCAGATCGAGCTTGACCTTGTCTTCAAAAAGCGTGTTGTAACGCCCGAACACCTGTGCGTAGCCGGTCAGGCCTGCTTTGACCTTGAGGCGATAACGGAACTCGGGATAAGTCTTACAGTATTCCTCGACCAGCTCAGGACGTTCGGGACGCGGACCAACGATCGACATTTCGCCGCGCAGGATGTTGAAAAGCTGCGGCAACTCGTCGATCCGCAACATGCGGATCCACCGGCCCACGGGAGTGACGCGGGAATCATGAGCGCTTGCCAGCTCCGGGCCGCGCTTTTCGGCACCGACGACCATGCTACGGAACTTCATCAGCCGGAACTCACGGCCGTTCTTCGTGACGCGCGTCTGGCGGAAAAACACCGGACCGCCGTCGTACAGGCGGATGGCCGCCGCCGTCAGCAACATCACGGGGCTGAGGACAATCAGTCCGAGTGCTGAGCCGACAATGTCGACACAGCGCTTCATCATGCGCTGTTCGCTGGTCATCTGGCGATTGCGGAACAGAAAAGCCGGAATGTCGTCGATCTGGCACTTTTCCGCATTATTGACGAATATCTCATCAACGTTGGGGATCATAAGCAGCCGCTTGTCCGTTTCGTAGCAGTAGCGCACGACGCGCGTGCGGTTCTCGTGCGAACCGTGCCCAAACATCAGCACCAGAGGCTGTTCGTCGATGGCGCGGGTGATCGTCTCCCAGCCATCGTTCTCGTGGACAAACGCAACGATGCGGTAACGTCGGCTTTCCTTGAGGAACTTGCGCAATACGCGCTGATCGTCCTCGGGATTCGCCAGGATCGCAAGCGCCGCTCTGGGGGGGCGCAGTTTGAAATACACGGCATTGCCGACAACGTAGATCAGCACGCCCGCAGCCATCTGCGCGACAGTGAGCAGCACCATCGGCTTCACCGAGACAAAACGATGGAGCATCAGACTGAGCTGCGCCCAGCCGGTAAAGTTTGCCAGGAGGACCGCCAGACCATAGGAATAGATCAGCTCGCGCAGCCGCATCACGCCGATACTGTACGCGTGGTACGAGACGCTGAGCGTGAAAAAGACGAGCAGATGGATCGCGCCGATAACGTAGTTGTGTTTGAACAGCAGACGCGGGACTTCATAATACAGCTTGAACGCGCCCACGTAGAGGCCGACGGCGGCAACGAGAAGCATAAATTTAAAGAAAAACATCACTGTTTTTCTGAATTTCTTTATAAAGCCGTTCATGAAACTCACGTTCCATTCGTGGAATTTAAAAAAGCAAGCCGTGCTTGTTTGAGTATCTTAGCACAAAAAAGCGTTCCGTGACGATTTTTCTCAAAAAGTCGCACGATTTCACCCTGCCGGCGCCAAATGATCATGCGCCGCACTTGCCGCATTCCGAGCAGCCGGGACAGAGAGGACGGCTGCCGCAGGTCTGACAATGCGCCTTAAATACAGGCACATACCTGTCCACCTCGCTCAAAGCAAAACCCAGCGGCGTGCGCAGGTCAAACCACTGCGGCCGGCCCTCAAAACTGATCCCCGATTTGAACGCCATTTCACTTTGCAGCCGCTTTGAAGGCAGACGGTAGACGTGCCCGTCCTTCACAAAGACCGTTCCCGTCTCAAAAAAAGTGAAACTGACGTTCGCGCTTTTGCACTGCGCCGCCAGGCTTGTCACCCATTCCCAGCGGCACGGGCGGCAGCCGTCGTAATTCTCCCCGCCGCAGTGGACCCGCTCGATCAGTCCCGTTCCGAGCCACGGCGACAGATCAACGGCACCGAGCAAGGGCGAGCACGTCACTCCCCTGTGCCTGAACGGCAGCTTCAGGAGCATCGGAACTCTCTCGTCAGCACGCTTTTGATTTTCCGCCGTCGCATAGCAGACCACGTTTTCATACCCGTTTCCCCAGTCGTGCGGCAAACAGCGCGCGATCCGCAGGATACGCTTTGAGATGAGCAGAAAGACCACGTCGCTTCTTTCGCGCATCATCGCCCAGACATCGTTTCGCCATTCATCGGCGTCTTCCAGGAAGAAATCGCTCGTCATGCAGACC